>Ga0315543_1000762_pt1 | contig 37892 bp, 28 predicted proteins | sample SalMarSW160210MG_2_FD_203098 | JGI IMG/M metagenome (GOLD analysis project Ga0315543, IMG submission 203098) | Salt marsh sediment microbial communities from the Plum Island Ecosystem LTER, Massachusetts, United States - Salt Marsh Sediment SW1601-210 ...
ACTGACATCGATGACAAAACGATACGCGGCTCTCAAGCAGAAGGAGTGCCGCTTCAAGAATACACTGTTCGATATATAAAGGCCTTCTTTGATGACCTTGATACTCTGGGCATTGAGAGAGCGGAGGTGTACCCGCGGGCCACGGAGCATATCCCGGAAATGGTGGGAATAATCAGGAAACTGCTCGATAGAGGCAAAGCCTACGAAATAGACGGCAACTACTATTACAAGATTGCCGCCTTTCCCGCCTACGGAAAGCTGTCAAATCTCGATATGGAAGGGCTAAAGCCCGGTGCTCGCATCGCAACGGATGAGTACGAGAAGGATTCGGTCAGTGATTTTGCTCTCTGGAAAGCGTGGGACCCGGAGGACGGTGAAGTCTTCTGGGAAACGGAACTGGGCAAGGGTCGCCCCGGTTGGCATATTGAGTGTTCGGCGATGTCGACGAAGTATCTCGGCAATCACTTCGATATTCATACCGGCGGAGTGGACAACATATTTCCCCACCATGAGAATGAGATTGCCCAATCTGAAGGGGCGACCGGAGAGAAGTTTGTTAACTACTGGCTGCACAGCGAGCATTTGATTGTCGAGGGTCGCAGGATGGGCAAGTCGCTGGGCAACTACTACACTCTGCATGATCTTCTCGACAAGGGGTATTCAGGTGTAGCCGTCCGTTACCTGTTGATTGCCACGCACTACCGTCAGCAGCTTAACTTCACTTTCCAGGGGCTGGAATCGGCCGCCAACGCTCTCGAACGCTACAACGACTTTATCTCCAACCTGGCCGAATATGCGGGTGGGGTCTCCGACGGCACCGCCGGTGACGTCATCAAAAGCGCTCGCAGCGCCTTCGAGGAAGCTCTTGATGACGACCTGAACGTCTCGGCGGCACTGGGTGTGATTTTTGACTTCATCCGTGATATCAACCGCCTTAAAGCGGAGGACAAACTGTCCACTGAAGAACGCAACAGTGCCCTGGAGGCAATTCGAAAGTTTGATACAGTGCTGAACCTTACCTATCTGCCACAAGAGATAGACGCTGAGATCGAGGTGTTGATAAAGCAAAGAACTGAGGCCAGAAAGAATAAGAACTATGCCCTGGCCGATCAGATCCGAGACGACCTTCTCAAACGGGGAATCGTTCTCGAGGACACCCCCGGAGGGGTAAAGTGGAAGCGGAAAATGTGATGTTTATATAAGAGCGGGAGACAAGCCTCCTCTCTTCGCAAGGTATGGTTTCCATCTTGTGACACAACCACACAAAAGCCCTGACCTACTTCTTGAGAGGAAACCCACCATGAGCGGTGAACTCTGACCAACCGACGTATAAAAATAAATCAGGCGACACCTGTGCAAATCGTTCTTGCAACTAACAATGAAGACAAGATTCGGGAGATCAAGCACCTGCTCGATGACCTGCCGGTGACAATACTCACTCGGGATGATTTCTTGGAATTTCCTGACATTGAGGAAATCGGTGCTACTTTCGAAGAGAACGCCCGGCTCAAAGCCAACACCATTGCTAAGTTCTGTGATCTGCCCGCCCTAGCCGATGACAGCGGCCTCGAGGTCGATGTCCTGAGCGGTGCGCCAGGGATATATTCATCACGTTACGCGGGTGAGAATGCCACCTATGCTGATAACAACCGCAAGCTGCTTCAACAACTGGAGGGCGTTCCGTATGATAAGCGGACGGCCCGATTCCGCTGTGTGATTGCGATTGACTGGGCGGATGGCATTACTGAGACGGTCGAAGGTATTGCGGAGGGGTACATAACCGAGGCCAGCGCCGGCATAGAGGGCTTCGGCTATGACCCGGTCTTTTTTTACCCGCCCAAGAGCAAGCGCTTCAGCGAGATGACATTAGAGGAAAAGAATCTTGTCTCACACCGGGGTAAAGCGCTGCAAAAAGCACGGGATGTAATTATCAAGCGCCTGAATCAGATACGAGAACCATAAACCGAGTTCCACTTGTCGGCCATTAAGCCTCGTCATGGGGGAAGAAAAAGCCGGCAGGCCTTCCGTTAGGGTGACCTGCCGGCAGATTGTCATCTAAAGAGAAGCACAACCAAGGTTGTCACATCGGCAATGTTGACAGCTCCGTCAGCGTTGACGTCAGCGGTTTCCATCACGGGTGGGGCAGCGCCTCCGAGGAAAAGATAGTCGACCAGGAATGTCAAGTCGGCAAAATTAACTTGGCCGTCGAAATCGACATCGGCTACCAACAGCCCGCCAATTGTCATCTCTCCAAATACCGTGAAGGGACTGCTGTCAAAGAATTCACCGCTTACCATGTACGTATGCGCAGCAGTGTCGAAAATAGGCAGATAGCCCTGGACCAATTCGCCTGCTGAAAAAGTAATTTCCATCACTTGGCCGGTAAAACCAGGCCATCCGGACAAGACCTGGGCGGAAATAGTCGTGATAGTATCGTTGACATGAATTGTAACCTGGTCAATATCTGTTACATCTCGGTCAGTAAAGTCGCCAAAACGTACTGTCGCTACCGTTGTGTCGGGAAGATAGGACCAATAAGCAGAAATGGTATCAGGAGATATGTCTGTGTGGGAGCCTGGATATCCATTGAGAAGTATAGAAGTTTCGATGCGCAATAACCCGTAATCGGAAGTATAGGCTTCCTCCAGCAGTCCGTTACCCGTGTAGGTCAAAAGAGAACCGGGAGCGAAGACGGGCGGAGAGTCTGAGAAGACTTCGTCGCTGGGAAAAGCCAAGACACGAGTATGTACGCCGTCAAAATGGTAGAACAAATCCAGCTCTGCCACCAGGGATGTGGGGACAATATTTCCTCTTAACACCAGATAAGCCGCCGTAAGGCTGTCAGGGTAGCTAATGCTTACCAACTTTGAAGTAGCATCCTGAATGAACACTGCCGTATCGAGCGATGATTCACCAAGCTTGGGGTAGGGAAGTGCGTCGCCAATAGTAATCCGCCAGAGGTAGACAAGGTCGTCAAGAGTCAGTGTAACGCCGTCCGCATTTACGTCAGTAGCCTGTACTTGAAGCTCCTCATCGACGGTAAAAACTTCCAGTCCGTACAGGAAGTAATTGGTGAACAGCACCCAGTCAGCGACCTCGTTGGGTTGGCCGTTCAGGTTTATATCACCACGATCGCCAAGGCTATCGGAGCATATAATATCTATTCCGCCGTTGTAGAAGTCAATAATGCGGATCGAAACAGTATCAACACAGCTGTCTGGAGCACCAAAATGGGTGGGGAACGGGGAGTCCTGATTTATTTGTTCGTAGTAGCCAATATAATCATAGACATCATTGGAGATAAAAAGGGAATCACCGATTTTCGAGGAAAACGCGTTGTCCCCGCAGTCATACCAGATGAAGCGGATCGGTACAAATTGGCAGTCAAGGGTCGAGTCATTGGTAACATAGAATTGCAACCGGGCCAGCTCACCGGAGCTGTTGGCATAGCAGCTTGGGTAAATGGGGCCATTGTTGATATCAGCGACTGCTACGAGACGGACAGTGCCCGAAGGACAGATTAATCTGCCGCACGTATCACCTGCGCCATAACGGTAGGCGAAATACTCCCAGTCGCAATCGCTCGGAAGTTGTCCTAGCTCGGCGCCGAGCAGCACGAATGCTGCCGCATCGTATTCCATCAGCAAATCGAAGCCACCGATTTCGAAAGTAGAATCATCGTTTGTCCAAGTAATACCAACCTCGACTGGCTGTCCGAGGTATGCCTTCTGGGCCACCTCAATCTTGACTGACGGCACATCGGCTGGTTGAGACGAGACTGCCGCCAAGGGCATGATAAGCCCCGCGGAAACCAGCAGTAGGCACCAAGGCACAAAGCACCTTCGAGTCTCTCTAATTGAGACGCTACGTTTTGACATACGCTTCTCCTGTTTTTTGGGTTCTTTTCGGTTAGTCAAACACAATAGCGCTGAAACGATGCAGTAACCCTTATTGAAATATGAAGTCTAAGCTACTTCTTGTTGGTACTTACACTTGTATTAAGTTTAAGGAAAATATATCAAAATGTCAAGCGATTTTTGCAATTTGTGTGCGGAATTTCGATTCCCTACCTCATCAAAATCTTTTTCAAGTCCGGTGTCTCCATATTGCGACATGGATGTCCTTAATTCACCATAGAATCGAATCGGGAAGCAAAGGCAGTAACGGCACCGTTTGACCTCTGCAACTATGAAGATTTAACACGTAAAGTAAGCGCTTTTGGGTGGTTAGTAAGATAACTTTTTTTGTTTCTTTACCAACCAGCTTCTGATATATTTGCCCTCAGCAGACAATATTGAAGGAGGAGCCTATGCCGGTGAGGAAACGGACTAAGCTGAAAAAAACGCGTGAACTTACAGCAAAGGAGCTGGACTATCGGGTCAATTTTCGACCCGCGGGGGCTAAAACATCTGATGATATCAAGCCCTGTTTTGGTGTTATTGGACAAGAACGAGCTATCGAATCCATAAAAACCGGTTTGAATGTCAAGAGTTTGGGGTACAACATATTCGCAACAGGTCTTACAGGCACCGGACGTACCGCTACCATCAAGTACCTTCTTGAACAACTCGACAACGAAAAGCTAGCGTTGCTGGATGTCTGTTATGTAAACAATTTCAAAAACGAGGATAACCCGCAGATAATCACTTTCCAGGCGGGTGACGGGAGACGCTTTAAGAAGGACATGAGTTACATCATCAGCTCGATTCGTAAAGCTGTCCCTAAAATATTTCTGTCAGAGGATTACAAAGATAGACGCAGCCGCATTGTGCGGGAGTTCGAAGGTCGGCAGAAAAAGTTGATCCAGGCATACGAAGAGAAGCTGACCAAAGCGGGCTTTGTCATGGTTCAGGTTCAGTCGGGGTTGGGGGTTCGCAATGAAATCCAGCCTTTAATTGACGAAGAACCCACCTCGCTGGAGCGTCTGGAACGCTTGGCTAAGGAGGGGAAGTTTTCACTTTCGCGACTCGACGAGCTTCACCGCAAGTGGGATAGTCTGCGTCGCGAATTCGATCTCACCACAGTAGAATCGAAAAAGCTCACCAATAAATTGGAAGATGCACTGGAAAAACTCAATTATTCCATAATTTCGCCGCTGATTTCTGACCGCACCAACGTACTGAAAAAGCGGTATCCCGATGACAAAGTGGTAAACTACCTCGAACAGGTGGAGGAGGCACTGCTGAGTGATCTGGACCGGTTTCGTGAAGCGCAGCCTAGCCAGAGTGAGCAAGAGCCTCCGGCCTACCGGAAAAGGGAACCATTCGAGGAGTTTTCAGTCAATCTCATTCTTGACAACGCAGAAACGAATCGGCTTCCGGTCATAATAGAAAAATCCCCTTCTTATAAAAATCTTTTTGGTTCGTTAGAACGTGTAGTTGACCGCTTCGGATATTGGCGCACCGATTTTACCCGTATTTTTTCCGGTTCACTGTTACGGGCTTCCGGTGGCTTTCTCGTTGTCCACGCCATGGATGTGTTGATGGAACCGGGCGTGTGGATACATCTGAAAAGAGCACTGAGGAACCGAGAGATAGAAATAGCCGGCTACGACCCATTCTACATGATGGCCGGGTCAGGCATCAAACCAGAGCCTATCCCTCTTGATGTAAAGGTGGTTCTGGTGGGAGAGCCTGAAACTTACCAGTTGCTGTGGTATCTGGATGAGGATTTCAAGAAGATATTCAAAGTAAAGGCTGAATTTGACAGCGTAATGAAGTTGACCAAACGCAAACTCGTCAGGTATTTTGAATTTGTACGGCGGGTTATACAGGATGAAAACCTTCCCTCATTTGAACTTTCCGGTATGCAGGCGGTTGCCGAGTATGGATTGAGACTGACTGGTCAACGGGACAAACTGAGCACTCGATTCTCCTCTATCGCTGATATCATCCGCGAGAGCGCCTTTTGCGCCCAGCAAAAAAAGGCTTCGAGGGTAACTCGAGATCATGTCTACCGTGCCATCGACGAGAAAAAAACACGTGTCAATCTGATCGAGGACAAAATCCAAGAGTTGTTTGACAACAACACCCTGCTTGTCTCTACTACAGGTTCGGCTGTCGGACAGATCAATGGCCTCTCAGTATACGACCTTGGTGAATACTCGTTTGGTAGACCGACAAGGATTACCGCCAGCACCTCGCTGGGAAGAGCCGGGGTTATCAACATCGAACGCGAAGCCGAGTTGTCGGGACCTATTCATAATAAGGGAGTACTGGTGTTGACAGGTTACCTGCGGCATATGTTTGCTCAGGACAAGCCGCTGGTCATGTCGGCCTCGCTGACATTTGAGCAGTCATACAGCGGTGTGGACGGCGATTCCGCCTCCTCCACTGAGATCTTCGCAATCCTTTCTTCGCTGAGTGGTATACCCATCAAGCAGGGCATCGCAATCACTGGCTCAGTTAATCAGAAAGGAGAGATTCAACCAATCGGAGGGGTCAATGAAAAGATCGAAGGTTTCTTCGACGTGTGTAAAAGCAGGAAAATCACCGGTGAACAAGGGGTGATCATCCCCTACCAAAACGTTCGTGATCTTCTTCTACGACCTGATGTTATCAAAGCTGTCGAAACGGGGAAATTCCACATTTACACCATCAAAACTATCGATGATGGGATCGAGATCCTGACCGGTATGCCCGCCGGTCGGCGGCTGTCGAACGGAAGATTCTCGGCTGGCTCGGTCATGGCTGCAGCTGATGAAAGGCTACGAACGATGGCGCTCACGCTACAACGCTTCGGCCGCCGAAACCATGATGAGGATGAAGAGCAAAACGAGAAAGGCCGGAAGGCACTATCAAAGCTTGACAAGAAGAAGATGCGGAAGTATTCCAGACATTGAATACACCTATTAACTAGTGTGATGTCCCAGAAATACATGCTAATAAAAAAGGCAGCAAATTAAATCGTGGCATGGGCATCTTGCCCATGATTCACGGGCATGATGCCCGTGCTACTGCAAAAGAATATGTGAACATATATTTGGGACGCAACACTAGAAAGGGTCAACGGCATCCAATCTTCACTTATGAGAGGACTTTTATACATCCTCGCATGTGCTCATCAAAAACAACATTAATACTCATTTTTTTCTTGACAATGATTTTTTGAAACGACATTCTTTTTTGTAACCTAATTAAGATGGAGGATGTTTAATGCGCAAAGCTAAAAAAGCAAAAGAGAAGAAGGTGCGCTGCGCTGCGAAAACCAAGGCGGGCAAGCGGTGCAAACGGTTCACCGACGGAAAGAGCAAGTACTGCTCACTGCACAAAAAACGTAGATAGATTCCACATCCCACACAAGACGCGGTCGTACCAACGACCGCGTTTTTTTATGATCCGTTCGTTCGCTCTCGCGTTCATGAAACAGTCACACTTCTGTTGAAAAAGTCCCGTTCTCGTCATTGCGAGCGACAGCGAAGAAATCTCGGATATTGAATGATAACGAGATAGCCTCGTCGCTTCGCTCCTCGCTATGACGTTTGTTATGTTTTTCAACAAGCCCTTACGACGATTAAAAAACGATATTACACAACATCTGAAGGTGTAGACAAAAAAGTGAGCGTTCGACGATCAAGAAAGCGCCCGCCGCATCGTCAGAAATCAGCACCAAACGAGAAATAATAGGTTGGTTTATCGGACACGGTGTAAAAATCAGTTGACCAGGCCAGATCATAGCGGAGGAGAACAAAGCCAAAGTTGGCTCGCATGCCAAAGCCGAAGCCGGTGTGAATGTCCTGCAGACGGCTGTGACCATTGACTGAGGTGCCTCCTTTGAAGTGATCGTCGTACCAAGCTGCGCCAACGTCAGTGAAAACGGCCCCGGTTACTCTGCTGATTACCAGGGGAAGCGGGAAACGCATAGCTAAGTATTCAATCATCGGGAACCTGAATTCCCAGTTGACCAATCCGTACCGGTTGCCGGAAAGCTCGTAGTAGGGAACACCGCGAAGAGGCGTGACCACATCGGCAAAGTAGAGATTTTCCACTTCATACACCTTGGCGTTGAGTGTTCGATTACCGATCCAGTTGGTTGTACCTCCAAGAAAATAGAGCTTGGGTGTCTTACCGAATGACGCCCCGCCGGCAAGACGAAATGCCATCGAGAACGTTTTCATGAAGTGCCAGTACTTACGATAGTCAAGGTCGAAAGAGGAGAAATCAATATCGCTGGCATCGAACAAGTTCACTCCGCTCGACAGTGACACCTTGGCCCGACGGCCATTGACGGGGCCGGTATTGCCCCAAATGATATTGTCTGTAACGTAAGCCAACTCGCCGGTTGTCACCTTGGAACTGCGATCTGGCCGAGGATCATTCCAGTCAACGTATTCCCGGTCTATAAAATACTGCAAGACGGTCAAATCCAAACGGCTGAAGACTGAAAAAGGGCGGCTGAGAAGTAATTGAAAACCGTAATAACGGTCGGAAAACAAAAAGTCGTCGTTGTCAAGGTAGTAGTTTTTCGTATGAAACAATCCGACACCAACATCGGTACGCTTTCTGTTGTAAAAGTAGTACACCTGAATGAAAGATTGGTCAATGGTGTTTACCAGATCAGTGGCGATGTAAATCTCATGATTGCCGAGATAGTCAGAAAAGACGAAATATGACTGGCCGCTCAATCCAAAGTACGTATCGTATGCAAATCCACCACCGACATAATCGGATGTGAATTTCACCTTGTATTTTTTGATTTTGAAGTCACCACTGGGTGAGGGTGGTGGAATGGAGTCAAACGAGGCTGGCTCCCTCCGGCTTGAAGAATAGTAATTAGCTGTATCTTCCGGAATATCTATCAACAGCGAATCGAGCGGGCTGGCACTGGTAGTGCTAACGAACACATACTCATCATCATAAATACCAGTTTTGGTAATAACGGAATCGGTTTTTATTGCTGGTGTGGTCGAGGTCGTGTCAGCTTCCGTAACAGTGCCGTCCGACGCTGTAGAATCAGAAGATGATATCAACATCGTGCTGTCAGACGGATTGGTTTCAGACTCTTGACCTGAGGGCGCTTCCCCACCGCTCGTGCTGCTCTCTCCTTGCCGCTGATGAGCAGTCAGCGTTTGAGAAGCATGCTGACTTTTCAGAAGGTTGTATTTGCCAAGCACAAAATCTGTAGCTGCTAAAACACCATTATCACCGGCGGGGATCAAATCCTTCAGAACAAAAATGTCAAAGCCACCTTTGTTAAATGCTGAAAAGGCAAGCTTCTGACCGTCCGGTGACCATGAGACCCACAACGCTCCGGTCAGCAGATCAGTAACAGGGTAGTATTTGATGCTGTCAAGATACCCGATGTAAATGTTGTCGGTGCCGTTTCGGTTGGAGATAAATGCCACCTTCTTTCCATCTGGGGAGACTTTCGGAGAAGTGTTCTGTCCCAGCCCAACGTCAATTGGCGTGGCTTCCTTATCAGTCAGATTAATCTTGAAGAGGTTGTAGTACCCGTATTCAAAGTCACCGGGCATATAGGCTCCTTCTCTTACATACGGATGGATTCTTTTATCCACAGGGGGATTTGTGGGGTGGGGTCGATCAGAAGCGAACACTAATTCACTTGAGTTGGGAAGCCAGCTTGGGTCGGCATCGTCATAGCGGTCATCGGTAACCCGCTCCACTTGGCCTGATTCAATAAAATACACAAACAGATCGCGCGCATGGTCTTTAAGAGCCGAAAAGGCGATTTTCTTTCCATCTGGGGACCACGCTGGAGAAAGAACTGTATAAAAACCGAGCTTCTCTTTCTTGTAGATTTTTTTCTTGGCTAAGTCGTAAAAAAGGATTGCATCTTGGCCTCCGGACTTGGCGACAAACACCATATTTCTGCCATCAGGGGAAAAGGAGATACCCGAAACATACCAGTGAAGCGATTCCAGATCGCCGGATCGCTCTCCTTTTACAAGGTGATCGATGAGCTTCCCATCTTTCGCGGAGATCAACACGATTTCAGAATAATCGGACCTGTCAGTAAAGATTGCCAGTTTGTCTCCGTCAGGTGAGAATACCGGTTTTTCATTAAAGTACGAACCATCCTCGCGAGCCTTGGTAAGACGTTGGGCAATTTCTTCGGGTTCTTTGCGGGCGGCAACCGCCGGCCAGTAGCGGCGTTTCATCTCCTTAGAGAATTCATCCCAGAATTCCTTTTGATCGATCCCGATCGCATCTTTCAGAGCCTTATTCATGGTGAGGAGGACCTTCCCTTTGCGAAGAATCATCCCCAGCTTTTCTTCGCCATACTTGTCCGCGATGAATTTGATCATGGCCTGTCCCTGCTTGTAGGCTAGAAAACCGTCAAGAATCCAGGGGGGCGTTAGGTAGTTGTTAATGGTGGCATCGCGTACATACATATCCGAAGAATAATCCCAACCATGCCGCGAGGAGTACTCGGCATAACCCTCAGCGAACCACAACGGAAGGTCAAAAAGACGCTGGCGTGAAATCAATGAGGAAAACGCATTTCCGTAAATCAGGTCGAATACCACCGCATGAGTAAGTTCATGATGGAGCACATGGCGGAAATCCTCATAGGAACCAGCAAAAGGAACTGCAATTCTGTTTTTGAAGACCTCTGTGAAGCCTCCGACACCTTCGGGGATTAGTGAGGAAATAATGTTCGTCTGTTGGAAGTCATTGGGAGAGTTATAAATAAAAATGGGTACTCGCTTCTGGACAACGCAATTCAATTCGTGGTTGATTTCGACATATGCTGATTCTAACACGGTGGCGGCAAACTTGGCCGTGGGATACGCCTTATCATAGAAATGGATGTCAAAATGACGCGTCTGGATGTAGTCCCAGTCGAAATCTCTGTACCGAATCTTGTTTTTACCGAAATAAGTTTCTTGTCCCTTACCAATGCCACATGCCAACGCTACCAACACAAACGCGGCGAAACCAATTCTTCTCATTACATCTCCCGCTTTACGGGCTCAGGTGTATCGGCTCGGATTCCCAACATTGGTCTTGCACGCCCGAGCTTTCACACTTAGGGCCCATTTCCTGAAACCGCAGAAATACTATATACTCTTCTTAGCTTAAGGTTGTTATGCCTCTACTCTCTTTATATCGGCACCCAAGGAAGACAATTTCTCCTCCATTTTATTATACCCTCGGTCAATATGGTAAACCCGCAGAATCTCGGATTTCCCCTTCGCTGCCAGGCAGGCAAGAACAATGCCTGCTCCCGCCCGGATATCTGAAGCCATGACTTCTGCGCCGTACAGTTCCTTAACACCGTGAACAATGGCCTCGTCACTGGAAACTGTGATATCCGCTCCCAGGCGCCTCATCTCCATCGTATGCAGGAACCTATCCTTAAAAACAGTCTCCCTTATATGCGATGTTCCCGAGGAGACACAGGCAGCTGCCATCAGGCAAGCCTGGAGGTCAGTGGGAAAACCGGGGTACGGAAACGTGGTTACCGACACAGCAGACAACCGCTTAGGACCAGTGACGGTAATACTGCTTTTGGCTGTCCTCACGTCACAGCCCATTTCCATTAGCTTATGGCATACCAGTGAGAGATGAGCCGGATTAAAGCCGTTGACTTTTACTCGCCCCCCGGTAATAGCAGCGCCAAACATGTATGTTCCCGCTACCAGCCGATCACCTGATACAGTGTATTCCACACTCCTGAGCCGCCTTACCGGGTTGATAGTAATAGTTGGCGTTCCCGCGCCATGTATTTTCGCGCCGGCCTTATTCAAGAAATTAGCTACATCAATTATTTCCGGATCACAGGCTGCATTGGCAATCACCGTCTTTCCTTTAGCAAAGATAGCACCAAACAGGATATTCTCCGTGCCGGTATGTGACGGCCGGTCAAAATAAACTGAGCCGCCCTTGAGAGGTTTTCCTTTGGCTACAACGTACCCGGCTTTGTCAGTGACCTTTGCCCCCAAGGCTCCAAATCCTTTTATATGAAAATCAACCGGTCGCGCGCCTAAAACACAACCGCCCGGCAAAGAGACTCGCGCCTCCCCCAGTCTGGCCAAAAGCGGCCCCATGACCAGAAAAGATGCTCGCATCTGGCGCATCAACTCGTATGGAGCAGTGTTGCGGGAAAGACTCTCAGCGTTGATTGTCATCACATGAGCATCAGGATCGTACGTAGTTCGTGCTCCCAAATACTCCATCACCTTGGAAATCGAATAAATGTCTCTGAGCGGTGGGACGTTTTTCAGAACAGTCTCGCCTTTATCTATTAAAAGTGAGCCAACTATTATTGGCAGGGCTGCGTTCTTGGAACCCTCAACCTTTATCTCTCCCTTTAGCTTCCGGGCGCCGTTCACAATAAACTTATCCATACTAACCTTCTTGTTTGGGCATGGGTGGCCCCACTCCTCTGAGGTGGGACAACCGAATATTTCTCCCATAGAAAGACAGGCTATGCCTGCCGCCGCAAGCGGTGGGTCACCCAGCCGTCTCATCATAAAAGACAGTTATCAATTGTAATTTGATTAAGGAAACGGCGAAAATAAAGACAAAAATAAAGGAAAAGCGAAAAACGAGAGTTGAAAAATACTCTTTACTCTCTTAAAGCTGTAAGTGGCTCAATAAGCGACTAAGGTAATTGGTAGCGACAGTATGAAATATAAGTTAGACTACACCTGACTGACTGGAAAGCTCAAGCAGTTCAAAGCTGCTCCTCACGCGGCGGAATAAGTCAATCGCTTCGCTGTGGCAGAAATCAACACCAGTCCAGGGCAAACGTCTAAAACTCCCCTTAGCAAAGACCAGCACAATTTCCGCAAATACTCCGTCTTTCAAGTAGATTCGATGGTTGTACTCGCGATGCGAGGTCATTACCAGGTTGTCCGAAGTGAGAATACCGGGGTCGATATTGACCGTTCTGAAAATGTAATCGTCGACGTGATCGGCAAACAGTGGCTCAATTCTGTGGCAAGTATTCTTGATTTCGGACAGGGTATCTCGTGATACAAGCTGCTCGAACGAAAAAAAGCGGCGGTAGAGATGCTCCCCCATCTCTTCTTTATAGGTGAGTGCGTCGCCGGAGGGTATTTCAATCGTCTCAAACTGTACAGTCCCAAACCGCCGTTCCAATACCTTCAGTGCGTCTGCCACCGCATCGAGCGACGAGTAAATAATTGAAATAATCAACCGTCCCGGCGGTGGTTTTTGAATGCGTGCCATGAAGGATTATTGGTGTATTAGACAGGGAAAGACAACAAAAAACAGACGGCCACCTGAAAAATGTTCAAACCGGGAAATAAAAGAGCCGGCGAAGGGACTCGAACCCCCGACAGGCTGATTACAAATCAGCTACTCTACCAACTGAGTTACGCCGGCCTCTCAATGGTAAAAGAATCAGATTCTCAACATCTGTCAAGTTGTTTTCAGAAGGGTAGGACAGAGCCCCAGTCAGAACAGTCACCGGCAGGTCATCGAGAAGGTGCTTTATCTCTCGAATCTTGTCTTCATTGTTAGTGGCGAGGGTGAGTTGCACAGGTGTCACCTGATTTATTTCTGTCGCTTGCCGAGTAGAAGTCAACATGTCAGGGGCACAAGGCTCCTGACCTACTCTAGGCCCTGAAAGCTATCTCCAAATTCGGCATCCCAGTCGATTTCCTCATCTTCAAGAGCGTCTGAACCTATGTCTATCCACATATCAACTGTATTCGCAAATCCCTCATTGTCAAGCATTATAGATTTCGCTTTGGGAAAAACTCTAGTATACAAGCGAGCCATTAAGGCCATAGCTATTTTGACTATTCCCATCGTGCCACCTGTAAGCATTTCTCGTTGCTTGGCAGTGACTGCTTGTCGAAGCTGTAAAACACTGAGATAACTGGAATGAGCGTAGCTTGAGAGATGGCTGTACATCTCATAAGCGGTTTTCTTACTCAAACCTGCTGCGGTCGCGATCTGTACCCAAGAAGGAAACGCGCATTTCCCTTCGCTATTTCTCTCCGGCAAGCGCCATTCACCTTTGGTAAGGATTTTTCTCTGCTGCTTGGCGGTAAGCTTCTGAAACAAATTGGAACAGCATATTTTATCACGCAATTCCTTCACTAATTCCGCGTCTTCTTGCTGTCTTTGCTTACCCCACGTAGATTTAGGAGTGTAGCGTTGCCTGTTAAGCAAGCCGGATAGACACCACATAGCATATCGCAAATCCCTGTCGGCATCTGTCTCTGGAGCGGCAAATACATAGTGAAAGACCAGGACAGACTCCAAAGTTGCTCTTACAAGCACCTGAATTGAGCCTGGATCCAAGAAGTCGGCTGGTAGTGGTGGAATTTTAGTTCCATGTGACAAATAATACACTGTAGAAACGTGGTAGACTGTTTTCGGAAGCAATCCCTCAGCATCCAGCACCCAATCACCATGTTTAGCAGGTGTCCCTTTGATTGCTTCACTTACGGCTATCAATCCACGAAGGAGTATAATGAACTCTTGGTCGTTATCCGAGATATGATAGCTATATACTTCGCTCATAGAATAACAACTTGTGCTACTGATCATTGGAGCGATTTTGCGAAGGACTCCAACCGCAAACCTTCAAATGGCTCAGCGCCTGTGCTCAAGTCGCCAGCCAATGCGCTGGCCACGAGTATAAGCTCCAAGTTCCCTTCGTTATTGCTAAGCTTTGCAGCAATCTCACCAAACACGTACATATAGTTGCTGCTTATCGAATCGTCTCCTTCAGCCATTAACCTGTCACACTCCGCATAGAGCTCGGCTCGCTTCGAATATGTCTCCAAGAGATTCTGAGCTACCTCCCCTCTCTTCGGTTCGGACCAATGTGGAATATGCTCGTTTATGAGAGAATCTATACAACTGCGGAGTAATACGTCCATAATATTGAATCGTTGGTCTTTTTCTATTGTCGCGCACAGTCGATAATCCGTTGTATACAACATGAAGAATATGAATTCAGCTAGGATGTTGAGCAGCTTGGTACCTTCTGATTCATTCAGCTTAGGCCCAACACTATTCTTCTGCTCGGCAATGGAAAGAAATATCTCTGCACCTTGATGTGCACACTCCATTACCTGTCCGGAGTAATCAGTTATCAGTTTCTGGGTTGTCGATTTGAACCAACTCACGGCTAAAACCCCTTACAATCTTTCGGCAGGCATTTAACTCTGTAGACATCGCTTCTTAGGATGTCAGGAGCACAAGGCTCCTGACCTACAACTACTTTTCTAGTACCCACTTATATCCACCCTCGTGATCTTGTCAACAACCTCGCCTAAGAACCGTGTTGCGACCTGGGAGAACTTTTCGGGGACGTCGCTGACGAAGAATTTGTGTTCGCCTGCCGGGCCAGGATGCTGCGACATCATGGGGTTCAACAAGCCGCTTTCAGTGAGTCGGTGGTAAGCCGCTTTGGCCGCCTCCTCACCGCTGTCGATAAGAGTGACCTTGTCACCCATGACATCGCTGATAACATGCTTCAAAAGCGGGTAGTGAGTACAGCCGAGCACCAGAGTGTCGATTTCGACATCGTGCATTGTCTGCAAATAGTCGCGGGCAATCAGGTAGGTGGCCTCTTTGTCGATATACCCTTCTTCGGCCAGCGGTACAAACAACGGGCAGGCTAGGGAAAAAACTTTCATTTGCCGGTCGAGGCTATGAATATGTCGAGCGTAAGCGTTGGAACCAATAGTAGCGGTAGTACCGATGACACCAATCCGCCCTGATGTCGTTTGCTCGACTGCCGCCCGTGCGCCCGGTTCGATCACACCGATCATCTCTGCCTCATAGTTGCCCTTTACCTCATCCAGCGCTACTGATGAGGCCGTATTGCAGGCGCAGATGATAAACTTGACCTTACGTTCCATTAGAAAGGTTATATCCTGCTCGGTAAACCGGAGGATGATCTCTTTGGAGCGGCCGCCGTAAGGGTACCGACCGACGTCGCCAAAGTAGACTACATCTTCGTGGGGAAGAATATTGAAAATCTCGCGGGCAACCGTCAATCCGCCTACGCCCGAATCAAAGATGCCAATGGGAGCTTCTTTTGTCATTCTGTATCCTATCAAAATGTACTTAATAAATATCTTGTGTGCGGCAGACGTCCTGATCCTGTCCCAAAAGTCCCGGATGACGGAAGAAAGTGACTTCGTCATTCCCGTGAAAACGGGAATCCATCTTCCTCGTCATTTCTGGCCAACCATCCGTATTGTGTTTGTACACTTTAAATTACTTCTTCTGGATTCCTGCTTTCGGGTGTGTTGAAAAACATAGAAAGTGTCATAGCGAGGAGCGAAGCGACGTGGCTATCTCGTTGTCATTCAATAGCTGAGATTGCTTCGCTGCCGCTCGCAATGACGAGAACGGGACTTTTTCAACAAGCCCTTTCGCAGGAATGACAGAGTTCAACGTAGCTGCCTCCCGTCTAGTCTCCACCTCCATGGAACCTTGGAAACTAACTTATGGGACAACCTCTCCTCATCTGCTGCGTCCTGTCACTTCGCGCTTCAGACGGTGGACGAGGACGTCCGCCGACCACGAACAGTTTCTATCTGCCTACCCTTCATACTTGGCCTTGAACCTTTTGATGGCTTTATAGATGGCTTTGGCCACGGCCTTTCGATACTTGCTGCTTTTAAGAAGTTTCTCCTCGTTTTTATTGGAGATAAAACCGGATTCCACCAGTACAGAGGGTGTAAACACCATGTTGAGCACAAAGAACCCTGCCTGATCAACGCCTCGGGCAGGAATTTTCAATGATCGTCGAAACTCGCGGTCGACCATCATAGCGAAGTCGTGGGATTCGGTCTGAAATTCGGTCATGATCATTTCATTGAGGATATTCAGGACGGGATTGTTGAGATTGTCGGTTATTTCCTCTGGTTGATCTGTTTCCAAAGTAGTTTGCTCGCGCAGGAAAAAGCTGTTTTCAAATTGCGCCACCGCTCTGGCTGAATCATTTTTTGCCGGAGCCAGAAAAAAGACATTCCACCCCCTGACATACCGCTTTACGGAAGCGTTAGCGTGGATGGAGATAAATAGATCGGCCTCTGCTTTATTGGCAATGTCGGCTCTTTGTTGGAGGGTGACGTTTTTATCACGGTCACGCGTCATGATTACCTTGAACCGTTTCTCTTTGCGGATCAGTTTGGCCAGTTCCTTGGCGATACTCAGCGTAACGTCTTTTTCCCTCGTTCCATGCGGTCCTATAGCGCCGTAGTCGTTACCGCCGTGCCCTGGGTCGATGACAATGACATCAATCTTGTTATCGGGGCCTACTTTGGGAGGAATACCAAGAGTGTCGAACTCAAAACCGACATCGGCAATTGAAATTTGGATGCGAGGCGGGTCGTACGCTAGCTTGTGGTGCCACTTTTCAATCTTTCTTCTCAGTCGGATAGAGACTTGTCCTGAACCGGCAGACTGGTAGGTCTTCAGATTGTACATGTATCGCCTATCCAGGCGCGAAAGGATTTTGCGACTGTTCAACTTAGCGTTCCGTATGGAAACATTAAGCCAGTTTCCCTCAGTAACAAAAACGTCATAGGCTAAAGCGCTGGTGAGGAATATCTCTACCAAGAGGCCGTTGGCCTTCAGGGAAATACTCAAATCAGTTACGTTGAAATACTCTGATTCAATCCTCAATGTTTTCGATTCTCTGCTCCAAATGATCTTCTGCGGCAGGATACGGTCCAAAAAGGGGAAAAATGTTTCGGCTGGTAAAAATAGTTGCCCTTTCAGATAAACAGCAGGAAAAGTCGAGTTGTATAAGCTGTTGTTGAGTTTGAAAAACGGCGACCCGATGACAAAGTCAAAACAGTTGGTATCTTCAACGTAGCTGATTTGATGCCCGATAAGTTTCCAAGCGATCGATCCTCCCAGGATTTCAACCAGTTCTGAAAAAGATATGTAAGTGATTTTCTCCTGTTGGAAAGATTGTATCTTTTCGGTCCCCCCGGAAGTGAAGACTTTTACCGTTTTGGGGGACACCCCAGAAAGGGGTAGCCATACGATCAGCAGAAGAAGGAACAGAAAAGGAAAGATTCTACACCGAGGGTGAGACATTTAATAGTCCTTCCGGAGAGCTCTTTTGATTTTTCGATCCGCTTCGGCCTTGGCGATGGCCTGCCGTTTGTCATATTTTTTACGTCCTGCTGCTACAGCCAGTTCGATTTTGGCAACTTTCCCCTTGAAGTATAGGGAGAGCGGAATTAGCGTTAGTCCCTTCTGTTCGATCTGGGCGAACAGCTTGCGGATCTCGCGCTTGTGAAGCAGCAGACGGCGCGGCCGTCGCGGATCGTGGTTCTCCTGAGCCATTTTGTAGGGTGAGATGTGCAGGTTTTTCAGAATCACCTCTCCGTTTTCTACCACAGCATAGGCGTCGGACAAATTGGCTTTCCTCTCCCGAATCGATTTCACCTCGCTTCCTTTAAGTTCAATCCCGGCTTCAAGTCGGCTAATTATCTCATACTCATACCGCGCCTTACGGTTTTGGGCGATATAGCGGATTTCCCCGGTGTCTTTCATCTCTGATAGCATAGGATTTTTGCTGGGTTTTGGCAATTAAAATTGGTTCATTGACACCTCCACGGGTGTTCTCTATGGAAGTGGGCAAAGCAGCCGGTTTGTTGAGCTAAGTTATCTTCCATTAAGGACGATAATCTTAAAAGATGAGGGTGGCCGCCACGGGAGCGGGAACAGATCAAGAGGATTTACGGGGAGAGGGAGTAAGTAGTATGAGCTCTGACATCTCTTCGAAAGCCGGAACGGTACTGGTAGTTGACGATGAAGAGGCCGTTACAGGCGTCATTAAGGCAGTGCTATCAAAGGAGGGGTACCAGATTCACTTAGCGCACGATGGCTTAGAGGGGGTGAGGATGGCTGAGCAGGTCAGGCCTGACTTGATTATCATGGATATCACTATGCCCGGCATGGACGGCTACGAAGCCACCGAGAAACTGAAGCAGATTCCTGCTTTGGCAAACGTCCCGATAATCTTTTTGACCGGGAAATCGGCCAGTGAAGACGGCGGCCTGGCCTTTGCCAAGGGAGGTGTCTCGTTTGTCCGCAAGCCGTTTTCCGGCAAGCAACTAAGAGACCTTGTGGCGCTGGCTATGCAGTCGCTGGACAGCTAAGCCCACCAGCCGGTTAAGTTTCTTGAGAATTCAACCGACAACACGATTGTAGATCTTTTCCACGCAGTAGAGGGAGCTGACTGGGTTTCAAAGAGAGAGCGATGTCATACAAGATCAATATAGACAACGCCAAGGTGCTGGTCATCGATGACGAACCGGAGATAACTGAAATTGTCCAGACCTTCTTGGCCGAATCCGGTTACCAGGTATTGGTGGAGAATTCGTCGCAAAATGCCGTTGAGAAGGCTCGTCGCTTCAAACCGGATGTTATCTTGCTTGACATCATGATGCCCGGTGTTGACGGCTATGATATCTGCCAGCAGTTGAAAAAGGATCCTGAGTTTGCTGATACACCGATTATATTTCTTACCGGCAAAGATCGTGGTGACGATATGGGGCGGTCATTTAAGTCTGGGGGAGATATGTTCATAAAAAAGCCCTTTTCCTGCGAGAGGCTTCTTGAGATAGTCAACATCGTGTTGATGTCCGCAGGGCACCGGTAGCACCTCCAGCAGTAGTCAGGGTTGGTGTTTTTTTTGTTGACAATCATAGTGCGGTGCACTATATTATAATATAGGCTATGAGGGTAATTAAGCGATACAGCAATCGGCGGCTCTACGATACCGAGGCCAGCCGGACGCTGACACAGGCTGACCTGGCGTCGCTGATTAAAAATGGAATCGAGGTAAGAGTTGTCGACTCAGCGACCGGCAAGGATATCTCGCTGGCGGTGCTGGGCAAGATTGTGTTGTCGGAAGCTTCCTCATGGGGAAATGTTAAGCAATCAAAAGAACTTTTCACTAATATAATAGAGTTAGGAGGTAAAAAGTCTATGTCTATTCTCAAAAACACCGTTCTAGCGTCCATCGGAGCCTTTCAGGTGACCAAGGACAAAGCGGAAAAGATCATCGATGACCTGATTAAGAAGGGCGAGCTGGACGAATCCGATCGCAAGAAGGCCATCATGGAGTTGCTGGAGAAAGCCGATAAGTCAACCGCCGGTATCCGGGAGAAGATTTCCAAAGAAGCCGGCAAAGCCCAAAAAGAAATTGCCAAGCTGATCAAGGAACTGAAGGACTACAAGCTGGTTAAGCGCAGCGATATTCAAAATCTGGAGACGAAGGTTGACAAGCTGACCAAGGCTGTTGCCGGTCTTGAGAAGCAACTGTCTGCGAAGGAATGAGGAAGGCGGTGGGAGACCGCCTTCTCCTTCTCAATTTGTCTTTGGCGGGGTGTTGATTTCCTTAAGGGACGCCCGCCGGTCCACTCCATGCATCCAGCGGAGAATGAAACAAGTCTCTGCCTATTCTTTTGTTGGTGAAAGTGGGTGTGGCAGGAGGTCATAAAATCCGGGTTCGTCGATAACCTCCACCCCCAGTTTTTTGGCTTTGTTGAGCTTCGAGCCGGCCTCGACGCCACAGAGGACGTAGTCGGTCTTAAAAGATACCGACCCGACCACCTTACCGCCATGCTCCTCGATCAGGTTCTTGAAATGATTGCGTGGTCTAGAGAGAGTTCCGGTGATGACAAAGGTTTTACCTGCAAGTGGGGTACTCTGGGCTATGGTTTGATAGTCAGGAAACGCAACGCCGCCTTCACGCATTTTTTCCAGCATTCGGCGGTTGCCTTCATTATTGAAAAAGTCACGGATGTTACGGGCGATAACTGGGCCAATGCCTTGAATCTCTGCCAATTGTTCAACTGACGCCTGTTCCAGCTTTTCAAAAGAGCCCAAGTGCTCGGCCAGCAGTTTGGCCGCTGCCTCCCCGACACCAATGATTCCCAGGGCGTAGATGAGCTTGGGTAGTTCTGTGGCTCGGGAACGGTCAATGGCGTCAAGAAAATTCTGAGCCTTTTTGTCAGCCATTAAATCCAGTGGCAAAAGCTTATCTTTCGTCAAAAAGAACAAGTCAGCCGGGTCTTTGACCAGTTGTTCTTTTATTAGCTGTCGAGCCAGCTTACCGCCTAAACCATCGATATCAAACCCGCCCTTGGAAGCAAAGTGGAACAGTCGTCCCTCGACCTGAGCCGGACAACCGGCGTTTAGGCACCTGTGGGCTGCCTCTCCCTGCGGTCGAACAATCGGTGTGTTGCATGAGGGACAGCGGTCGGGGAATCTCATTTTGGCAGCACCTTTGGGGCGTCGTTTGACATCCACACTGACAACTTCCGGGATGACATCACCAGCTCGCCGAACTGTTACGGTGTCGCCGATTCGCACGTCAAGCTTGTTTAGCTCATCTTCATTGTGTAAAGAAGCGTTAGATATGATCACGCCGGCAACTTTCACCGGTTTCAGTTTGGCAATGGGGGTTATAATTCCTGTCCGCCCGACCGAGAATTCCACATCTTCAAGAGTTGTATCTGCCAGTTCTGCAGCGAATTTCCAGGCCAATGCCCAGCGGGGAGCACGAGATATTTGTCCCAGCACTTCCTGGTCGGTAAACCGATTGACTTTTACCACCATGCCGTCAATATCATAGTCCAACTCCGAGCGGACATGACTCAATAAGGCGAATTCATTCTCAACTCCCTTAACTCCACGGACTGTCCGAATACTATTGTTGACCAGAAAGCCTTCGTTGTTCAAGAAATCCAGCGCTGAACTCTGCCGGTCAAGATTCTTCAGGGTTGTTTCCGATATGCCATAGGCATAGAAAATAAGCGGGCGGGAGGAGGTAATGGAGGAGTCAAGCTGTCTTAGAGAACCGGCGGCGCCGTTGCGTGGGTTTGCTAATGGGCTGAGGTTTTTCTCCTCGAGCTGTCTGTTCAGTTTTAGGAAGGCGGACCGGCGTATAATAACCTCGCCGCGCACCTCTAAAAGAGGGTATGTTTTTGAGGCATGGTCGGTAAGTTTGAGTGGGATATTTTTGACGGTTTTAAGATTGGGCGTAACGTTTTCTCCCATGAAACCGTCACCACGCGTTGAGCCGGTGACAAGCAGTCCATTTTCATAGACCAGCTCAACCGCTAAGCCGTCGAGTTTGGGTTCGGTTACGTACTCGATATCTTCCGTTGTTTCCAGTCCTTCGCAAACCCGCCGGTCAAACTCAACAAATTCCTCCACCGAGGTCACCTTCTGAAGCGACAGCATCGGTATCCGATGAGGCGCTGGTTCAAATTTCTTTGAAGGAGCAAAACCAACCCGCTGGCTGGGCGAATCGGGTGTAACCAATTTAGGGTACTGTTTTTCTATCTCAAGCAGGCGATCAAAGAGCCGGTCGTACTCAGCATTTGAAATGGTAGGGTGGTCCTCAACGTAGTACAGGCGGTTGTGAAGGTTGATCTTATTTTTGAGTTTTTCGTATTCGGCTTCTACTTTATGATCCAGCTTCGACATGGCAATTAAATTAGGAATTGTGTTAATGTTGCGCAAGGTCTTGCTGCTAACTGTACGAGGAATCTGATTTGCGTCTTTGCTATCTGTTAGGTGATACTTTTCAGGTCAAAATCAGGCACCCCAAGATAGAAAAAACTCACCTTTGAGGTCTGTTACCGTCTCGTCTGTTTGTTGATTATCGCGTTAACTGTTCAACTGTAAACGCCGGTTCTCCGCGTAGCTTCTTGCGAAAAGCCTTGATCTGTTGTCCGGCCAGGTCGTCAACGATGTCGGTGGCCCATAAGGCGGCCAGCATGTCGTCGCTGTTTACCTGGGCGATTACCGTTTCAGCAAGATAATAGTTTCTCAGCGGCGTTTCATTGCTGAATCTAAGTTGGATACATGTCCTTTCAGCAGTAGTCAGCAAAGCAGGATTTTTGACCTTTTCTCGGAAGTCCAGCCAGCGAATATCAGCGGGCTCCACCACTGTGGGTAGTTTCATATCAGTGTCAATCTTCCAATGACGTCTTGCGACCGCAACCTCGATGAAAATGAGACGTCCTTCTCGGTCAAGGTCAAACCTTGAGTTTTCCGATTCTAAGTATGAGAAGAAGCGACGCGCCTTTGAGAATGGCCCAATTTGAACATAAAGGGAATCTTCTTCCAGTTGGTAAAAACCCCGACCGGGCAAGATAGGCTCGGACGGGGCTGAAATGCGCAGTTTCAGGGCTTTGAGAGCCATATCACTTTAAGTCCTTTAAGCGCTCCTTAGCTTGCTCAGCCTCGAGCGTGCCGGGGTGATCGTTAATGAGCTGACGGAAGATTTTTTTGGCCTCATCCTTTTTACCCAGTTCCTGTTTGCAACGACCCAGCTTGTAGAGGGCGCGGCTGGTATTGGCCGAACTTCGGTAGTTGTCGATCAGGTATTGGAACTTGTCCACAGCTTCGTTGTACTTCTCCAAAGAATAGTAGCATTCGCCGATCCAGTAGTACGCATTTTCGGCTAGCTCGTGTTTTGGGCAGTATTTCAAAAACTCCTGAAAACGGTCTATTGCCTTTTCATAGTCTGTGCGGCGAACAAGAATGAAGGCTGTATCGTAAGTGTTGCCACAGTCTATAGGGGGCGGTTCCGTTGATAACGTGCTACCGGGTGGAACGGGTTGTTGTACCTCCACGCCAGGCGAACTTTTCAGGAAGCCAATAGTTCTTTGCTCCTGGACCAGCTTGTCAATCCGCTGCATGAGGTCGTTGTAGTTTTCTTGCAGGGTTGCAATTTGTCGCTGAAGTTCATCGATGGACACAGAGATGTCATTGCGAAGCCGTTTATTTGCTTCCGCATCCTGGGTTATGACAGTGTCAATATGAGCCACCATCTGCTGCGACTGGCGGTTCTGTGCTTCCACGTTTCGTATCTGACCCTTGAGTTCATCAATCTGCCGCGGAGTAGCGCAGCCTGATAACCATAGAGCAAAATAGAGAACAGCCATTGGCAGAGTAGCGTTCATAACTATTTTCCATCGGGCTTGCATGAAAGACTTCAGCCAATACTACTACTGTGAAATTACTCTAAACTCATCGCGCCTATTTTTTGTCCAAGCTTCTTCATTGTGCCTGGTGTCAACTGGGCGCTCTTTGCCGTAGCTAATGATAGAGATCTGATTCGGAGCAATTCCTAGCCCGATCAGGTAATCCTGGGCTGCTTTGGCCCTCTTTTCACCAAGGGAAAGATTGTATTCCACTGTCCCACGCTCATCGCAGTGGCCTTCAATTTTGATAATCGCATCAGGGTACTTTTTCAAAAGCTCATAGTTGTGTTCAATGGTGGTTTTAGCATCACTGCGAAGATTGTACTTATCAAAGTCAAAGTGTATCGTTCGGAACTGAGACTCTTCGAGTTTAGGTGGGGGAGGGGGTGGTAATTCCGGTTTCACGGGAGTCGTATCCACAGTGGGGGCAGGTGTTGTTTCAATGGGGATTTCCTCTGCGATTTCCTTTTTCTTTCCGCAGGATAGACCGATCATCGCAACCGTTAGCACCCCTATAACTGCAAGAAAACCAAACCTTTTCATATACTTTTTATCCTTCCTACTGGGTAAGTTAATCTTCCATTCTGTTTTACTCTATTAAATAATCTAACCTATAGCCTAAAGCTGGTCAACATTAAAAAAGACAAATTTCTGACGATGCTGATTAATCTTATATCTCTTTTTATTTCCTGCATATTCAACCACTCAGGATTTGTTGTCCACTCACTACAGACGTAAATTAGGCCTTAATTGTTTATATAACTTCTATATTTTATCTGAGCGACACTATTTCCAACCCCCTTGCTGTCCCGACCTTCATCAATTCCGTAATTCTTAGACTCCTAGCTTCTAACGAAAAGAGAAAGTCAAAACCACCGTGGAGCAATGTTACAAGTTTACTGTTCTCACGAGCAACCGAAGAAAGGCGGATAGACAAGTTATTTGGGGAATATTTTTCCCCGGGGTGGAATTTTTTGTTGACAGTGGATTGGGTGAACACGATAGAGAGCAAAGTTATAGAGAAAACCGTGCACTCCTGATAAAGAGTGGTCAGTCTTATGACAATTTGAGGATAGTGTCATGTTCTTGAACATGCCCATGTAATCTCTTGGAGTGTATCTGGCTAAATGAGATTGAACGGCTTCGTTGAGCGAAGGTGTTCAAGCAATCACCGGTGAAGGATTTCTGGTGATTAGAAGGCGTAACGGCAGAGGTCGTGGCCTTGTCTTTTTCGGCGGCTGTTATTGATTGGGAATGGGTTGTGTGGCAATAAGTTACAAGAGTATTATTTCTACATGAAAGCAGACGGAATCTCGGCTCGAAAAGCTGTCTTTGTCGGCACTGGGCTTGCGTTTATAGAGGCTGCAAGTCAGTGATCGGAAAGGGGAAAAGATGCAGCGGAGAGTTCTAAAGCGTATAATATTCGGTTGGATTTCTTTGATTGTAATCATAGCCCTGCTTGGCAAGGTGTCAATTGCAGCAACGAATGCCGGACGAACTACAGCTGACTTTCTCTTAATTGGGATTGGGGCAAGGGCTGCCGCTATGGGAGGTGCCTATACCGCTGTTTCTGAAGATGCGCTAGCAGCCTATTGGAATCCAGCCGGTCTGGCCAGTCTTGAGGAGGGAGAAGTGGCTTTCGGCCATTTTGCCTGGTATCAGGATATTACCCTTGAGAATGGTACCATGGCTTACAGAATAAACGACAGATCAACTCTCGCCGCTTCGGTGACCTTTCTTGATTACGGACAGATTGACGGGTATGATACCAATGGGGTGACCACTGGATATATTTCTGCCTATGATTGGTCCAGCGCCCTTTCAGTCGGAATGAGAGTCAGCAACAATATCTCGATGGGGTTAACCGGGAAGTTTATTAGTCAGAAGCTTGACGATATTACAGCCTCCACTTTTGCATTGGATGTTGGCGGGAGGTACCTAACTGATAGGCTGGCTATCGCTGTGGTGATAGCGAACATCAGCCCCGGTATGAAGTTTGATGACCTCAATGAGCGTATACCGACCAACATCAGAATTGGTGTGTCCGGCTACCCTTTCAACCGAACACTGGTCACCTCTGTTGAACTTGAGAAAAGGGTCTATGGAGGAATTGTTATTCGCCACGGTTTCGAGGTTAACTTCAGTGACCAGTATTTCCTTCGCACCGGCTACAACTACTTCCCAGATCAAGAGAATCAGTCGTTTGGGTCCGGCATTTCTTTTGGCGCGGGAGTACAATTCAGCCAGATCGAAATTGACTATGCTTATACTACCAAAGAGAAATATTCCTCAGATGATCTCCACCGCTTCACATTCGTGTTGAAATTCAACCAAAAGTAAGCTGAGAGCAGCCCCTCGACGAGCTTGAAGAAGTGCCTTTTACGCAGTTTACCGTAATATAGGCTGGTGTTTTTGTTTGCAGGTTGTAACTACAATCTGTGCAACCTTTTGCAACCATCCCATATCCACTTGATTGACGAATAAGTCGGCGTTGTTATTTTTGCTGACCCCATTCTTTATTGCTTTGTTATTCAATGGGTTAGAGTGGTATCATAGCCATAAAGACCTATTTTGCCCACATGGGCTGTTTCGGCAACGCTTTTGCTACTTTCGACTCTTAATAATAGTAGGATGATTCCAGAATTTTCTAAGGCTCATGAATAACAGTCTTAATAACCGGATAAATTACGGTAACGAAAACGCCACAGTCCTGACTCGTCAAGGTTTCAGTTACGGAGTTGCTGGTAGCGTTGAGATACCAGCCCCACAGACTTCACCCGCAGCGGTTGTAACTTTTCTTGATCATTTGAGATATTTTTATTGCGAATACCTCAAAGGGATGTTATTTATTGCCTGTTCTTTGTTGTTTATATTTGCTGTACCTGTAGTGCTTACAAGGACGGACAGGTTAAAAGCGATGGTGAACAAGGTTACAAAAAGGGCTGTCGACGTTGCCGGGGCGATGGTAGCAATGCTTCTAACGCTTCCGTTATTTCTTATCCTGCCCCTCCTGATTAAGCTTGACTCGGAAGGTCCGGTATTTTACACCCAGGTCCGGATAGGTGTCAACCGCCGCAAGAGAGATCGTCGTTACTGTCGGAGGTCCGATGTTAAAGACCGGCGGGAAAGAGACCGGCGTCGCGTAAATTTAATGGGCAAGCCATTCAGGGTTATTAAGTTTCGGACAATGGTCCAGGACGCAGAGAAGAAATGTGGGCCAGTTTGGGCGACCCGTAATGACCCCAGGATCACCTGTCTGGGAAAGATTCTCCGCAAGACCCGCCTGGATGAAATCCCACAGTTTATCAACGTGTTGAAGGGTGACATGTCGCTGGTTGGTCCGCGACCGGAACGGCCAAACTTCGTTCATGACCTTTCCGACAGAGTCAATGATTACGGTGGACGGCTGGCGGTGAAACCTGGCCTGACAGGTCTTGCCCAGGTGGAAAACGGGTATGATTCTTCGGTTGCATCCGTTTCCCGAAAGGTTAGACTGGATTTGGAGTATATTCGAAACTGGTCGATATGGACCGACCTAAAGATCCTGTTCAGAACGGTCGTGGTCGTCTTCACCGGCAAAGGAGCCTGCTGAATTCACCCATTTTAAAATGTCAACTCATAAAGGCCGTGGAACGATTCACGGCCTTTGTTTTAATATGACTTGTTTTGAGTGTATGATTGTTGTATTGTTCCGATAATTTGGAAGGATTAACAAATAGTCAGATAAGATAGCTATGGCGTTAAAAAGGATTTTGACGGCGGTTGTAGCAATTACAACTTTTCCCATCCTCTCTGGAGCGCAAGAGAGCGTGCAGGGTGACGTCACGGTACGGTCAAACCCTGAAGGCGCTCAGGTCACTTTGTCCGGAGAGGCGATTGTGTCGGGTGTCACCCCAGTTCGATTCCGTCAGCTACTAATAGGCGATTATGGTCTGGTTCTCAAAAGGCCCGGGTACGAGACATATTCGGACCGTGTGGTTTTGGATCCCACCAAGAAGATGGAGATCAATGTCAGGTTATCGCCCAAGACACGATTCAAGGCGGCGGTGCGGTCTTTGTTTATTCCAGGCTGGGGGCAGAAGTATACCGACCAGAAGACCAAGGGCTGTCTATTTGCTGCCCTGGCTTTGGGCTCTGTCGCTGCCTATCTTATCGCCGACGGGGATTTTGACGACAAATACGATACTTTCCAAGAAAAACTGCATGACTATGATTCGACCTACGCCGCCGGCAGTATCGAGGATCTTCGCCGGCTCAAATCGGAATTGGATGCGGCTCAAAAAGAGGCGTATGATGCTGAGAACGTGCGCCGGATAACCACCGGCGCGGTAATCGCCGTGTGGGGAATCAATGTGCTTGATGTGCTGTTTTTCTTTCCGGAACAAAGGGCGACCCTTTCGGTTAAGGGACTTGCTATACGTCCCTCGGCCGATCCCGATAAAGTCGGTTTGACAATCTCGAAAGCTTTTTAGAAAGGGTTCCGGTGTGATGAAAAGCATTTGGGTTATTGCGGCAGTCCTGCTGAGCGTTGCTGTTATTATTGGGTGCAGCCGCTATATTGAATCGGAAGACCCTGTTCGTTCTCTTCCCGGTGAGGTGCCGGTGCCGGTCAACTTAGTGGCGCAGATAAGCAACGCAGGGACGGTGACTTTGAGCTGGGAGGTATCCGACAGCGCGAGCGTGGCCCGTTTTCGTATCTATATTTCCGATTCTACCCAGTCCAGTTATACACTGCGTGATTCTACCGGCAGTTTCAGTATGACTGTTGACGGGCTGTTGGCAAATCAACGCTACTTTTTTAAGGTGGCGGCAGTGATGAATGAAGGGCTTCAAGGAGATTTGTCGGAGGCGGTATCGGCTAAGGCTATGTTTCTGTCAATCACAATAGCAAATGACAAAGAATACACCAACAGTCGCAATGTACTGATTCAGATTAATGCTCCTCCTGAAACTTCGCACTTGATGCTGTCGGAGGATTCTACATTTGCTGATGCTGTGTATGTACAGTTTATAGGCACCCAAACGAGCTTCACACTTTCTGAGGGTGACGGTGATAAAACTGTCTATGCTCGACTCCTGTTTGGGGATGGCTCTCAATCAGGGGAACCTCTGTTCGATGATATTACCCTTGATACTCATGCCCGAATTGACTCAGTCTTTTTCACGCCTACCGGAATAACTTTTTCACCCGGAGATACGGTAACGTTTGGTCTTGATGCGGGCGAGAGTGGCGGCACGGCGAGGGTTTCTTTTACCGGCGTGGGGGAGGTGAAGCTCTTTGATGACGGTACCAATGGTGATCTTACTGCCGACGACGGAATCTATCACGGTGACTGGATTGTCCCGGTAACTTTCACCTTGTATAATGGCGGTGTCACCGGCTCATTAACTGACGACGCTGGCAACGTGGCGGCGCAGATCATGGCGGCGGAGCCATTGAATATATTCGGCCCGCCACTGCCGGTAACGCTCTCGGCGATTGCTCTTTCAACTTTTGAAATCGATCTGAGCTGGACGCCTTCCGTTAGCAGCAACTTCTCTGCATACCGCCTGTATCGCTCCATTAGCCCGTCCGTACCGGACGACACGGGGCTGGTCACCTCAATCTCCGCCGTCAACACCACCAGCTTCACAGATACCATGCTCAACCACAGCACCACCTACTATTACCGGATGTACGTTTATGACAATTCTGGTTTGAACTCCGGTTCAAATGTTGATAGCTCGACAACGTTTGTGAACACAGAACCGGATTCGGTGGAGCTTTTTGTCATTGCAGAGCCTGATACGACTGCGAGATTGACATGGACAGTGAGCAAAGAGGATGACTTTGAACACTACCGAGTTTTCGTCAAAGGCACTACGGGCGTGGATTCTTCTGATGAGCTGATTGCACTAATAAGCAATCGTTCGACAGATAACTACAGCTATAAAGCACCGGATACCGGTCAATTTTTCTTTAGGGTGTTTGTGTATGACAAACATGGATTGTCCGCTGGTTCAAATGAAGACAGTGTCACTCTAAAGCAGTAAAGAATGGCCTGTGGGTATTGTCTCCGGCATAAACCGCTTCATTGGCCTCTTCGTTGACACTTTCAAGCAGTTCGGGCGGGGGCGAATCTGGCTGTTATTGTTTGCTTACTTCTTGCTGAACTGGCTGCTTTTGTATGCGCACTACGACTTCATGTCGCCTGTATTTTATGGATTTATCAAATTCTGGACCGGTCTGTTCGGCAGTCACCAGGCGACGGGCTTTACCCATTACCCGGGTCACTTTCTGCTTTTACCATACTTTTTCGGATGGGCTAAGTTTTATCTTGGTATCATCCTCGAGGGAGCCGTCCTGGGTGCAACGGCGCTGATGTTTTACGATAGTTTCCTCGATGTTGAGAAAGAGGATAGGTCTACATTCAAGGCAACTCTATCGTCATGGATACATCTGGTGCTGGCATGGCTGGTGATCAACGGCCTGATAATGCTGGTCAATTTGAAGCTTCCCGACCTGCTGGAACCGTGGCTGGCCGGCTCGCCGAGGCGGATCAAGGCCTTTGAATTTGTTTTGCTGCCTTTCATATATGTGGTCATACTGGCGTTGTTCTACCATGTGATACCTTCAGTTGCCGTGTTCAGAGAGAATTTCCTTAAGGCGTTGAGGCGTTCTCTGTGTATTTTTGTCAAGAATCCGTTCACTTGTTTTTTCCTGTCATTGGTAGTCCTGGCCGGTCCCGTGTTTGTTTCCATACTTAGTAGTCGGTCGGGAGAAATTGTGCAGAAGTTCAAACCCGAACTTGTCTACTGGCTTCTGCTGGCAGGGCTGATAGTTGACGTCTTTTTCTACTTTTTCTGGATGGGTACGGCGGTTCGCCTTCTGGTGGATGAGGAGGTCTGATTCTTGACCACCCTTGATAGAGTTTTTTATAGCCTCCGCCCAAGCCAGTGACATATCGCCCACAATGGTAAAATATCCGAGGTAAGCCGGTAGCTTTAAACCAGCCGAATTACCCTCTATGAGCTGATTGAAAAAATACAACCTGTGCAGAGAACCGGAAAGCTGATTGTAAGACTACCGATCCTCATTTCTTTCTTCAAAAATCTCAAATCAAGCCGATAATACAGATATACTGCCGAAGGTATTATCAGATATGAAAAACATACTGTTAGTTGATGATGATAAGGATTTGTCACAATCGCTGGCAAACCTTTTTGACTCAGATAAGTTCAGCTTTGAATTTCTGGAAGACGGCACCGATGTGGAGCAGTTTGTCAGTAAACATAATAATCTCGATCTGGTAATGCTTGACGTCAATCTTCCCAGCATGTCCGGGCTTGACATTCTCAAGCAGATTAAGCAGGCAAACAGGGGATTGCCGGTGATAGTGATCTCCGGTTTTGTGTCGACCGAAGACGCCATTGAGGCTATGCGAGAGGGAGCTTTCGAGTATTTGACTAAGCCATTTCAAATTGAAAAGCTCATCGACACGGTAAATAAGGCCTGCGGCTATTCTGTGACCATCAAAAGTCCGATGACTCCGGGGAAGGAAGAGACCGAGACACATGGCATAAACGAGATTGTCGGCAGGTCTCCTGAAATTGTGGAGATTGCCAAACTGATCGGTCAGGTGGCTAAGACTGACGCGGCGGTCTTGATTTTTGGCGAGTCCGGCACCGGTAAGGAGTTGGTGGCACGGGCCATCCATCGCAACTCGAAGCGGTGGAGCAATATCTTTTCTTCTGTCAACTGTGCCGCTTTACATGAAACGCTGCTGGAGTCGGAACTATTTGGGCACGAAAAAGGCGCTTTTACTGGCGCCTATTTCAAGCGAATCGGAAAATTCGAGCAGGCGGACAAGGGGACGTTGTTTCTCGATGAGATTGGTGACATGTCGATGCTTACCCAGTCCAAGCTGCTGCGGGTTCTTCAGGAGAAAGTATTCGAGCGGGTTGGAGGGAACGAACCTATCCATGTCGATGTCCGTATCATTACTGCTACCAACCAATCGCTGGTTGAGGCTATGAAGCAGGGTTCGTTTCGAGTGGACCTGTTTTATCGCCTGAAAGTCTTCTCCATTTTTATTCCCCCTCTTCGCGAACGCCGCAGCGATATTCCCCTTTTGGTAGAGCACTTCTGTCATAAATTCGCCAGTCAGCTTTCTCAACCCGTCAAGAGCGGGTCCAAAAAAGCCCTGCAGATGTTGCTGAAGTATTCCTGGCCGGGCAATGTCCGCGAGCTGGAGAACAATGTCCATACCGCTCTGGTTATGTCAAAGGGTGACACCCTTCAACCGGAGGATTTCCCTATATTCTCAGAGGGGAGCGCCAAGATTGATGCTGACCTCAGTGGGTTTGAAGAGGATTATACCGATTCCTTCAAGAAGATTATTGATCCGATTATGCCCAAGCTGATTTCTAATTCACCGGGGCAGATTTTTCACTTCCTTGAGTCGGCTTTTGAGCGAGCCGTTATCTCTTCCTGTCTGAAGCAATTTAACGGCAACCAAGTCAAAACGTCAGAGACGCTCGGTATCTCACGCAACACCCTCCGCGACCGCATCTCGCGGTACGGGATTTATTGACATGTCTCATTTGTAGACACCCTTCCAAATGTGTATGGCAGATGTCCACATCTGCCAAATAGCCTGTTCTGTCAGTTCTTGCTCGCCTTTGGCGAGTGTGAACTGACAGCCTGTCGAATGTGTTGTGCGTTTAGCACTTTCGGAGTGACCGGCAGGTCACACCACCGACCAAGTCGGCACCAAGACCTGCCGGAACTGTCTTTTGAGACAGTATCCTTTGGGTTTTGCCCTACACCTACTTTAATATTCCGCTCATACGTTTCTCCCACTATATTGTCCTCCATGAAAATCTGCCATTTCTCCGATAGTCACCTCGGTGCCGGGGCTACCCATCCGAAGCGGGGGGAAAGCGGGCTAACCCTGCGTCAAGAAGATATTATCAACAGCTTTATCGAGGCGGTCGACAAAATCATCTCCATCAAGCCGGATGTATGTATCCATTCCGGAGACCTGTTTGATTCGGTGCGGCCACTGAACAGAATCATGGCTATCGCCGGACAGCAATTGTACCGCCTTGCTGAGGAGCATGGCATTCCAACCATCATAATCACCGGCAACCACGACGCTCCCAAGCAACCGCACATCGGCGCGGCAATTGAAGTGTTCAGCCAGATCGATAACTTGTACATGTCGGCAGGATCGAGACAGAGGGTATTTGAGATTGAAGGGTCAAAATTCTATGCCTTACCCCACTGTTTGACAACGGCAATCCAGGCAGAACAGCTTGCCAAATGTGTCCCCAGCTTGGATGCCAAGTATAACATACTCATTGCTCATGGAGTAGCGGCGGGAATGCCGGAATTTGCCATGTTGGATCTGGGCGAACAGGAGATCCCCCTTAATGCAATGGACGGGTTTGATTATGTCGCCCTCGGTCACTTTCACAACTTCTGTAAGGTTGCCGCTCGTGCCTATTACGCCGGTTCTACGGAAAGATTATCGCAGGCGGAGAGGGACGCCGCTAAGGGGTTTGTCGAGATCGAGCTTGATCCATTCCGGGTCACTTTTCACGAGGTTCATTGCCGCGAAATGGTTGATATCCAGACCATAAATGCCGCCGGTAAGCGTGGCGACCAACTGGCGGTTATTTTGAAAGAAAAGATTGATCGTCTGGACAGCTCCGATAAGATTGTCCGGGTGAAGGTTGAAGGGGTGACCGAAGAAACCTTGACAACTATGCCGACGGAAGTGATCAGTGCTCTCAAGCAGAAGTCTTTTGCACTTGATATCAGCTTTGAAAGAGCAAAGGCCGACGAATCCAGTTTGCCTTTTGGCCGGTCAGCCATCGGGCGTTTTGATGTAGGTTTTATTGAATTTCTCGAGACGGTGGATGTGCGCGGGTTTGATCGGGAACGTCTGAAGCGGGAAGCGCTTAAGTATCTAAGTTCCGAGGAGTGAATGGTGGACGGGGGATACCGTTGCCGTACTTGGTTACTGTCGGTAGTTCAACCGGATGTTTGACGTGCTGTCATGCGACTAATCATGACAGCTTTTCTATTTTGAGGGCAGGTGTCGAGCTGGGTCACCCGACACCTACACAGCGAGGAATTCGTTGCAGTACTTCTGACTACGGACACGGCGGAGGTGATGGGCCACCTCGGAACAGGAAGTCAACCAGATAGGTCAGGTCAGCGACGTTGATACTGCCATCTCCATTTACGTCGCCCTCTTCAAAGCATTGAGGCTCCGGCCCGCCTCGGAAGAGATAATCAACCAGGTAAGTCAGATCGGCAATATTGGGTACTGCAAAATCGTAGTTAACGTCACCGCGCATCCCGTCATGGTTACAGCAGGGATGGTGGGAGATAGACAAAATGTGAATATCGGTCGTATCTGCAAGTGGCTGGATCCCTACAAAGGCGATGCTGTCGAGGAGCTTGGTGGTATCCGGATACAGCGTATACCAATGCCAGAACTCTGAATGAGCATGATCGTAATCAGGAAAGATAAGATCAAAATATGGAGGCCCACAACCGAACACTTCATTGCCGTATGTGAAATACGGCCCCCAGTATATATTATTATCACGTGCTGCTGGATGGATACTGTCTATATCAACAATCTCCTGCGTAGCATCCTGATAATAAATCAATACTCTTAGCGGTTGGTCAGGGCTCGGGAAACCCGGGGCAAAAACACCACCATCACAATTTGCCAGAAAGACCATAGTCTCCAAGGGTTGTTTAAAATATGTCATGGAGATCGTCTTGCGCTCACCCGAGGATATTTGGATTACGTTTAAATCAGTCGCGTCATCTATGAGATTCGAGTACGGAATCCTGACTCGAAGGCTGCAGGGTCTGAAGTACCTATCAGGAACGGTGACTATCGGATTAGTGGGAATGAGCATATTGGCAGGCCCGTAAAAAGTAGCCCAGTGAATTCTAGTGATGAGCCAGGCCTTGGGGGTAGTAGTGTTGGGGGATAGCGAATCAGACGGGAAATAAAAGTTCGTTTGGTGCCAAATGTCCCAGATTCCCATATTCCCCGGTGGCGTCAATCCTGCATAAGATGAAATGGCACCCCAGTCAAAATAAGGTGCTAGATCTACTGTGCCATTAATGGGCTTTGCAGGGGGTAGAATGGTATACCTGATGCGGAGGTACGGATGTTCATGTCCCGCGCCCGCCTCCTTACTGTCGAAGCCGAGGTTGTTCGCGTCTTGTCCCTCGTCAGCCGAAGGTTCCTTCATCACCACGCTGTAGACCCCGTCGCCCGCCCAGGTTGCCTGAACGTCTGGTGTCACGTCCCAAGAGGTCCACTCGCACATGCTGATTGTGTTGAGGTCAGTGGCGGTGGAATTGAACCCAGTGGGAGCGTTGTTCCATGTGATTGATCCCTCATTCCAACCGTCGTTTGAGAGATAGTGCGCCCCAACATCGACTGCCGGGTAGGACAACCATGAGTTGTAGAGGTAGAGCTCCGCGGTGTTGATCACCGCCCCACTGGGCAGGGACCCGAGGTCGAACATGAGATAGCTGCGGTGGATGTTGACCGGGGGGGACGATGTGTAGTCACCGACAATCAGAGCCGCCAAGGATCCGTAGTTCGTGTTGGGATCAATGTCTTTGACGTAGGCATCATTATCCGGATTGATCTCGACCACGTTGGCGGTCGCCGTCGTTATTACAAAGAAGCCAACAACAAACGCAATTATGATGGATGTCATAATTAGTTTGCCTTTCATAGCTTTTTTCCTCCTTCAGTAGGTCGAAGCCGTTATGGTTTCGACAGGTTCGTTGTTATAGGCAGGCCAAACCCGCGAGGGGCTTGACCTACTTTTCTAAACTGCTCAATGAGCGTTACATGCCAGCCGTCACCCTCCTTCTCCGGCGCACAATCACCCACGCCATCCAGCCGAACAGCAAGACGCAGAAGATGATCATCCCCCATTCGGTGAGGGTGGGGATGATGGGAGGAACACCGGAGGATTGGTTGCCGAAATTGAGTCCTGTCTCAACCTGGTTAGCACTGAGCGTGACAGTATATGAACCTGTCGTTGGGCAGGTCTGAGTCCACCCCGCCTGGGGAGTTTCTGTGATTGTATAAGTGTCCGGAAGAAGATTGTTGAAGTAGTAGTAACCCCAACCATCAGTAATTGTTTGCATACCATTGGAGAGGTTGATTGTCCAGCCTGACAGACCCGGTTCGCCGGACTGTTTGATGCCATCACCGTTCACATCATCCCACTTGCGACCCTGAATCTGGGAAGTAGAGTCACAACATTGCTGCTTTAGCAAACAACTGTCTGGCCCAGTCACAAAGCCGACGATGTTGAGTCCCATGGCCACTCCATAGAGGTTCCTCAGTTTTACTTCGAGGCAATTCTTGCCGAGCTGAAAATAATTCGTCGTGCTGATGTAGGTAGAGTCATACAAAGCATTCCATGTCCGATAATCCGTTTCACCGATCGAGACACCGTTCAGATAAACCTCGGCGGTGTCGTCCGCGCGCACCCATAGATTAAGCTCATCGGGCAAGGGTCCTGATGGGTTGACGCAGAAACAAAATTCAAAACAATACAACCCGTTCCGGGTGTTTTGTTGCGTAGGATAAGAACTTATCCACTCGGTGTTCGGCTGTGGATTAGACCAGGCGGGATTTTTGGAAATCACGAAAGACGAACGTGGCTCAAAAGTGGAGTCGACGGGGTCACAGGTAACCGTCCAATAAGGGTCGGCTGACCCAATTGGATAGGTTGTCCCTGCTGCCTGATTATAGCCAGTGTTAAACCATACCGTATCGGTCGAGCAGGGTGGCTGTGCCACTGAAAGCCCTGAGAGCGTAAGCATTAGAGGAAGAATGCCAATTGCTTTTATTCGTTTGATTGAAATGAAGCGTTTCATTGTGTTTTTACCTTTCCATGATACGTTTCGTAGGTCGAAACCCTTGTGAGGCTGTGCCAAAAGTATGATTCTCGACTGCATAAGCTCCAGAAATCGTCATTGCGAGGAGCGAAGTGACGTGGCAATCTCTTGCAGTGCAAACAACTACGCAATTGAGATCGCCACACTCCCTCCGATAGCTCGCGATGACGCTGGACTTATGGCACAACCTCCTTGTGGTTTCGACACTATCATCATTTGTTTCAGTTGCACGCGGGCGGCGGCGCGCGAACATTAGGAAAACAATACCAGCATTGTTCAAGTATGACTTCAAAGAAATGGGTATAACTTCTTTTCTTACTTGTTGTTAAAAGTTCATTGCTGGAGGTCAACCGTTGTGCAACATATTTGAGAATAAGCAAAAGCAGAGAATTGCCCAAGACAACGGCCAACGAACCCAACAGGATGCCAAACAATGAGTAAAACCCGATTATGAGAGTAGAGCCACTGTTGGATATGGAAAAGATGGTTCCCAGGTTGGCATAATGAATCAGGACATATTCCATCGGGAACCACAACAGGGCGATGAAAAGAGGATCAAAGCCGAGGTGTTTTCTTGCCCTGTGTATGACAAGCGCAAAGAGAGCAAAGGCTATATTGAGCGATAACAGCTTGAGAAGGAATATCTTGGGGGCAAGTATTAGCTCACTCACACTGGTAGCAAAAACAAAGAATGTGGCCAGCATCATCCCTAAAGAGACAGCTCCTCTGAGGCTCACATGGCACAGCCGCCACAAAAAGGGGACCAGCGCGAATAAAGAAATAAACCAGAGCTCGCCAAATACGCGGGCGAAGGATAATAGTATTGCCGAGCCTGCCGCACAGAGAAAACTGAGCGAAAGGTCTGCGTTGTGATCCTCGTACCTGTTATTCAAAGGCATTTTCGTACCTTCATATCGTATCAGCCTATTGTCGGGTTTCTCATTCCGTCCGCTGGAGGCAGACTCCATTCGGAATTGATCTTGCCCTGTTTTGGTGGACAGTTTTCTAAGCATGTTGTTTTTTTCGTTC
>Ga0315543_1000763_pt1 | contig 37888 bp, 43 predicted proteins | sample SalMarSW160210MG_2_FD_203098 | JGI IMG/M metagenome (GOLD analysis project Ga0315543, IMG submission 203098) | Salt marsh sediment microbial communities from the Plum Island Ecosystem LTER, Massachusetts, United States - Salt Marsh Sediment SW1601-210 ...
AAACCTGATAGATACAGCCTGGTGGATATCCACTTTCCCCGGAATCGCTATCGCACTGGTAGTGCTGTCCGGTAATTTCCTGGGTGATTGGCTTCGCGATAAGCTAGACCCGAAATTGAGACAATTATGAGTGATATCGTTTTAGAGGTGGAAAATCTCCAGACCTCCTTTTTTACGAGGGCTGGTGAAGTAAAAGCCGTTGGTGGCGTAAGTTTCGAAATTCACGAAGGTGAAACTTTCGGTCTTGTTGGTGAGTCTGCGTGTGGCAAGTCGGTTACTGCCCTGTCTCTCATGCGCCTGCTTCCGGAACCGGGCGGTCAGATAGTTGGCGGTAGAATAATCCTTGACGGAATAAACGTCCTTGAGTTAACCAAAGAAGAAATGAGAAAAATCCGGGGTAGTAAAATATCGATGATTCTCCAGGACCCGATGACTTCACTTAACCCGGTTTACACCGTAGGTGACCAGATAGCCGAGCCGATACGGCAGCACCAGGGAATTGTAGACCGAAATGTGCTTGAAGATGAGGTTATTTCGGCACTGCGGTTTTTACAGATTCCCGCCCCAGAACAACGCATCCATGATTATCCTTTTCAGATGAGTGGCGGCATGAGGCAGCGTGTGGTAGGTGCTATTGCTATGTCCTGCCGACCCAGGATACTGATTGCTGATGAGCCCACCACTGCCCTTGATGCGACTATTCAGGCTCAGTATCTAGCACTGTTCAATGACATCCAGAAGCAGACCGATATAGGTATCTTATTTATTACCCATGACTTCGGAGTCGTAGCTAATATGTGCCATCGAGTAGCCGTGATGTATGCGGGGAGAATATTGGAGACGGCTGCCACCAGTACCATATTCAAAGCACCTCTTCATCCTTACACTGTTGCTCTTATTAACTCCGTGCCGCGTTTAGACCGTAAAGTTGACCGGCTTTATTCAATTGAAGGGCACCCGCCATCATTATTAAATCTACCACCCGGTTGCCGATTCGCCCCTCGCTGTCCGGACGTGATGGATATTTGTTATGAACAACAGCCCGAAGAGATAGAAGTTGAAGATGGGCATACCGTGTCGTGTTGGAAAGTGAAGTAGACGATGGCAGACGGTTTATTATTAGAATGTAATAATCTCACCAAACATTATCCTGTTACCAAGGGTCTGCTTCAGCGTACTATCGGTTATGTTAGAGCTATTGACGGCATATCATTTGAAATAGAACGGGGCAAGACATTAAGCCTTGTGGGAGAATCGGGGGCGGGTAAGACTACTGTATCCAAGATGATACTTATGCTGGAGAGGTTGACCGCCGGGAATATTCTTTTTGAAGGTCGTGATATCTATAAATTATCCAGGCATCAGCTGAAAAGAGAGTACCGTCCGAGAGTACAGTCCGTACAGCAGAATCCATGGAGCTCAATGAATCCGAGGATGAGGGTTAGAGATATCGTAGGCGAGCCGCTGGTGGTCAATACCAAGCATACAAGAAGGCAAATACGTACCAAGGTACTTGAGTTACTCGAACAAGTGGGACTCGCGCCGGATCAAGCTGATTACTATCCGCACGAGTTCAGCGGGGGGCAGAGACAACGTATTGCGGTTGCACGTGCTCTGGCGCTAAATCCCAGTCTGGTAGTACTGGATGAGCCTGTATCGGCTCTGGACGTGTCAATCCGGGCACAAATTATGAATTTATTGAAGGACCTGCAAGACCAGTATAATCTAACCTACCTGGTCATAGCGCATAATCTGGCGACTGTACGGTTTATGAGTCATACCGTGGCCATAATGTATCTCGGACAGATAGTAGAATATGGTGAAACTGAGTACGTATTACAGGAACCTTTACACCCTTATACAAAAGCATTGATATCGGCATCGACACTAACACTTCCCGAAGACCAGGAGCAGGGGGTAGAACCGATAATACTGAGCGGCGAGATGCCTTCCCCGCTGAATCCTCCTCCCGGGTGCCGGTTCAGTACGAGGTGCCCGGTGTCTAAAGATGTGTGTTTGCGGGAGATGCCCGAGTTGAAAAAAGTCGAGAATCGATGGGTAAGGTGCCATCAATAAGCTGAAATCATGGGGCGGGGTCGAATCGAAATATCACCAGTTGAACGCTAACCTGACATTTCTGCCTGTCGATACCCAATCTCCGCCATATACTTAATTTTGATCAGCGCAGCTGCCGGAGACAATCGCCTGAGCGTAATCGCCTCCGGCAGTTTCATATTAGCAGATGTATTCTACTAGTCGGCTATTTCTATTCAATAAAGGACTGATTATGCAGTCACAGAGCTATCTCCACAGTGGTGGAAGATGGTAAAGGGGTATTTCACTGGGATTTTATTTATATGGGCTAAAGAGCAATGTGTTTTTATAATGTTGTCAAGACGTATACAGCATGATTTTAATTATAAGAAAATATAAAATATGTATGAAAATTAGTACATATTGTGAATATCTATTGAAATGTGCCGATGTAAGGACTATACTTCAACCTCTAAGATTTATGATACTCTTAACCTTCTCATCCAGCAGGGGGTGAGTATGAAAAAAGAAGGTAACGGAACCATCAGCCGATAGGGTATTTCTCGTGACCTTAATACTAATAAGGAGGCGCGTAAATGACTGTACAAGTGGGCAATATAGAAATATGCATGGGACCGAAAGAACTGGGCGGGCCCGACGACCTTGGGAAAAGAATCGTAGATTTTATTGACGGAGCCACAAAAAGACTGGATATTGCCATTCAGGAGTTAGACTCGATGGAGATTGCCAGGGCTATCATCAGAGCGAGGCAGAGGAAGGTGGTCGTCAGGCTTGTACTCGAAGGCGATTACCTTACGGTAAGCCGGGCAGTGACGGACCCTTTTGAATCTACAGGTACGAACGAGATTAACAGGATAATCCATGATGCCGTTCTCAGAACACATATAAATGTGAAATCAGACTTCAATCCTCATATATTTCACCAGAAATTTATCATTCGTGATTATAATTCTCTTCTGACGGGCTCAACTAATTTCACGGACACGGGCACAAGCGTGAATCTTAATCACGTTATCGTTATCGATGATACCGATGTTGCAAAAGTATACAGTCGTGAGTTTAAGGAGATTATGCAAGGGCATTTCGGTAAATTAGACGAGGGCCATGACCTGGTTCCCGAGACCGTGAAGGTATCCGAAGTCCCGGTAAAAATTCTGTTTGCGCCGGACCATAACCCTGAAATGGAGATTATGAAACAAATGGCGAAAGCCCGGGAACGTATTGATTTTGCGATATTCACATTTTCTGAATCATCGGGTATTGATGACCAGATGAGTTTGCTCGACAGGTCCGGAATAAAAATACGCGGCGCACTGGACGGCGGCATGGCTAACCAGTCATGGGCGGCGAGTCACGGTCTAGTAGATGAGTCGAGCGGAATACAGCTCTGGTCCATACCTCACCGGAAACCGCTTAATAAACTGCATCATAAGATAATGGTAATCGATGAGCAGGTCATAATCGCGGGGAGTTTTAACTACACGGGTCCGGCGAATAAGCTGAACGATGAAAATATAATAGTGCTGGGAGACCTTGGGGAAACATCGAACTCTTCCATCCAGAACCAGAAACAGCTTGCTTCATACGCTCTCGGAGAGATTGATAGAATTATCGATACCTACGGAGTACGTCTGCATCAATAATAGCTTTACAGACACCCTTGCAGTTTATTCTGGCGGGTTGCCCCGGGATTCTTCAATCGTCTTCCAGCTTGTCACCCCACTGAAAGATGCCGGGTGCCGTCCCGTGATACGGGTTTGCTTCCACCACGTCCATGTTAAGCTCTATACCAAGTCCAGGTTTGGTGGGAGGGATAATGTATCCCTCCTCCCATCTGATAGGCTCTACAAGAAGGTCGGCATGAAAACCGTCCCATCTGCGTATGCTTTCCTGGATTAGAAAGTTAGGGCTGCATGTGTCTATCTGGATGTTAGCCATAGCCTCAACAGGTCCGGCAAACAGGTGGGGTGCTATCTGGGCATAATAGGCTTCAGCCATGCCGGCTATCTTTTTCGCTTCGAGAATACCTCCGACCCTCCCAAGGGCGAACTGTAAAATAGAAGCGGCCTTTTTATCCAGCAGCTCTCTGAATTCGTATTTCGTTGAAAGTCTCTCTCCGGTAGCTATCGGGATGGTGGTGTGATGAGCCACTCTTGCCATTTCGTCCCTGTTTTCAGGAGGTACAGGTTCTTCGAACCACAGGGGGTCGTACTTTTCCAGTCTCCTGGCAAGCCTGATAGCGCTGGAAGTGGTCATCTGACCATGAGTACCGATCAGTATATCGCACTTATCACCGACCGCGTCACGGATGCTTTTAACCACGGCTTCCGTGTTTTCAAGCACATGTAACGAAATCTGCACGGGTGAACCTCCGGGAGGCGGAGCGGGCTCCAGCATTACAGGGTCTATCTTGAGAGCAGTGAAGCCCCATTTTACGTAGGTGGCTGCCGCCTCGCCTGCCGCTACGGGGTCGGTATGCGTATTCCTCTGCTCGGGTTTGTCAGGGTCGGGACCGAGATAAGTATAGCTTCTCAGTTTCTCATGATACCTGCCGCCGAGCAGGTTATATACAGGCTGGTCGAGGGCTTTCCCGATGATATCCCAGCAGGCGGTTTCCAGGCCGCTGATTATTGCCATCTTGGTAAGGTCAGGGTGCTGGTCATAGCCGCTGGCATAAATGCCACGCCACATTCTCTCAATCTGGAACGGGTCGGTATCGATTACGAACCGTTCAGCCACCGATTTGATGAGTTCGAGAACGATTTGCGGGTTGAAGGGTACACCGTATACCTCACCAAAGCCTTCTATCCCGTTATCCGTAATCAGTTTTACGAATATCCACTTTTCCGGGATATGACGGTTGGTGGGATTTCTCACCAGATATGTTTTCAGGTCTGCTATTTTCATTTGTAAGACCTCTATGCTAATTTACCTTTTACATTTTAGGGAACCCATTGTTTAGCCAGCTTTACAGCCGCTACGGCGTCCATTCCGAAAGCGTCTGCGGTGACATGGTCTTTTACCCTATCGGTCATCTGACCGCTGCATATCATTATCTTTACGCTGTCTCTCAAACCCTCTTTCGTCAGCGCCTCGACCGTCGATTTCATAGAGTCGTATGCCAGAGTAAGGAACCTGCTCAAAGCCACAATCTGAGGTTTGACCACTTTTACTTTTTCAACGAACTTTTCTTCGGGTACATCCATGTCAAGATCATACACCTCGAACCCGTTCACGTCCAGCATGAAACCGACAATATCCTTACCTATATCATGAATATCCCCGCGTACCGTGCCCAGAACTATCCTGCCTTTTTGGTTGCCTTCTTCGTTGGCACTATCAGCCTGCATTAAGGGTTTAAGGATATCGGATATGGTCTGGAGTACCTCGCCCGACATAACAAGCTCCGGCAGATAATATTCCCCGTTCTCATACCTTTCTCCGACGATATTCATCGCTTTCTGGCAGTCTGCCAGTATATCCAGGGGTTTCTCTCCTTTTTCGATTGCCTCGTTTACCAGGCGTATCGCTTCGTCTTCGTTTATCTCAGAAATAGCCTTGACCAGTTCTTGACTCACCTTGTTCTCCTTCTAAATAAATATAGTATGGGTATTCGGGTGTTCGATGTTTTAGTGATACCTGCCGTATTTCTCAACGGAATCAATCATTGTTTTAACGTTTTCAGGTTTGGCATCCTGTATATAAAATGATTTTGAGTGTAACTTTCAAAGGGCAATTTGTCAAATAACCTTTTAGTTAGTTCTGTTTGCATCTGGTTGGTTATTATTGCCTATCCCCTGTATCCCTTCATCCGCCATAGGCGGACTCAGGATGAACCCTTCAGGGTGAACCTTCAGGATGAACCCCTTTCCTGCCAGAACCACTGGCACTGGCTTAGGGGCTTTCCTGGCAGGAAAGGGGAGTTAAGGAGAGAGGGGGCGAAGCCCCCTCTCATAAATCTCTCCCCCTCTCACTCAAAATAGTTATTCTATACTAAATCATGGTATTGAGTGAGAGGGGGATAAAGGCCTGCCCGCCGTCCGCCTTAGGCGGACTTCGGCAGGCGGGGGGTGAGTACATGTATCAACCAAATCCGAATAGTACCTTTTAGTTATATATTCATATGAAGTCCAGTTTTATAAATATATGTAATATATACTTGACATGAAGTATAATATAGATTACAATATGTTTGTTAGTAATTACATAAGGAGGTTAAAGGAAAATGGCACCGTTACAGAAAAGGGCATTGTACAGTCTGGCAATAGGGCTCATAATGGCGGGAGTTCTGGCGGCGGTTCTGGTTATAAAAGGTGATGTTACCGCCTTCTTCGAAGATGAGAACATGAGGTACATATTGTACGCAGTATTAATAGGGGTGCCCCTGGTTTACCTGGTACTGGTGAATATCACCCTTAGAAAACCAACACAGATTGACGAGCGTGATAAGGCTATAATTGAAAAATCCGGTAAGGCACAGTGGGTAGCGATAGTATTATCGCTGGCTGTCTGGAATATAGCACTGACAGAGGTTTACTGGGAACAGCGACAGGTACCGGTTGATTTCCTGACCCTGATATTCGTGTCCGTGCTTATAATAAGCCCGCTCGCCCAGTCTTTTGGTATCCTGACGGGTTATTGGAGAATCGGTAAAAATGGCTAGGATATCAAACCGAATAAGAAGGTTACGATTCGATAATAACGAGATGACTCAGGAAGAGCTGGCGAACCGTGCCGGATGTACAAGGCAGACAATAATCGCGCTTGAGCAGGGGAAATATGTGCCTTCTATCGAGTTGGCTTTCAAAATAGCCAGGTCATTCGGAGTGACACTTGAGGAGGTGTTTCAGTACGAGACCGGTAGTTAGAGAGGAATGTTAATCTGTATATTTGACAAAAGCGTGCTGTTTTTCAATAATTACTTCGCCTGTACGTTATTCAGGCAAATGACTGAATATGGGGGTGATGAATGAAAGCGCTAAGGTGGTACGGAAGAAGAGACTTGCGTCATGAAGATATACCGGAGCCGTCGCCGGGACCGGGGCAGGTAAAAGTGAAAATAAATCTTGCCGGAATCTGCGGGACGGACTTAAAGGAATACGCCTCCGGTCCCTGTATAATCGATATAAATAAAACGCCGGTAACTATCGGGCACGAGTTTGCTGGAGAGGTAGTGGAAGCGGGTGAGGGAGTAACCGGTTTCGCAGCCGGAGAGCGGGTGTCAGGCGTGGGTTACTGGGTCTGTGGGGAGTGCTATTACTGTAAGCGGCATATGTATAATGTCTGCTCTAACCTGCTTTTTACCGGACTTCACAAGGAAGGCTGTATGGCTGAATACCTTATAGCCCCTGATTACGCGCTGTATAAGCTTCCAGATTCTGTCTCAGATGAAGCCGGTGCAATCGTTGAGCCGCTGGCGGTAGCCATCCACGCCGTACGCCTGGGTAAAGTCCGTCTGGGCGACAGGGTGGCTATCGTTGGAGACGGCATAATAGGTCTTTGTACTCTGATGGCTGCTAAGGCTGCGGGAGTATCGGAAATCCATGTTATAGCCAAGCATAAAGGCAGGGGAGAGCGGGCGCGAAATATGGGAGCTACCTCTGTTACTTATTTAAACGAGAGTGACCCTGTCCAGGCGGTGAAAGACCTGACGGACGGACTGGGCGTGGACGTAGCTTTTGAATGTGTCGGACACCCTGAAACGCCGCAACTGGCGCTTGACCTGGTACGTAACGGCGGGATGGCTGTAATCGAGGGAGTGTTCGACCAGCCCGGACAGGTAGATTTTTTAAGCCTAATGTATAACCAAAAAACCATGGTGGGAAGTCCGATTTACGTGGACGAAGCGGCAACCGCTATTTCACTGCTGGCTGACGGTACAATCGATGCCGGTAAACTGATTACCTCTAAAGTACCTTTCAAAGATGCTGTGGAAATGGGGTTCGAGCAGCTGCTGAATAATAAGGAAGATAATGTAAAGGTGCTGCTGGAGATATCCTGATTTTCGCGACAAAGCGGTATGGCTGGTGGGCAAAGGACTCCGATGCCGACCTGGTGGGCGAACTGCTGGTGGCACAGGGCTATAAAAACCTCTCTGGATATACCGTGTAGCTTAATCATTGAAATAACAGGAGCCCACTATATAGTGGGCTCCTGAATTATGGTAATGAATCGCTAAAACCAGGCAATTCTTTATGGTTTTACGAGCACCTTTATCGCATCGTCCGATTCAAGCTGGGTGTCGAAAGCCTCCTTTATTTTTTCCAGCGGAAACTCATGAGTAATCATCGGTCTGGTATCTACTTTGCCGCTCTGTAGCAGGTCGACAGCTCCCGGCAGGTCCCACCTCAGTCCGCAGCCTATCAGTGTTATATCATTACCTGCCAATACGGCAGGGTTCCAGCTAATGGGTTCCTGGTACAGACCTACCAGGTTGATTTTCCCGCCGCGGTGTACCATCTGTAATGCCTGCTGGAATGTACTGGTAGCGCCGGCACATTCAAAAACAACATCCGCTTTCTTGCTGCCTGCCTCCTTTTCGACTATTGGAACGATGTCCTCTTTTGAAGCATCCACCACCACGCTGGCACCGCTCTGCTTTGCTATTTCAAGTCGCTTCTGCCGATGTCCGCTGACTATTATTTTGGAAACTCCTCTTGACCGGAGTATCTGGATAATACAGATGCCGATTATCCCGAGGCCGGTGATGACGACGGTATCATCGGGCTGGGGTTGTGTCTGGTTGACCGCATATAGCGCAACCGATAGGGGTTCCGCCGTGGCGCCCACTTCATAAGAGATGCTGTCGGGCAGTCTGGCGGCATAAAGCCCCATTTTAACCAGCGGAACGGATACATACTCGGCGTTTGCTCCCTGGAAACCGTAACCCAGGAACGAGAGCCTGGAGCAGCGGATAAAATCTCCCTTTTTGCACCAGTAACATTCGCCGCATCCGCGACCGCTGATGGCAACGATTCTGTCACCGATTTGCACGTCTTTAACGTCTTCCCCGACTTCGACCACGTCACCGCTGAATTCATGACCCATTATCGTGCCATCGCGTCCTCCGTGCCTGTACATATGCAGGTCGGAACCGCATATGCCGTTGTACTGTACCTTGGCGATAACACCGTCCGAGTATAGCGGTGGATATGGTACATCTTCGACTGTAATATTGTGGGCGCCGTGAAATACTCCTGCTTTCATTTATCATCCTCCAACGTAGTTAGTATTGTATACTAAATTAGGTAATTATCCCTTGGCAACAAGTAAATATTATACTAGAATGCAAGTATCAAATAGAAAAGGTGCTTGCTATGAAACAGAAACATTATACCATAAAGGACTTCAATAAAGACTTCCCGAGTGACGATGCTTGTATGGAATGGCTAAAGAATAGTCGCTATCCAGATGGCATCTACTGTGAAAAATGCCAGAAAATCACGAAGCATCACAGAGTAACAAAACGTTCCGCTTATGCTTGTGATTATTGCGGAAATCATATATACCCGATGGCAGGCACTATTTTAGAGAAGTCCAGTACACCACTCCGGTATTGGTTCTATGCAATGTATTTGATGGCAAACACCCGTTGCGGTATCTCCGCCAAACAGCTTGAACGTGAACTCGGAGTAACCTATAAGACAGCCTGGAGAATGTTCAAACAGATTCGTATGATGCTTAATGATAATGGCAATCTGGAGGGTTCATCAGTAGAGGTAGACGAGACTTATATTGGTGGCAAAAGGCGTGGCAAACGTGATCGTGGAGCAGAGGGGAAATCCATTGTAGTAAGTGCTGTTGAGCGAAAAGGTAGAGTCAAAGCTCAGAAAGTAGCAGATGTGAAAGCCAAGACTCTAGTACCCTTCGTTGAGAATAATGTGGTGTCTAACAGCACAGTCTATACCGATGATTTACCGAGTTATAAGCACTTGACAGAAAAAGGATATGAGCATAAGAGCGTACCGCATTCTCAGAAAATTTATGTTATTGGCGATATTCATACCAATAGCATCGAGGGTTTCTGGAGTCTGGTAAAAAGAGGAATCAACGGAGTTTACCATTCGGTTGGAAGTGAATACCAACAGAGTTACGTGAATGAATATAGTTTCAGATACAATAGGCGGAATAGTGCAAAAACTATGTTTGAGGCTTTTCTTGGTCGCTTGGTTTCTTATGGACAGGGCGGGTAACTTTGTGTAATAATGCGTAAAATGCTGAGCGAGTCAGGGGTGATGGCCCTGACTCTTTATCAGATTTCTTAGATTTGGTTGTGGTAGGGTGTATACTCATACGCAAATATAATATACACCCGATAGGGGTTTTTATCAACCTTTAAGGGTGGTTGGAGGCAGAAATTGGCGACTGAACAACAGGAATTTAACCTGACATTACAATTACTCGATGTAAAAGACCTTCCTTTATCTTTCTTTGATTCTACTATCAGCGAAATCCGGCGACTTCTAACTTCTATAGAAGAAAATAAGTACGGTGGATATACTCATGCTAATTGGGTAGTGGACTCTGACCAACTACAAATTAAGGCTTCAGTAAATGGAGTATCTTCGGAGGAACTGCAAAGCATTATTTCTGATGCTTATCAGGCTTTTCAAGCTACGGGAACTCAGGAAAAAGAAGAATGGCCTCAATCGTTAGATGAACCGACACGCAGAGTTGCTCGGAGAATAATTAATCGTGCTAGAAGAGCCGCCCCAGCTACCCGTATTGAAGCAGTAGGACATGAGCCGTTAATAATTCAAGGCACTTCAAAGCCTGATAGGATTTCGCGACCAAGGTCGCAACATAAAGAAACTTATGAGGCTTGGTCGTCCATAGACGGTGAACTGGACGTTATTTCTGTGAGGCATCGCCCATCTTTTGTTATCTACGAACATGGAACGCAACATCGAATTAATTGTTCTTTTCCTGATGAATGGATGGACAGGGTCAAGGATTATCTCGGATTTCGTATTATTGCAGAGGGATATGTCCGTTATCGAGGGGATGGCGTTCCTATTTCGTTATCGGACCCTACATCGCTAGAAAGAGTTAATGACCCCAAAGAAAATGATATTAGCGTATATAGAGGTTCTTTACCTGGAATAGCTGGCGGATTATCTTCTTATGAGTATATAAGACAACTTAGAGAAGAAACGAATGCCTAGTATTGAGTATTGGGATACGTGCCTTTTTATTGCTTATCTTCAGAATAAAGAAGACGAGCAGGATATTGTAAACATAGTTGATGCTTTACTTCGCGGCGCTCGTGAAAAGAATGAACGATTGATTGTTGTGTCAACCTTACTCTTAGCGGAAATAAGGCCTAGAGACGTATATGATGAGTTTCATTGGGATATATTCAGAGACTTATTCTATACCAATAGGCCTTATATCAAAATACAAGCATTAACCCCTCGATTAGCCGATTTGGCTAGCAGCATAGGGGGCGATTTTAATACTATCACTCCAGCTGATGCGGTTCATGTAGCTACAGCCTTGTCGGAACCTGTAGATGTAATGTATACACTTGATGGAAGCCATGAACACGGCACTAGACGCAGAAAAGACCTGTTGGAGTATGATGGTAAAATAGGAAAGCCTCCATTAGCTATTAAAATGCCAATCATGCCGGAAAACAGTCAATTGAGATTGACGCAAGGTTGAATCTTGGCATTGTCCACTCTCTCACTTGTCTATAGGGGATAATTACCTTAAATTACACCACTCCGGCTTAATGTGTCTATCTCTTCTTCATCCATATCCAGAAGTTCCGATAGCATGCTTTTTGTGTCCTGTCCCAGATCGGGTGCGGTACGCTTGACGCTGCCCGGCGTCCTGGAGAGTTTTACCGGGGTGTTGATAAGTTTGACCTTCCCTGCGCGGGGGTGGTCAACTTCCACAATCATGTCCCTGTGTTGCACCTGAGGGTCGGCGGCGACCTTGTCGATGGAGTTTATGGGACCGCACGGTATCCCTACTTCCGTGAGTTCCTTTATCCATTCATCCGTGGTTTTAGTCTTCATTACCTCGTTCAGAATGGGTTCGAGTTCGTTATAGTGCTCCGTGCGTAAAGCGCCGGTCTGGTACCGCTCGTCGTCCATAAGCTCCAGAAGACCTGTAATGGCACAGAACAGCGGCCACTGGTTCCTGACACCGCCCACCATAGCCAGGACAATATACCCGTCTTTTGTCTCGAATGCCTGGAAAGGTGTGAACACGGCGTGTCTTGTTCCGAGTCTTTGAGGTACCTCCCCGGTGGCGAAGTACCGGGCGAATGCGTTTTCGAGTAACGCAAGCTGGCAGTCAAGCATGCTAATATCCAGCATCTGACCCTTGCCGCTTTTTTTGCGTTCGTGAAGCGCGGAAAGTATACCGATGGCGGTGAAAAGTCCGGCGGTGATATCGCCGACCGATGCTCCGGCCTTGACAGGCGGGCCGTTCTGCTCTCCGGTAATGCTCATAAAACCACCCATTGCCTGGATAATAACATCGAGGGCGCGTTTCTGCGAGTAGGGCCCGGTCTGGCCGAAACCCGATATAGAAGTATAAATGATTTTGGGGTTTGCTTTTTTAACGACATCGTATTCAAGCCCCAGTCTCTTCATCGTACCCGGGACAAAATTCTCTATCAGGACATCCACCTTTTTAACAAGTTTCAGGAAAATCTCTTTCCCCTGAGGAGTCTGGAGGTCTATCGTGATGCTCTTTTTACCCCGGTTGATGCTGAGAAAATAAGAGCTCTCACCGTTGACAAACGGTCCGTTGCCCCGGGCAAGGTCTCCTGCTTGAGGCCGTTCGAGCTTTATTACCTCCGCTCCGAGGTCGCTGAGGACCATGGTACAGAAAGGTCCTGCCAGCACCCAGCTCAGGTCTAAAATTCTGATATCTTCTAATGGTCCGGACATAGTACCCTCCTCATGTCCAGAATGACGGAGAACTACCGTTGATACCTCAAATTCAAGTGAGAAAGTGTTATCCAGGATTCCCCGCTTGTGCCGCTCTTCAGGTAATGCTAAACTCCTGTTTTCCGGCTGTCAAGGTCTCGTTAAAAAACATCAAAAGATATTGACAACGGAGTGCGGAGGGGGTATCCTTTCGGGTGAAGGAGGTGGTTATGAAAGCCGCAGTATTATACGAATATAAAAAACCACTCGTTGTAGAGGAACTGGATATTGAGTCGCCGCACAAGGGTGAAGTAAAGGTGAAAATAGTAGCGACGGCAGTCTGCCATAGCGATATTCACTTTATGAACGGCGACCTTCCCGGACAATTGCCTTTTGTCCCCGGTCACGAGTCGGCAGGTTTCGTCGATGAAGTGGGAGAAGGCGTAACCAATGTCAAGAAGGGCGACCAGGTTGTCGTGTCGTTACTGCGTTCGTGCGGAGAGTGCAAGTACTGCAAGACGGGACTTCCCAGCATGTGTAATGCCCAGTGGCCGCTGGATACCGAGAGCCGGTGGAAGAATAAGAAAGGCGAACCTGTTTACCACGGACTGAGAGTGGCTTCCTTTGCCGAGTATGCCATCGTCGATAAATCCCAGGTAGTAATAATTCCGGCCGATATGCCTATGGACAGAGCAGCCCTTCTTGCCTGCGGGGTCATCACTGGATACGGAGCGGTGGTCAACCGGGCAAAGGTAAGACCGAGTAAAAGTGTTGCCGTTATCGGAGTCGGTGGAGTAGGCCTTAACGCCATTCAGGGCGCATCGATATCAGGAGCTTATCCGGTTATTGCAGTGGATATGCTGGATAACAAGCTGGAAGCGGCAAAAGGGTTCGGCGCAACCCATGTAGTAAATGCTTCCAAAGGCGACCCGGTAGAAAAAGTAAAAGAAATGACGGACGGTTACGGTGCCGATTACGTAATTATAACCGTAGGAGTTACTCCGGCTATAGTACAGGCAGTGGCTATGCTCGGACGGCAGGGGACTGCCGTTATCGTGGGTCTTGCTACGGAGATGCTGTCAGTTTCGCCTATGGATATTATCGACAGCGAGAAGGTAATAACCGGCAGCTTTATGGGTACCACGAACCTCAGCCAGGATATACCGAAGCTGATAGCCCTTTATAAAGCGGGGATTCTGAAGCTGGACGAGCTTATCACGGCGCATTATCCTCTGGACAAGATAAACGATGCCATCGATGCCGTGAATAAGGGACAGGCGCTGCGTAATATCATTACGTTTGATTAGTATTACTGTAAAAAAGGGTATCTGCCTGACTAGTCTTCTTCGTAGTCGATACCTTTATAAATATCAACTGTGTCGCCCTCCTCCAAGCTGGTATCCAGCTCTTCGGGGAGGGCGTCATGTATTTGCCCGTTAAGCTCTACAAAGTATTCGAAGGATACTTCTTCACGCTGTCTGTTATAAAACCTGGAATCCGGGTATTTTTTCGATAGCTCGGCGAGTAGTTCACCCAGCGTACTGCTCCCGGTTTCCATATCGTTTATGCCTTTATCAAAACTGGCTTTCAGGTGGATTTTCACTCGTAATTTCCTCCCTGGTAGTAACTCTGCATATTCTATATTTTTTTAATCACATATATCAAATTTTGAAGAGGGGAGTTGAAAAAGAGAGGGGGCTTCGCCCCCTCTCAAAAATACTTTCCCCCTTTCACGCACTAGAGTATTAACATAACAAAACAGGGTGCTGCGTGAGAGGGGGATTAAGGCCTGCCCGCCGTACGAGACTTCGGCAGGCGGGGGGAGAGTATAGATATTAACCAGAATAAAACAATTCCGAATACTGAAACTGATACAAAACGATTATTTCATGTTGTATAATGGTGAAGTTTGTTTGACGGATAATATAGAGTAAAACAATACTAATCGGGAAGGAGCTTATACTATGGAATGGGGAATGGCAAATCGTTTAGCACAGCTTATACAGTCCGACGGACATGCTTTATTCCTTCCGGTAGACCATGGATATTTCCAGGGACCGACCAGAAAACTGGAGGAGCCGAGAAAAACAATCGAGCCGCTTTTACCGTATTCGGATGCTTTATTTATTACCAGAGGCGTACTGCGCTCTTCGGTAGACCCGGACAACTCGAAACCCGTTATACTCAGGGTCTCAGGCGGTACCAGCGTGGTGGGAAAAGACCTGGCTAACGAAGGAATAACAACCTCGATGGAAGAAGCAATCCGACTCAATGTCGCTGCGGTGGGCATATCTGTTTTCGTTGGCAGCGACTATGAGAAAGAGTCCTTATTGAACCTTTCAAAGCTGGTAAATGAAGGTGAAAGGTACGGAATACCGGTAATGGCGGTTACCGCCGTCGGAAAGGAACTCGAAAAGCGCGATGCCCGTTATCTAGGTCTTGCCTGCCGGATTGCGGCCGAGCTTGGAGCCAGGGTGGTCAAGACCTACTGGTGCGAGGAGTTCGACCGTGTAACCAGAGGATGTCCCGTGCCGGTGGTTATTGCAGGTGGGCCCAGGGTCGACAGCGAGATGGAGGTATTCGAGTTTGTCTATGACGGTATGCAGAAAGGAGCTATCGGGATTAATCTCGGCAGGAATATATGGCAGAATGAATACCCCATAGCGATGATAAAAGCGATGAGAGCTATAATTCATAAGAAGGCTACTCCCGCCGAAGCGCAGGGGATATACGATACCGAGAAAAATAAAAAGGCTAAGAAGTAGTATGCGAGTTGCCAGGTGGTACAGCAACAGTGACGTACGCATAGAAGAAATGCCTATGCCCAGCACAGGTCCCGGTGAGTTGCTTGTCCGGGTGGAAGCCTGCGGAATTTGCGGCAGCGACGTAATGGAGTGGTACCGTATCGACAGGGCGCCGCTGGTTCTGGGACATGAGATCGGCGGGCAGGTTGTCGAGGTGGGCAAGGGGGAAGAGCGTTACCATGAGGGAGACAGAATAACGGTAGCCCATCACGTGCCCTGCAATACCTGTAAATACTGCCTTAGCGGTCACCATACCGTATGCGATACCCTGCGTCAGACTAATTTTTATCCCGGAGGCTTTGCCGAATATTTAAGGGTGCCTGTTATAAATGTCGACCGTGGAGTGTTTTTGCTTCCGGATACCATGTCTTATGAAGAAGCCACCGTTATAGAACCGCTTGCCTGCGTGCTGCGCGGTCTGCGGAAAACAGATATGCAGCCGGGAGATACCGTGCTGGTGATAGGCAGTGGTATTACAGGGCTGATATATATACAGCTTGCCCGTGCCTTCGGTGCGGGCAGGATTATAGCAACCGATATAAGTGAGTACCGCCTTGAGGCGGCACGAAAATTCGGCGCCGATGATACCATCGATGCCACCGAAGATGTTCCAGAGAGGCTTCGCCAGATAAATAACGGTCTTCCGGCTGATATAGTAATAGTGTGCACCGGAGCGGAGGCTGCTGTCGGACAGGCACTGAAATCCGTGGAGAGGAGTGGAAAGATACTCTTCTTTGCTCCTACCGGTCCGGGTGTGGAAATACCATTTTCAGTGAACGATGTTTTCTGGCGTAATGATATAACGCTTACCACTTCCTATGCGGCAAGTCCCGCCGATTACCAGGCGGCACTGGAGCTTATCGGTGCAGGGACAATAAAAGTCAAGCCTATGATTACTCACCGCCTGCCCATGGCGGAAACCGCTGAGGGTTTCCGCCTGGTTGCCGAAGCCGGGGACTCAATCAAGGTAATCGTGGAACCGCAGAAGTGAAAGGGATTACCGAGTTCCCGGAGTTATTCTTCAGTGTCAAGCCCCCACTTTTTAAACAGCTCGATGTAGAATTTAGGCCGGGGGAAATCCGGCATAAGGTCTCTGTTTTGCCTGATGGAGCCACCAGTCCTGCTAGCTGTTTCTCTCAAGCCTTCAACCAGTCCCTCCAGTTTATCTTTCGGTACTGAGAAAATAATCTCGTCCTCATCAGCCATCGCACGTTCGGATTCACCCGGGTCGGGCAGGGTTATCCGGTACTCACCTGTCTGCATTACCGGGACAATAGAGAAAACACAGGAATCGATAGGGTCGAATTCGGACTTTACCAGCGATTTCTCCCGGTATTTCACTATTGAGATTAAGTTTCTTAGCTGGACGTTGTTGCAGTATATAAGCACCACGTCCGGTTCGAAATTAGCCGTTTTCAGTGGTGCTGATACAATCCCCACATACTTGCCGACCTCAAAACAGGGAAAATAGGCATGGCCGTCTATAAACGGGTCGTTGGGGTTTTCCACCAGTCCAAAACCCATTAGAGGAGCCCAGCACCAGTTATCTTCCTTCAGCATGGCTATGGACTCGCCTCTCCGGCGTGACATGGCAAAGACCTGGCACAGGGCGAGGTGATAGCCGCGGTCTTTCTTGGGCCTGATTGCCCCTTCCGGAATATCCTCTTCTTTTTCCAGCATCTTTGCGGCAATGGGCGATGTACGCAACAGCAGGATTCTTTCAAGGTCTTCTCCAAAACGGTTGTATTCTTCCAATGATGGCATTTTAATGCCTCCCTTCTCTGGATAACTCATTGTTATTATACATATTTGGCGGAATAATAAAAGGGTTGGAAAAACAAAAAACCCCGAAATTTTTTCAGGGTCTTTGGAATTATATCATACTCTGGTCTATGCTGTCAACTTTTACGCTTGGGGCGTGTTTTTAATCGCATATACTAACAATAAGAACAATATAATACTGATTTCACGGACCTGCCTGAGGGCATCGTTTATATTGGTTGGTACTTTGTTACCTCACCCCTAACCCCTCTCCAACCAGAACCATCGAGATGGAGTGAGAAGCTATCCTGGTTGGAGAGGGGAGTTAAAAAAGAGAGGGGGCGGAGCCCCTCTCTAAAATACTCTCCCCCTTTCACGCATTCGAATATTTGCATAGCAAAATAAGGTGCTGCGTGAGAGGGGGATTAAGGGGGTGAGTATAAATATCAACCGAAACAGAACAATACCTAGCTGCGGCTCTGTCTATTTATATATTGTTTGAGATATCAATAATCTGTGTAAAAGTCATTAATTATTCCGGGAGTTTAAGTCCTTTGACTATGTCGTCTATTTTAAGTTCTTTTATTTTAGTCATGGTAGGAATACCCTCTTTGGACCAGCCGCGAATTGAATAATACTCCTGAAGTGTTTCATCCCAGGGTACTTCCCTGCCCCGGAACGCACCCATTTCAGAAGGCTCATAGACTCGTTTGTCAGCCCAGACGTCGTTTCTATAGTCCCAGCCCTTTAACCTGTAGTTGAAAAGCCTCTGAAGATTGAAAACCCTTTCTCCTACGGCCATCAGCTCTTCGAATGTGACATCCCAGCCAGTGATTTTTTGCAGGACTTTTGCCCAGGTGGTCGGTCCCGTCCCAACGAGGAATGTGTGGGTACCGCCGCTGTACATACATGTAACCAGCGAGTTGATTGTTGTCATGCTGTGTTCTGAGTATATCGTGAATAAGGCTTTTCCGTCAGTAGACCTGACCCAGTCTACATCTACTTTAGGAGGGTCGCCGAATATCTGTTTCTTCATTTCTTCGGGCATGTCCAGTTCGGCAACAGCCTTCTCATACATCTCCATACAGCTTTTCCCGGTAAACTCAGGATACGTATCTCTTTTCTCCGGTATAAAGGCAAGTTCAAATACATTATGGCAGCGGTTCCAATCACCGCCTCGCGGATTTGTCAGAATGCCCAGTGACCATATCAATGCCTGTACCCTGGGGTCTTTCTGTAAATAGGATTTACCTTTGACATGGGGAGAGATATCTTCTGAGCCTTTACCGATTTTTCGGCTGGCTTCGGCGGCACCATCGGCAAGTAAGTTGCCGAGGTTTCCTTCACGGGAAGCAACTTTGCGGGCTACTGCCCATACCAGTTCTTCGTCACCAAGTTTGAGAGTGAGGCCGTCTGTATCGTTCAGGTCCAGAATCCCCCGTTCAAAGCATTCGACTGCCCAGGTAAAAGCCAGTGAAAAGGATGCCGGGTCCATTCCAAGCTCCTGCATCAGCCTTTCATAGTAAATCCAGGCGCCGAAGTCCTGTATTTCAAGGTTGCGCAGACAATTGGTAACGAATGTCATGTGTCCGCCCAGCTGTCTTACTCCGCTGTATTTTCCGTCTTTTACCTGAATCCAATGGTAGCAGGGACTGGGGCAATTAAGGCACCCCACGTTCTTGAGATGGGGAGTGTTGGCAGCCTCCCTGTTCTCTACCAGCATTTTGCCGTTCAATGGTAGATTGTAGGCAGTAAATAGACTGGTTGTGGCTCCTTGGTCTTCCCATAGTCTGAGAAGCGGTTCTTCTTGAAGCTGTGTTTTGGTTATGTAATAGGATATATCCAGCAGCCCGCGGGGGTCATGCAGTTGAATCTCACCGGTGCCCCTGACAGCAAGTGCCTTAAGGTTCTTCGAGCCCATAATTGCACCGCTTCCCGTCCTGCCCGGACAGGAAGTACCGTCTGCACAGGCAGGAGAATATTTTACCAGGTTTTCACCGGCGATAGAGGTGCTCAGAACACGGATTTCACTCTCATAGCGTTCTCCGAGTTCTTTCCTTATCAATTTTACCGTTTCACCGGTCTCCTTACCCCAGAGGTGAGAGGCATCTCTGAACGTTATTTCATCATTGTCGATGAAAACGTAAACGGGCTTCTCAGCCTTACCCCTTATAATCACAATATTATAACCGGCATATTTGAGAGCAGTGGCGTAGTGCCATCCGAAAGAGCCTGAAGAGAACCCACCTGTCTCAGGGTCGACGTTTCCCAGCATTGCCCGTCCTGCCCACGGAGCGGCTGTAGCCGTCCACGGACCGGTGGCTATGATAATTTCGTTTTCCGGGCCGAGAGGGTCTATGGCAGCAGGAATGTCTTCCCAGAGAATCTTGGTTATAAAACCATCGCCGCCCATCCAGAGCCTCGGGTCAATTCCATAATCTTTCCAGAATTTATCGACGGGTATTATCTGTGCTTCCTGGTTGCTGAGGTCTATTATCGCTACGTTTTTCGCATATCCTTTAGGAACTGACATTTTTCTCATCTCCAGCTTTGATTTCTTCCGTAGCCCCGGGTCTGAGCTCGACTATTTTCCTGGCAAGATAGTCTATTTTGGGCGTGTTGGCTACGCTTTTAGGCAGAAACTGCAGAGCGTCGGTAGGGCAGAACTTCACACACTGCGGGTCTCCGCCGCAGAGTTCGCACTTGATAACCTGCTTCCTGTCCGAATCATATCTAATAGCACCGAAAGGACAAGCAGCCATGCACATCCGGCAGCCTATGCACTTATCGTAGTTGATGACCATAGCTCCCGTTTCCCTGTTTCTCTCTAGTGCTCCCGTGGGGCATAGATACATACAGTATGGCTTGTCACACTGCTGGCAGGTTAATGCTTCGAAGATAAGGTCGTCTTCTTCGTCTATTCTGGTTATGGCATGTCCTTCGTGTCTCACGATATGTATGCGGGACTTGGCCAAACTCGTCGCTCCTATATTGTATGTGGTGCAGGTTGTCATGCAACGCATACAACCGGTGCACAAAGCCGGGTCAAAAACGATTACCTTATCTTCCATACTCTACCTGCCTTCAGATTTATACTTGCCTGCCGGTACTTTAAGAAAACGGTCTCTGGTATATTAGCTCGTTACGGTTAATAGCTCCGGATTGAGTTAATATTACGATATTTGGTCTTCTGGTGACCGGTGAAAATGAAAAACTGAGTCTCTACTCTTAGTGATGTCAGTTCTCACGTGTTCTCATATAAAGTGTAGCGGAGTAATACACGCCTGTCAAACACAAATATAATAGGTTTTATTCGGTTTTGGTTGATATATGTACTCACCCCCCGCCTGCCGAAGTCTCCCGCCTACCATAGTCCGCCTTAGGTGGACGGCGGGCAGGCGTACGGCAGGCAGGCCTTTATCCCCCTCTCACTCAATACCATGATTTAGTATGGAATAACTATTTTGAGTGAGAGGGGGAGAGATTTAAGAGAGGTAATAATAAACAACGAAATGCAAACAGAACCATATCATTAAGAAACACTTATGGCAATATATTGCAAAGTCACGATATCTATGATATCGTAATAATGAACATATGCTCATTATTATACAGGATGTATATGTATGGCAAGACCGGTAAAATATCGTCGGGTAGAATTCGCACCCGGTGTAAATTATTTCAAACCACCCGGTGTACCGTTGAGAAAGCTTGAAGAGGTGCGTTTGTCTCTCGAAGAAGTAGAAGCGATACGCCTGAAAGACCTCGAGGGTCTGGAACAAGAACAGGGTGCCGAGAGAATGAGCATTTCCCGCTCTACCTTTCAAAGAGTTTTGGCTTCCGGAAGGCAAAAAATAGCCGAAGCTTTGCTTAACGGGAAAGCGATAAGAATAGAAGGCGGAAACTTCGAGATGGCTTCGAGCTGGTTCAAATGCATGAACGGGCATGAATGGGAAGTGCCTTTCGAAGTGATGGCCAGTGCGCCACCTCGACTATGCCCTACGTGTGATACAACAAGAATCGAGCCCATTACCCCGGGAAGACGGAGAAGGGGAGGGAAAGCCTGGAAATAATACATATGTTAACGCACTATAAGTTTATCAGTCATTGATTAACTTTCGATACCGGACTATAAGGAGGTGAAAGCATGGTGTATGGATACGGAAGAGGGTTCGGTTTCGGACGAGGAATCGGGCCGGGAAGAGGATTTGGCTTTGGTTTCGGTCGGGGTTTCGGATTTGGCAGAGGACTCGGGCCCGGATTCGGACGTGCAGGAGGCGCCGGATCCGGTTTCAGAGGCGTTTTCCCCGTCTGGCCTTTCTTCGGCTGGGGTAGAGGCGGACTGCCGGGATTCAATACCCCGGGTTTGAGGAGAGCTGCGAGGCTTGGAATACCCTATACGTTACCGTGGAGAAGCGGGACGAGATACTACTAAGTGATGTTGCTGTGAGGAGGTGAAAAATGGTATATGGATATGGAAGAGGATTCGGGTTCGGATGAAGAGGAGGTGCCGGGTTTGGTTTCAGAGGCGCTTCTCCTCCCTGGCCTTACGTTGGCAGAGGCAGAGGCGGACTACCGCGGTGCGGGTATCCTGGACTGTGGGGAGATGTAGCCCCGGGACAGACTTATGGAGGATTATGGGATGATTACTACGGACCCGCTCCGACTCCCGGAGAAGAACGCGAATTGCTTAAAGACCAGGCGGATATACTGAAGCAGCAGATGGAAGATATCGAGCGCCGGCTTCAGGAACTCGAAAGCAAAGATTAGTATAATACGGAGGTATAAATGAAAATCGCCATATCAGCCGCCGAACCGGGGCTTGGCGCTCAAATAGACCCACGTTTCGGTAGATGTCAGTACTTTGTCGTAATCGACCTGGAGACGATGGAATTCGAATCGGTAGAAAACGCCAGCGCCATAGCTTCCGGCGGAGCCGGTACGTCCGCCGCCCAGATGATTGCTGAGAAGGGCGTAGAGGCAGTGATAACCGGTAATTGCGGACCCAATGCTTTTCAGGTCCTAGCTGCTGCCGGGATAAATGTGCTTACCGGACTGACGGGAACGGTGAAGGAAGCCATCCAGAAATATAAGGATGGCAGCCTGAATGTTACCGTACAGCCGAATGTACCTGACCATTTCGGCAGTGGTGGAGGACGCGGCGGAGGGCTTGGCGGTGGTCGTGGTATGCGCTGGAGATAAGAGATAAAGGAATAAGAAAACAGTATGATTATATCGGTCGCCAGTGGCAAAGGTGGTACCGGAAAGACGCTGGTAGCTACCAGCCTTGCAATTTCTCTGAAAGATAAACACCCGGTTCAGATACTCGATTGTGATGTGGAAGAACCCAACGCTCATATCTTTCTGAAACCGGTAATTTCTGATACCGAGCCGGTATGCCTGCGGATTCCTGTAGTTGATAAAGAAGAGTGCAACTTTTGCGGCAGATGCGCTGAAGTCTGCGCTTTTAATGCTATCGCCGTTGTGACAAAGAATGTACTGGTATTTCCGAACCTCTGTCATGGCTGCGGTGCCTGCAGTTATCTCTGCCCTGAAGGGGCTATTACCGAAGAAGATAAACAGACGGGTGTTATCGAATCAGGCCAGGCGGATGGCCTGTCTTTTGTCCAGGGAAGACTTGATGTGGGTGAGGTAATGCCAGTTCCTATCATAACAGAGGTTAAAAAACGTACCGAATCGGATAAAATAGTGATTGTCGATGTACCACCGGGAACGTCATGCCCGGTGGTACAATCCGTGTCCGGCAGCGACTTCTGCCTGCTCGTGACCGAGCCTACCCCTTTCGGTCTTAATGACCTGGTACTGGCAGTGGAGACGGCGAGAGAGCTAGATGTTACCTGCGGGGTGGTGATAAACCGGGTGGGTACGGGTGACCTGGAGGTAGAAGAATACTGCAAAAAAGAAAATATACCCGTGCTGCTGAAAATCCCCCTGGATGCGGAAATTGCACGCCTGTACTCCGGAGGAGTAACACTGGCGGACGGAATGCCGGAATGGAAAGCTGTTTTTAATAACCTTTTCTCTGAAATTATGGAGATAGTCGATGAAAGAAATCGTAGTCTTAAGCGGTAAGGGCGGCACGGGCAAGACAAGTATCGTCGGTTCGTTTGCCGCCATAGCGGACAATAAAGTACTGGCGGACTGCGACGTTGATGCTGCAGACCTGCACCTTATACTGAGTCCTCAGGTTCTTGAGGAGAACGAATTCTGGAGCGGGAAGTTAGCGGAAATAGATGAATTTATCTGCACCAGGTGTGGTCTGTGTGGGGATTTATGCAGGCCCGGAGCGATTGACGAATTTAGAGTTAACGCTGTATTATGTGAAGGCTGCGGGTTATGTTACCGTGTATGTCCGGTAGGAGCTATCGATATGCAGGAGAGGCTTGCCGGACACTGGTATGTATCGGAGACCCGTTACGGCAAGCTGGTTCATGCCAGGCTGGGTATTGCTCAGGAAAACTCCGGGAAGCTGGTGGCACAGGTACGGCAGCAGGCAAAAGGAATTGCCGAAGAATCGGGTGCGGATTACATTATAACCGACGGGCCGCCGGGAATCGGTTGTCCGGTAATATCTTCACTTTCCGGGGCGGGTTTAGCCTTGCTGGTGACAGAACCTACCTTGTCCGGTATACACGATTTAGAAAGGGTAATAGGTGTGTGCGACCACTTTGGAGTGCCGACTCTGGTATGCATTAATAAACACGATATAAATGAAGAAAATACCCGTCATATAGAGAAATACTGTTTTCAGAATGAGATAGGGGTAGCCGCACGCATTCCTTATGATAATGCTGTAACCGAAGCAATGATACAAGGTAAGCCGGTAGTGGAGTATAGCCAGAATGCCGTATCACACCGGATTCAGGAATTGTGGGATAAAGTAATAGAGTCAGTAACCGGCTAAGGAGACCTATTATACAGGACACGATAAAGAATTTTATGACACAGAAGAAATTCGTCGTTAAGTGAAGCCGCCGTCAAACTACTGCCAGGAAAATAATATGGAGGTATTATACGGCGTCTGAGTGATGGTAAACTAAACTCAGGATGAAATTTATGAAATCATATGACCTTGAACCCAGATATTCTACAAACGAGATACCGGGAAGATGTGTGAAATGTCTTGCCGAACAGGAAGTCAATACCTGCCTTATGGGACTGCTCAGCGAAAGTTGTGAGGAAGAGGGAGAGGAACTCAAAGAAAAGTTCGAAGTACTGCTAGCGTTCCTAAATTCTCCGGAGGCCAAGAAATTACGCGACGAGTCTGAAAAATACCTCGCCGACGTGGAAAAAGTGACCGTAAAGCTGAGGCTTGCCAACGGCAAACCTAGATATGAACTGGAAGTAAGTTGACTCTTAAGGAGGGACAAGACTGATAAAAATAGCTGCTGTCACCGAAGATGAGACTACAATAAGCCAGCACTTTGGCCGGGCGCCTTATTATCTTATTTACTCCGTCGAAGACGGGAAGATTGTGGATAAAGAGTTACGTGATAAAGCAGGACATCATACATTCGCCGCGCATCATGCAGAAACAGCCCCAGGCCAGAGGCACGGCTATGATACCGGCGCTGAGTCCAGACATGTCGCTATGGCAGGGGCTATATCCGACTGTCAGATAATAATAGCCGGTGGTATGGGCTGGGGAGCCTATGAGAGTATGAAGAGTTACAATATCGATACGCTGGTCACCGATATCGAGAGTATCGATGAAGCTGTTAAACTGTATATCGAGGGTAAATTACCGAACCTCATGGACCGTTTGCACTAACAAATGAACGTCTTCTGAGTTGATTTAGCGGATAGGAGTGAAGATATGAGTGACAAGGTGCGTACTATGTGCGCCCGGTGCGTAAAGAAAGTCTGTGAGCCGGTTATTAAAGCGGGTGAAATTCCCGATCTGGATAGCGCGCCGAATTTCTGTCCTATGAGAGTTATGCCGGATGTTCTAGAAAAGGTTAAGTCCGAGTACCAGAGACCCGAGGTAGCCGAATTTGCCCGGCAGGCTTCCATACAGGAATTCGAGTGCTATGAGCATACTCCCGACGGAATGAGGACGAAAAATCCGCGAATACTCGAATTAATCCAGTTTTCCAGAAAGAACGGCTATAAAAAACTCGGAGTTGCTTTCTGCGGCGGTCTTGCTAAAGAAGCCCAGATGCTGACAGACGTACTTGAAAACAAAGGATTCGAGGTAGTCTCCGTTTGTTGTAAGGTCGGAGCCGTTCCCAAGGAAAGTATCGGCTTGAAACCGGAGGAGAAAATCGGCGGACCGGAAAACTATGAGTCCATGTGCAATCCTATCGCGCAGGCCGAGCTGCTGAATGCACAGAACGTCGACCTGGCCGTACTTCTGGGGCTCTGCATGGGACACGATACGCTGTTTATTAAGTACTGTCGTGTACCGATGACGGTTATAGCGGTGAAAGACAGGGTTACCGGACACAATCCGCTGGCAGCCCTTTACCTCTCTTCATCTTATTACAGCAGGCTTATGACTAAAGAAAAATAATATCAAGGAGAAAGACTTAATGCGTATAAATCTGGAGACTGGACTATGTTAACCGAAGAACAAATCAGAGCCAGCCTCGATGGAGTGCTTGTTCCCAGCGTAGCGAGAAGTATCAACAGCCTCAATCTGGTACGTAATATATCCGTATCCGATACCAGTGTTAACATCACTCTTGCCTCGACCGCGTTAAACACTGGAACACAGGACTGGCTCAAGGAAAAGACCACTGAGGCTGTTGCAAGCCTGGATAAATCGAGTGAGATAACGGTTGATTTCACGGAAGCCAAACCTGCCGAACTGAACGAGATAGGCAATGTTATCGCTGTTATGAGCGGTAAAGGCGGCGTGGGAAAGTCGCTGGTGGCCGGTCTGGCAGCGGTTGCCCTGAAACGGGGGGCCTACGAAGTGGGTATACTGGATGCAGATATCACAGGCCCCAGTATCCCCAAGATGTTCGGTATTACCGATAGGCCGATGGGTAGCGAAAGCGGCCTTCTGCCGGTGACCTCAAAATCAGGTATCGAACTGATGTCAATCAATCTTCTGCTGCCCGGTGAAGAAGAAGCCGTAATATGGCGTGGTCCGCTGATTGCCCGAGCGATTACCCAGTTCTGGGAAGAGGTGCTGTGGGGCAAGCTTGACTACCTGATAGTCGACCTTCCGCCGGGTACGGCGGATGCACCGCTGACGGTGATGCAAACACTGCCGGTATCCGGCGTTATAATCGTCTATACTCCCCAGGACCTGACGGCGATGATTGTGAAAAAAGCCGTGAAAATGGCGCAGCAAATGGACAAGCGGATTATCGGTGTCATCGAAAATATGAGTTATCTGTATGTTGCGGAGATAGATAAGAAGATAGAGCTGTTCGGCAAGAGCCAGGGAGAAGATATGGCGAAAGCTGCCGCAGCGCCACTTCTCGGACAGCTGCCGATAGACCCGGACCTTGCCAGGCTTTGTGACGAAGGAAATATCGAACGGTATCAGTCCGAAATAATAGACCGTCTTGGAGAGTCTATTCCGAAGGCAGATCCGGTTTAAATGGACAGTACAGGAGGTGGCCAAATTGCCTGAAAGCGCTAATAGCTCGCTTTTCGATTCTCTGGCAGTAGAGTATGACGCCTGGTTTGAGAGTACAGGGAAGCTCGTCTTTGATATCGAGGTAAAGGCATTCAGTGAAGTTTTACCCCGGTTACCGAAACCCTGGCTTGAGGTAGGAGCAGGCAGCGGACGTTTTGCCCGGGCGCTGGGTATAGAGAGAGGGGTTGACCCTTCCATCAGGCTTCTTGAGATAGCGAAAAAACGTGGTATAGAGACATGCCTGGCGAACGGCGAGGCATTACCATTTAGAGAAGGCGCTTTCGGTACTGCTTTTTTAGTTGTAACAATGTGTTTTGTTGAATCGCCGCTCGCTGTCCTTAAGGAAACTCACCGCATCCTTAAGCCAGGAGGCCAGGTAGTGCTGGGACTCGTCTTACGGGAAAGCCACTGGGGAAAATTTTACCGGAAGAAAAAACGCGAGGGGCACCGTTTTTATAAATACGCTACCTTCTACAGCTATGAAGAAACTGACAAGCTTCTTGCTAAATCAGGATTCAATATCAGCGGGGTAGTTTCAACGCTTTTTCAGAAGCCGGGTGAGGTCGTTGAAATGGAGAAGTCGAAAAACGGCTTATATGCCGATGCCGGCTTTACCATAATAGCGGCTGAAAAACAGGCGGACTGAGAAGGATTGGAGGAATCAGGCGTGAAAGACGATAATCGGACACTGGAACAGGTATACCGGAGCGCAGTCAAAGGACTGTACGCAAGAATCACCAGTTACTACGATTATTTATACAGAAGGTTCGGTGATGAAGGTCTGGAAATGGTAGCGGAAATGAGCCGCGAGTATGGTCTGAGTATCGTGCCCAGGGCGAGAAAGGCGCTGAAAAACAATGATATAAATTCGGTTGCCGGTTACCTGATGCGGATATTCCAGACCGTGGTCTGGAATAAGGATAAAACACAACTGATCGTGGAAAACCCCAATAAAATTATAATAAAAGTAGACGACTGTCCACTGCATTTTAAAAAACCGGAAATGTGCCTGGCTCATACCACCATGGAGAAAACGGTGGTTGAAGGACTGAATCCCGACCTTACATACACGATTGGCAAATCTATTCCTGCCGGAGACGCTTTCTGCGAACACATAATTGAGCTAAAGGAAACGTAAGATTAGCTTGAAAAATGTCGAGCGAGATAGAAAGATTCCTTGAAAAGAAAGACCGGGTAAGAAAGCGGCTTGCTAAATATACCCGGAAAGCCTTTCGGATGATTCCCCACATCGATAAGCCGCGTATTCTGGATATAGGCTGCGGCTCCGGTATTCCCACCGTGGAACTGGCAGGGCTTAGCGACGGCGAAATAACGGCGTTCGATATAGACCGGGCTTGCCTTGACAGACTGAACAGAAGGCTTGAGAAAGAAGGACTTTCAGATGGGGTCAGGGTGCTGAACCTATCGATTTTAGATATGGACTTCCCGGATGAGAGTTTCGATATTATCTGGTCTGAAGGCTCGATATATATAATCGGCTTCGAGAGAGGTCTCAGGGAGTGGCAACGCTTTCTCAGACCGGGTGGTTTTATGATGGTTCATGACGACGCAGGAAATATCGAATGGAAAATCGAGCTTATAAAGGAATGCGGATACAGGCTAGTGGGCTATTTTGAACTGGGTGCGGATATCTGGCAGAGTGAATATTATACTCCTCTAAAGAAGCTGGTTGATGAGACTCTCGATAAATCTGCCGGCGACCCCGAGCTCCTAGGAGTGCTCCAGCAGGAACAGCATGAAATAGATATGGTCGAGAATAACCCCGCAATTTTACATTCAGTGTGTTTTATTATCCAGAAAAACTGAACGATACAGGCGGGAATACAGGGTAATTATTGAAGTGTTCTACCCCGTGTTGTAAGATATGGGCAAATTCCACAGAGAAATCGTAGCAAGGAGGCTACCAAATGGCAGAAAAAGAGTTTGTACACCTGATAAAACCGGTATCGCCTGAAAAAGCCCCGGAAGGACTGTATTCCGAACCACGTTACTGGATGGAGAGCAAAGACATGGAGGGCTTTAATGCCCAGTTCTCATACGGCTTCGTCAAGAAACCTGAAGTGTTTCATCCCCTAAAAGGAGCGCTGGTACACCCTTATGACGAGCTACTCGTCTTCGAAGGGACCGAGTTCGGAAATATATTACACCTCGGCGCCGAGGTATCGATAGAGCTTGGTGAAGAAAGAGAAGAACACGTATTTTCGGAGCCGTCCGTGGTGCTTATCCCGAAAGGTCTTCAGCACGGGCCGGTCAACGTCAGGAAAGTGGACAGGCCCATCGCTCATTACACCATCGGTCTTGGCCCCGCTTACCAGGCGGAAACTATACCTGATAAACCGGGTACGTCCAGGACGACTGGTACGGAATATAGTCACCTGATTAAGAAAATGATGACATACGCCGATGAAGAGTCCGACCCGGCCCGCGGGACAGGACCTGTGAGTGTTATCGGAAGTGACGGAGTGATGAGACCGGCGGATATGGGAGTGGGTCCGGGAAACGGAGACCAGGTTGTGTGGCTCTACGGTAAAGACCTGGAGGGATTCGAAGTCAACTTTACCTGGGGATTCTACAGTCGATGTGGTAAGTGGCACAGGGGTGGCGAGGGGCATGTCCACCCGGAGGCAGAGATTCTTTGCTTCCTGCCGCTTGACCCCGAAAAACCGGACTACCTTGGAGCCGAGCTTGAGCTCGGTATGGGCAAGGAATACGAGAGGCATATATTCAATACGCCTACGATTGGTATTTGCCCGGCGGGGTTTCCCCACCTGCCATTGATAACGAGGTGGGCTGACACGCCTTACGCATTTATCGTTGTCTGTCTCAGCGGCGAGCATGCTTCCCCCTGGGTGGAAGCTTAGTCCGGCGATTTGGTTATAACGAATATTTACTTATATGACAGTACGGTTCTCCGTGCAGTGAGTTTACGAATTTATCAACGGTACACTGCACGGAGAATTGAGTTTAGTAACGGGAGTTGATAAATAAAGTATCGCAAATTCGGTTCTCTTGACTGGGACGTATCCGTGCTGGGTTTCGGCGCTATGCGGCTACCGCTTGCAGGTGAAGACCCTGCGATTATAGACGAAACCAGTACGACAAAAATGCTTCGCTATGCCATCGATAACGGCGTCAATTACCTGGACATCGGCTATTCATATGATATTAGTTACCAGGAAAGTATGATGCGTGTGCTCAGCCGGGCGCTTGGAGACGGTTACCGGGAGAAAATAAAGATAGCAGTTACCGTCCCGGTAAGAATAATCGATTCACCTGCGGATTTTGACCGCTGTGTTGAGGAACAGCTCGGGTGGCTGGATACCGACCGGATAGATTTCTGCATACTCGGTGGACTGAACCGGATGACCTGGCCTGAAATGAGGGAACTAGATATACCGGGTCGGGCAGAGAAAGCGATGGCTGCCGGGAAGTTCGACAGGCTGGGTTTCTTTTTTCATGACTATTTTCAGGCTCTCAGAAGCGTTGTCGAGGAATATGATAACTGGTCGCTCTGTGAGTTCCAGTACAGCTATATGGATATAGACCACCACCCCGGTTATGGCGGGCTTAAATTCGCCGCCGATAATGGCCTGGCGGTAATTGCTACCGAACCACACCTGGGTGGACGTCTTACCCGTAAGCCTCCGGAATCGGTTTCAAAAGTTTGGGAAAGCACCGCTCAAAATCGTACGCAGTCAGAGTGGGCTTTACGCTGGGTCTGGAACCACCCGGAAGTATCTACAGTGGTCAGTAATATGAGTACTATTGAGCAACTGGCGGAAAATATAGCCCTTGCCGGCGATACCATGGCGGAAAGCCTGACCGTGCAGGAGCAGGTGCTGGTAAGCCGGGTAAGGGATGCCTACCGGCAGTTGAAAGCAGTTCCGTGCACAGCCTGCCGTGCCTGTATGCCGTGTCCCCAGGATATCGACGTGCCCCGTATCTTTGAAATCTATAATGAAGCCGTGATGTACGGCGATATGGAGTCAGCCAGGTCTCTTTATCGTAACGAAAAACACAGGATTGAGAATTGTAATGCCTGCGGCTCCTGCGTAAACGCCTGCGGCAGGAGCATTCCCATACTCGACTGGCTGGACACAGCGAGAGAAAGGCTTGTCGAAGGAAGATAATCGACGGCGGTTCATACGGAAGCCAGCCTTTTTTCCTAAGCACTCATACATAATCATTCAATCCTGCGTGTGTTATAATACGGTTGGAACACAATGGGATAAAAATGAGACGACACGCCAAGATAGTCTGCACTTTAGGACCGGCCAGCAGTTCTACCGAAATTATCGAAGAGATGCTTAAAGCCGGGATGAATGTCGCCCGTTTTAATCTTTCTTACGGCACTCTGGAGGAACACAGCAAGCTTATATCAAGCGTTCGCTCGCTGAGCAAGAAACTCGGACTTCCCACCGGCATTATGCTCGACCTCCCCGGATATAAGAGACGCAGCGGAAATATCGTTGATGTCTTTCAGGAGCATCTGGATTTTGCTGTTGCTCGGCAGGCAGACTTTGTAGCTCTATCATTTATAACCTCGGCGGAGCAGGTCAGGGACGTAAGTGCGTTACTTAGAGAAGCGAAGTCCGATATCCCCTTAATCGTAAAGATAGAACAGGCGCTTGCGCTGGAACAGAGCGGTTCGATACTGAACGTAAGTGACGGTATTATGGTGGCAAGAGGCGACCTGGCGCTGGAAATAAATATCGAAAAGGTGCCGCTTGCCCAGAAACGACTGATAAACGAAGCCAACCGCTGGGGAAAGACGGTTATCACAGCCACTCAAATGCTGGAGTCGATGGTCAGGTCGGAAAGCCCGACAAGGGCTGAAGCGGCTGATGTTGCTAACGCGGTACTAGATGGAAGCGATGCAATAATGCTTTCCGAGGAAACGGCGATAGGTAGCTACCCCGTACAGGCTGTGGAGATGATGAACAGAATCGCCGTAGAAGCTGAGTCGGCTTTTCCTTACGAGCGGATGCTAAGCAGCGGCGAGCAGGAAATTCTGCCCGAGGTAAACGACGCCACCGCCAGAGCGGCGTGCCAGATTGCTCATCAGGTAGAAGCCAGAGCTATCGTTACCTTTACCACCGGCGGCACAACGGCATTACGTGTGGCGAAATACCGGCCTAAGCAACCTGTTATAGCCGTGACGCCTTCCCAAAAAGTGGTCGGCAGGCTTTCTCTGCCCTGGGGAGTGCTTCCTGTCATGAAACCAGAGCCCACCAGCATGGAGATGGTCTTCGAGGTGGCTGCGGAAGTCGCTCTGGAGACGGGCATTGCCGAAAAAGGCGACCTTCTGGTGATAACCGCCGGTATACCTCTGCGTGTGCCGGGGCAAACAAATCTGTTGAAAGTACATAATGTTTAGTGTAATAAAGGAGGAACAGAATCAATGTCGACGATGAAAGAATACAATGGCTACGGAGAAGACCTCGAGAGTATGCTCAAGTTGAAGACCTCACCGCTGGCGGTAAAGATGTTGAGGAGTGAAGATGATATACCGGAGGGCGCCGTTCGACCGAAGAGGGACAGAGGCTACCATCTTGCCCAGTGTCAGACGTTTGCCATGTCGCGACGAGAAAACGACACACTGGCTATGCTCAAAGAAGACAACTGGTGTCCGGGTCCTCTGATAGCCTATGGCCTGGTGGAACCGCAGCAGAGGCAGGGTTCCAGTGAGAGCCAGGATGAAACCGTGGGTAGATTCAAGTACGGAGAATATATCGGTATCGTCACGGCGCCTTTGAGAACGGCCAATTTCGAGCCAGACGTGGTAATCGTGTACTCGAACACGGCTCAGTTAAGGAGCATGCTCTTAACCATAAAAGAAGAGGAAAGGCCATCCATTAACTCATATTTCTTCCCGTGGTCATGCTCGTATGCGGTGGTGAACCCGATACAGACCGGGCAGTACTGGATTGTCCTGCCCGACCCCGGAGAATATGAAAGGGCACTCGGCGGAGAGGACGAAATGATGTTCTCCATACCATGTAACAAGCTGGAAGAGTTCATGGCGGATTTCAGGAAGGGACAGGAAGGAAGCTGGGGGCATAACAGGTTTAACTATATAATGATGCCGGATTTCCCGCAGCCCGATATCTACAAGAATGTATTCAAGCAATGGGGACTGGATTCAGAGTAACAGAAGAGAACATGATTTTCCGGAGGAATACGAGTAATTGAAAGATACCGGTAAGGTCCTGGTACAGTGCGATTTTGACGGTACCGTTACCGAAGAAGATGCAAGTTTTATAATACTGGATACCTTTGCCGGAGGTAAGTGGAGGCATTTATTCAGGGAATATCAGGAAGGTGGAATGACCGTCGGGCAGTTCAATAAAAAAGCCTTCTCGATGGTGAAAGCCGATAGAGATACTCTCCTGAAAACAATATCAGGGAGAGTAAAAACCAGACCGGGCTTTAAGGAAATTGTAAATTTGTGCCGGAAAAAGGGGTTCCGTTTTGTAATCGTCAGTCACGGACTGGAGTTTTATATAGATGAAATCCTGAAGGATGCTGGTATTGCGGATATTGAGTTTCATGCTGCTGAAACGGACTTCCAGCCTGATGGTCTGGTAGTAAGGTACAGGGGCCCCGATGGCAACTATCTTGATGCTAACGTAAAAGCTGCTTATACGGAAGCCTTCCTCGGTGAAGGCTATCGCGTGGTCTACATCGGTGATGGAGCTTCGGATATGCCACCGGTAAAAAAGAGTCATTACGTCTTTGCCACCGGTTCTCTGCTGGAAAGCTGCAAAAAAGAAAAATACGAATGCACACCCTTTACGGATTTTTATGAAATAATCAGGGTCATGGAGTCCTGGCAATGAAAGTATTGCTGCACGTGTGCTGCGGGGTATGTGCCGCCGGGGCGGCGGAAAGACTGATTTCAGAAGGGCATGAAATAAAGGGGTTCTTTTATAATCCGAATATTCATCCGCAGGATGAATATGAAAAAAGACTGGAAGCAGCATGTAAAGTAGCTGAGGAAATGGGCTTCCCGCTTGTAGCGGGGCTGTATATGCCCGAAAGATGGTTTGCATTAACCCAATCGCTGAAAGACGAGCCCGAAGGCGGCAGAAGATGCGAAATATGTTTCAGACATCGGCTTGAAGTGACCTATCAATACCTGCAAGACTCCGATTACGATTTATTCACCACCACTCTGACCATAAGCCCCCATAAATCCGCAACAGTGGTGAACCGTATCGGTCGGGAAACAGGCGGGGACAGGTTTCTGGAGAGAGATTTCAAAAAGAAAGCCGGCTTTCAACGGGCTACGCAACTGGCAAACGAGATGGCTATATACCGGCAAAATTACTGCGGCTGCGTTTACAGCATGAGGACTGACTGAGAATCAGGGCTGGTTTTACCTTTCTGCGTTATATCTCGATAGTACCGTATACCTTGGGAAGTATGACATCTATACCACTGCCTTCCAGACGCTCGGCGTAGAATTCAGGTGTTTCGCTGTGCACGGGAATAAGAATCTCAGGATTTATCTCCCTGACTATATCCAGAAGGTCGGGTCCGCAGGCATGACCGGAGGCATGAAGTCCCTTTTCGGCTTCCGGCATCTGCCACTCTCCGTTTTCCTCCACGGGAAGGCCCGTACTCTTGATTGAGAAATAGCGGAGCCATTCGTGCAGCCGGCGGAAGTCAATCTCCTGCTCTTCGTCATGCGGTTCGCTCGAGCTATATACATAGAGGCTGCCTGCCGCCGGGCGGATACCGGGCAGTTCGTTCAGGTCGAAGAAACTGAAGCAGAGTATATATTCATCCTGAGCTGAACCGACATCCTCAGCAAGTACAACCTTGTTATCATAGTCGGAAACCATATTACGTACCCACGTATCGGGGCTTCTCGCGGTGGTTTTCTGATAGATATACAGACTGTCATCTAAGGCAATGTCAGGTATTTCGGAATCTAAAAGTCCCAGCGTTTTCAGCAGGTAGGCGTCTTTGGGTAATATTACCAGCTTCCTTCCCGTATCCCTGGCAATTTGTAAGAAGGTCAGCAGCCGGTCTATATCTCTGGCTGAGAAATCGGCTATTACCAGGCTTTCGGCTTTGCTGACAGCCTTAAGTCCGTTTTCATAGACATCCTGCTCGGAGACGTTTGTTTCGCGTGCTGCGTTGGTGCCTTCGATGATAAGCGCTCTGGGATTCAACCGGCGCGCCTGCTCTATGAAATCCCTGGTCAAACCGGAGCGTTTTCCGTGCAGCCGCAGGTCACCGCTGTAAACTAACCAGCCGGAGCTAGTCTCTATTGCCCAGGCGCAGGCGCCGGGTATCGAATGGTCAACCGGAAAGCATTTCAAATTAAAACTGCACGATTCATGGTGCTTAAGCGGTCGTGAGTTAAGGCCTCTCTGGCGGGATGTCTTCTCCCAGAAACCCGAACTCCAGAATTCCTTAGCTTCGGTGCTGAGTCTGTCTGGGTCGATATCTCCGAGGCAGAACTGTCTCTGCTCGGATGGCGTTCCGGTGCCGGTGGACAGGTGGGCTACTTGCCGCCAGCCGGACGGATAATCATGAACGGTGGGACTGAGATAGCACACCTGCTGGTCGAGACCGGATTTTCCCGAGTCCTGGATAGCCTTGACGAGAAAAGCGGTAGTTACTGTCGTATATACGGGGATACTGCCGTTTATATACGAAATATGCCCCGAATGGTCGAGATGAGCGTGTGAAAGAAGTATTCCTTCGACATGTTTCAGTTTCCTATATGAAGGATTGTCCTTGAATTGCTGCCAGATGTCCGGTTCCTCCAGGTCATCCCGATAAAGTCCCTCCAGCGGTGGTAGTAAACCCATTGCCAGAGGGTCGAGTAGTCCGGCTCCTCCACGCGGGCTGAGATATTCCTCGTAAAAGAGCTTGAATCTTTTATAAGGAAAACCGAAATCCAGGAACAGACTCCTCTCACCGTCTTCGAGCAGAATCTTGTTACCCCCGATTTCATTAACGCCGCCGTAAAAAGAAAGTCTTACCAAAGTTCCGTATCTTCCCAGTATATCAAGTCTAGCCCAAGAAACGCCCCATTACAAGAGAAAGAATTATACGCTTATTGCTAAATCTTGGTTGTTGTCACCCCTGCGAAAGCAGGGGTCTATTGCATCGATGAGATAGATTCCCGCCCGCCACGGCGGGCGGGAATGACATTTTTTTTACCAACTAAGATTAAGTAGAACTATTATCGTTATCAGTAGAATATTTCTAAGAAGTAATGATAGAATAGGGCAGCTATAAAGGCGCTTTGTTTGAAATATTACACGAGAAGCAAATGACGATCGATACGGAGTTTCTCAAAAAAATATCGTACTTCGAAGGATTAAGTCCTGAAGAGCTTGAATCGATAAAACCACTCGTCTTTGAAAAAAAAGCCGAACGTGGTGAAATAATCCTTTATGAGGGCGATGAGGCTGAAGCTCTGTATTTCGTCGTTTCCAGCGCGGTAAAGGTTTTTAAAACGTCCGTTGAAGGGAAGGAACAGATTCTGGGAATCATCCGCCCCGGGGAATCCTTCAATGACGTCCCGGTATTCGATGATGCTCCCAATCCGGCAAGTGTTCAGGCGATGGGCGACGTTGTTCTATATGAGATAGGCAAGAGAGAGTTGAAAGCCCTTCTCCAGAACCACCCACAGATAGCGCTCAGCACTATCAAGGTACTTGCCGGACAGGTAAGGAGTCTGGTCTCACTGGTCGAGGATTTATCATTCAGGCAGGTTATCGGCAGAGTGGCAAAGATACTGCTGGAGCACGCCAGCGGTGAAGTCGGTTCAGTACCGAGACTGACCCAGCAGGAGATGGCGGCTATGGCGGGTAGTGCAAGGGAGGTCGTCGGCAGGTCACTCAAAGCGCTCGAAGAAGAAGGACTGATAAAGCTGAACCGTCAGCGCGTTGCCATAACGAATAAAGAAGCTCTGAGAGGGATGGTTGAAGCGTATTTTTGAGACAAATGTTACATACATATTCAACACAAAGGTTTTATGATATATATAGTAATTAGGGGGTAGTTATTGCCTGATATGCCGATAATAGACACCGATAAGTGTGATGGATGCGGAATCTGTGTTACCGTTTGTCCCTGTAAAGCTCTTGTTATGAAAGATAATGTCGCCACTTATACGAAACTAATGCCGTGTAAAGATTGTAACAGGTGGTGCGCACAGTGTGAACTGGTCTGCCCTCAGGGAGCCATTACCTACCCCTTCGAAATAGTCGTCGAAGAATAATCACACCCCCTTCTGTTTTAGCCCTTGCCATCTAAGTATCTACTGTTTCCCCGCTTTTCAATATTTTCTCTTCATGTTCATTTCAATGATTACCCCAATGAGATGAAAATCACATACAGTCCTATTCTCGCCATATACAATTGGTTTATCTCGAGGATATACAGGTGCATGAAAGAGGGTGGTGGATATGGTGAGATGGAGATTGAAGAGCTGCCCGCGTTGCGGAAGTGATATGTTCATCGATAAAGACTACGATAACTGGTACGAACAGTGTCTGATGTGCTCGTACCGTGTCGACTTACAGCGTATAACCGGAATGAAGCAACCGGCGTCCGCAGATTCTACGGAAGAAGAGCAGGATTCATGTAAAACAGGTTCGTGATAAAAGTCGCAGACGTATCCAGGTGATTGAATTACAATTGGAAAGGTGATGTGCAAAGGCTGAAGAAGCCAAACCGAAGCATATTGATATTCACGTTAAGTAGCGTGGTTGTGTGGGGTGGAG
>Ga0315543_1000764_pt1 | contig 37863 bp, 20 predicted proteins | sample SalMarSW160210MG_2_FD_203098 | JGI IMG/M metagenome (GOLD analysis project Ga0315543, IMG submission 203098) | Salt marsh sediment microbial communities from the Plum Island Ecosystem LTER, Massachusetts, United States - Salt Marsh Sediment SW1601-210 ...
AGGTTATGGTAATGTGGCCGTTGAATTTTCCCAACGTGCCGAACCCGCAGATATCGCCGGGCTTGAGATTGGTAAGATCGAGCGTCACTGTCCCATGGCACTGCGGCCCCCACCCTTTCTGGGTAAGCGTGTTGCGTGCGATCCAGAAACTGTCCGACTGGGTGGCCTTGAGGCGGAGCCAGCCGGGACGTTCGGTAAGTGACCAGCGCGTGTTGTCGGGATTGTGGTTCCATTGCCACTGCAGGCCCAGTTGAGTCGAATCAAACTCGTCGGAGGTTGCCGGATGCATAACCGGTTTGTCCAAGATCGGTTTGGTCGTGGTTTCAGGTACGAGGTTGGGCGCATCGGGTGTACCCCAAATCGGCCAATCATCTTCCCAGAAAATGGGGCTGATGTTGGTCATGCGGCCGATCGACTTGTAGTCCTTCATCACAAAACCGTACCAACCGCCGTCCGGCAGATCTACAATGGCCCCCTGGTGTCCGCCTGTTCTATCGCTGATGGACGTTTTGGTCTCCCAGGAACCATACAGGTTTTTGGCGCGCGAGACGGTCATTCCGAGCCTGCTGGGAATCGAGTTGAACAGGTAGTACCATTCACCGCGCTTTACGATCTTCGAACCCTCGGCCCCTTTGTTGTAATAGACCTCTTTGGCATTAACCACCTTGGTAAAATCCTCGTTTAGTTCCAGCAGAGTGAGTGTCCCATCCCAACCGCCGGAGGTGGCGATGTAGCCCTTGCCGTCGTCATCAATGAATAATCCGGGATCAAACGCGCCACGATCCAGTTCGTGGTATTGCCACGGCCCGTGGGCATCGTTGGCATGGTAGATGCGGGTATTCTGATTTACAGGCGTAACCACGACATAGAATGTGCCCTGATAGTAGCGCAGGCTGGGAGCGAAAACTCCGCTGCGGTAGGCGGTTCCTCCCTGTAGGTCGTATTCGGGGCGCCCGTCAAGCCGGTCGATGACGTGCGAGACATATTCCCAGTTCACCAAGTCCTGGGAGTGCAGAATCGTTAGTCCCGGCGTGTTCACAAAGGTCGTGGTGGCAAAATAGAAATCCTCGCCTACCCGAATGATATCCGGATCAGGGAAATCCGCATACAGGGGCGGATTGGTATAAGTTCCGTCGCCGTTGTCCGATTGCCGCGAATGAGTAGCGTTGGCGAAAATAACAAGCAAAAAACATACGAGCGAAATACTAATCTTAAATTGTGAATTTAATCTTTTCATACGATCCTTTCTTATCGATTCAGTGCTATGACAAACTGACTACTTTTACTGAGTCATTTTCAAAATCCTCCAGCCCCCTTAGTCTAATTTAATGTCCACCTTCCAGTGCTCCGCGACGGCCTTCAGTTCGTCCAATGTCAGGTACGTCACCGCACCATGCTTGGGCCGTGAGAAGTTTGTTCCCTTCATTACGCCTTTGTTGAAGCGTCCGATATGGTTGTAGGTCACGAAATCGGTGGTTTCGCTGAATCCCATGTTGTTGGGCCGGCCGCCGTAAACATCGTACATCAGCACGTAGGTGTCGGTCCCGAGGTGTTTGAACACATTGGGCGCTTCGGTGGGAACTGTCTCCGGATCGATGCGATTAGGCTCGGACTTGTATCCCGTGTTAATCTTATCAGAGACGGCATGAAGGATCCTGGCGTTCGACACGTAGTACAGATGGAACTTGTCCCCCACCTTGGTGATATCGCCGTCAATGCCGCCGATGTCCGGGATCATTTTCGGTATAGTCTCCAGCTTGGTAAAGGCGTCATCTGTGTAGGACCAATAGAGATTAGCGTTCTTGTTGTTGTAGCGAATGGTGAAATATACCATCATCTTGCCCTTGGCATCGTCATAGACCGTCTCGGGTGCCCAGGAGCAGTCAATGTCTCCGAGTTCGGGGAAGGCCGTGTCCACGCGGAAATCGGAAACCGTCCAGTGGATCAGGTCGAAGGATTTCATCAGGACGATGGCCCGGTTGTTTCCCCAGCCGTACTTCTCCTGAGGCCGCTGCCACGGTGTGTCGCGGAAGCCCGCACGCTGGCCGAAGATGTGCAGATCGGTCATGGCGAGATAGAATCCCCCGTCGGGACCCCGCGTCATATGCGGATCACGCACGCCTTTTTGTTCGGCCAGCTCGGCCCCGTCAAAGATGGGTTGGCCGTTGTTGAGATCGGTGAAGGTGTAGCCGTCGCGGCTGACGGCCATGTACGCGGACTGGGTCCGATCTTTGAAGTAAACCATCACATAGCCGCCGAAGTCCTTTTCTTCGAGCTTTCGGGCTTTCTGGGGTTTTTCAAGGCTGGGAACGATAACGATACCGCCGTTTTCCTGGGTCGCCGGAGGAGTCTGTCCAGCCTCGCTTTGATAAACAAACCCTCCGATCACAACCAGCCAAACCAGGCAAACAAATTTGCAGGAATAAAATAAGAGCTTCATTGTACCCTCCTTTGAAAAGGGAATCTCTGCCGGAGCTTTGATAATTTCGTTGTCACATTGTTTCTCATATGCAGGAACCTTTCGCTACTCTGATGATTGTCAATGGTGTGCAAACATGCCCAGGGTCACGCCTTGGAAGCCTCCGGCAGTGTCGGTGCTGAGGAAAGAGGACTGGAGGTCCTCGCCGAGCTGTGTGAAATCGCCGCCGCCGATCTTGTAGAACAGGCGGGTGCGGGGGCCGGAGCCTTCGATCTTGAGGTCGATGGACGCGACGTTATCCGGCAGTTCCTGGGTGGCCAGGACCTTAGGTTGCGTCCGTCCGCCGCCACGGCGGAAGCCACGGCCGGAACCTCCGGCGGCTTGTTCGACAGAAATCTCGGTGGGGTGGCCGGAGTCGATTTTGATATTGATGGCGTAGTAATGGCCCTCGTTCTGGAAGGCGGCCAGACCGGCGACGCAATCGGCGGTCTTGGGCTGGGCCGTCATGGTTACAGTGCAGGTAAAGTCATTGTTTTGCTGACGCACGGCAAGATAAGACGGATTGCCCTGGCCCGAGAACAGGTCGTCGCGGGGTTCAAGGAAGAGGGCCTTGGCGGTTTGGGAGGTAGCGTACCATTGAGAAGCAGGCTTGCGAATACCGATCCACCGATAGTGCAGTGTGTCTGAATCGAACGTATCGGTGAAGCTGATATCACCTGTCGTGGCTACAGCCGGTGCCTTGTCAACAGGCAGATTGGGTTTCTTCACGGTCAAGGGAACCGGTGTGTTGGGCGGCAGGATCACGGGCCAGCCGTCGGTCCAGGTGACAGGGAGCATGAATGTCTGGCGGCCGGTGTTGTAATTGCGACCATCATAGGGCTGACAACCAAGGAACACGGCGTACCAGTCGCCCTTCTGCGTCTGCACGAGGTCCGCATGGCCCGTGCACGTGACCATATCCGGTCGATTGTTCGGCAGGTTCATTTGAGTGAGAATGGGATTCTTATCCCAAGGCACATAGGGGCCGCGCAAAGAATCCGACCTGAAGATCACTTCGGTGTGGGCCGTACCCGTGCCGCCCTGGGCGCACATCAGGTAATATTTTCCGTTGATTTTGTAGAGGTGAGGACCTTCGCACCAGACCGGTCGTTTTGTGATGTCCGTACCGCCGTCGACAAGCACAGTCTTTTCGCCCACAGACTTCTTTTGATCGAGATCGAATTCTTGGATCCGGATGGTGCGATGACCGTTGTACTTGGCCTGTCCCACAGGCCCGTCGCAACTGAGGAGGTAGCACTTGCCATCGTCATCGAAAAAGATGTCGGGATCGATGCCGCCAACATTCGTCAACCGGACCGGCTCTGACCAGGGGCCTTGGGGATCCGTGGCGGTGACATAGAAGTTACCGATGCCGCCGACGAGTGTATTGACCACATAGTAAGTGCCGTTGTGATAACGGATGGTGGGTGCGTACGTGCCGCTGGACATCTGTCCGCCCCGCATGGCGAATTGAGAAGGACGGTCGATGACGTTGCCGATTTGCGTCCAGTTTACCAAATCCCTGGAGTGCCAGATGGGGATGCCGGGGAAGTAATTAAAGGCGGAGTTAACTAGGTAGTAGTCGTCGCCGACCCGGCAGATGGAAGGATCGGGATAGAAGCCGGCGATAATGGGATTGAGATATTCTCCGGTTCCCGGCGTGGCGGTGGCCTTACCGGTGTAGGTGAAAGAGGTGAACCGGACCCAGGTAGGCGTCTCCGGGGTCTCAGCGGCCACAATGGCAGCAACCGGCATCAGTAAAGCTACTGTAACGAGAACGGTTTTCAACATAGCGTAACTCCTCAATAAAAAACGTAAACAATCGGAAAGAACAATTGTTCATCCATACCCTTTACTTTGATATTCAATTTATTTCATACGATGAGTAGCCCTATAGCCCCTCATTTTCTCCTGAAAGTAACCAACGTCGGCAAAACAATTCGATAGGGCAACAGGCTATAATCCATACGACTAACCGGATCACAATTCTGGTAGAGGAAACACAGGTTATTGCGATCAATGGTCGGTGTTTCGCAAAGGTCTCCTTCTTATCAATAGCCATATAAATACACTATTTCAGTTCTGGTGCTTCCCACGGAATCCAAGTTTCACGTTCTATATTATACTTCGAACGCAGGATGTCCGTCGATTCGCCGTCTTCTTTGCCAAGCATGAACCTGTCGAGGTAGGCCTCGAGAGCGGGCGTGAAATTCGGATGCCATGAACAGTGGCCGACGTTCTCCTCCACCGCTCCCATCCGATCCGGTACACCAAGCGCCTTCCACACTTCGCGAGCAGCCAATGCATCCACACGGGCGGCTTCGGCGCCCATTCGCGCGATCTGTGAGCTCTCGATCATCAAGACGGCGCGGGGCGCGATCATCGCGATCAGCTCGTGATGGTCAATGGGCAGCTTATCGGGGTCGTTATTAAACTGACGCAGCGCTCGTGCATACCAGGGGAAGTCATCACTCGATCCCTGAGCATGGAGGAGATTCTCGACCTCGACTTTATCGCGTTTTTCGAGCATGTCCGAGTAACGCCATGAAATCGTTCCACCGCCGCCGGACTCATGGGGGATGGTCAGCGCGATGCGTTCATCAAATGCGCCGGCATAGAGGGCGATTTTTCCCTGGAAGGAACAACCGCTTACCGCGAGCCGCGTTGCATCAATCTTGGCGTCCGGGAGCACCTCCAATGCATCGATGATGCGGCTGATGCCCCAAGCCCAACGTATCATGTAGCCCGCGGTGGCATTCGGATAGAGCTTCATGAAGTTGCCCGAGGCGTAATTGATACCCCCGAATCCCGTCGGAGCCACTTGGTTGGCTCTGAAGGTGATGGTGGCAATTCCTCGTTTGCTGAAGAGTTCGCGCGGGAGGCTGCCCGTAGGCGTGTTAATGCCGATTATGGCAGGAATCGGAGTATCAGGGGCGCCGCTGGGGCGGTTGATGAAGGCGGTCATCTCGAAGGTATTATCACCTTCGCCCACGGTTATCTTGATCGTGTTGCCATCGAGAGTCGCCTTAAACGTGCTCGGCTTGCCCGGCTTTTCCCCGACAACATATTGCTCGATCATAGCCTTGATTTCGGCACGCCGACTACGCCACTCTTGGCGAGTGGTTATTCGGGTGCCATCGTTTTTTGTAAATGGATCGGGGAGGTATGGGATGGACGGAAGTTCGTTAAATAAAAGCAAGGCCGGTTTTGCGTAGTCCGCACCGGTATCTTCCTTGTCATAGACGAGGGGTATTTCACCGACCGCGAGCGTACCTGCCGCCGGGGCATCGGCAGCCATGACAGCCGGGGCCAGAGTAAGCAACACTGCAGCAAGCGTAATGGTCTTAAACATAGTTTAGACTCCTCGAAATAAATGCAAATTATCAGAGGAACAGCTTTTCATTCATCCTCGTCATTCGATTAGCAGCCCCAACACCCTTAATTGCCGGAATGATCCAAGGTCAGGAGAGCGAGTCGATAAGGCAACAGGCTGTAATTCCCGCGACTGGTCGGGTCACGACCCTGGTAAAGAAGCTGAAGGTTGTTGGGATCGAGAATCATCTTTTCATCATATCCATCGCGAATCAGTTCTCCATGGCTGATGTCTCTTGTCCAGGGTTCCACACCGTCTGCGAAGGTGACGTTGTTGATTCCTGCGAAAGGCGTCTCCCACGTATCGGCACCCGGTACGGGTGTCCATTCTCCGTTGAGATCGTTGGATGTCCAGGCGCGATAGTACCGTGCCGGGCTCAGGGCTTCGATCAGAGTCAGATAGGTATCCGTGCCCTTGATTTTATAGGTAATGCTCGCCTCGAAAAGGTTGTTTCGATTATCCTGGATGGCAATCTCCGGGTCGCTCATGCCCTTGGGGAAATCCTCAATTGTGGTCCGGCTGCGATAGAAGCAGCCGTTATCACCGGTGAAGAACAAATAGGCGTGGGTGTCGTCGCAGATCACGTGGTAGTCAATCGGAAGCCTTGGGGTGCTCGCAGGTAGCTTGGGGAAGAAATTCTGCGGAGCTGTCCATGTTTCCGGCTTGGTAATGTCGTCGGTGGTGCAATACTGCGGTTGCTGCGACTGGAAGATAAAGTACCATTTTTTGTGCGGGGTAAAGTATAAGAGGTGCGGTGCACAATGGTACCCTTTTAGAGCCGGATTGACATCAATGTAGGTCAGCTTGGCCTTGGGGGCCTCGGACCAGTCTTTGAAGTTCAGGTACACCATGGTCCAGGTTCTGGCCGACGTCGAATAAGCGGTGGCATAGATGTGCCACAGGTCGTTGTAACGGACGACCGTCGGGTCTTTGACAGACACGATGGTATGCGTTTCATCGGAGATTGGACTGACCAGCACACCGGTGGATTTCCACTTGAGAGGCGTGTCGATGGGCAGTTTCGGAGCGTCAGCGCTTGCTGCTGACTCAGCCGCCAGGACCACAGAGGCGCTGCCGGCCAGCAATATCGAAACGGTAAGATAAGTAAGTACAGGTCTTTTCATCAGTTCACCTTTCACAGAAAAGAGTTTATAGGATAAAAAAATACGATTCATTAGTTTTCTCACTTCCCGGCGTCACCGACTCTCACGGTGAATCCCTTAAGAGGTTGGTCATTTGCGTCGAGGAACCGGGCGCAGAAGTCGGCGGCTCCGCTGCGGTTGACGATGGCACCGCGTATAACGTTTGGGCCCTTCTTCAGCGTCAGGCGTTTTGAGACGCCGTCGTCAACAATGGTCTGGCGGTCGCCGTAGATACCGATGACCTCCTTGCCGTTGACCCACCAGACGGAGGCCGAGTTGGAGCCGATAGCCAGACGCACGCCGGGCATCTCCTGCGGGCAATTGACGACCGTCACGGCCCAGAAAAGGGCGTTGTTGGCATTCTTGCCGAAAGTAGCGGCAAAGTAATAAAGATTGACGTTGTATTCGTTTGTGTCAACGGCATGCCATGTGAGTTCTGTGTCGTCAACAGTCACTTTGTCGCCGTCGTGCGGTATCACGGTGAGTTCATTGGGAAAATGCTCTGTCTTGACCGTCTCCTGGACGGCGTTCTGGGTGTCTCCGTTGGCGGTGATCGGCTCGAGAATGAGCCAATGCTGCACAAAACCGTCGGCATTGATACCTTTTTCGGTGGATTCGGCCGTGGTGACCTTGAGGGAGGGTGCCGGGCCGTTACCGGCGCAGCCGGCTACGACGGACATGGTCAAGAACAACAAACCGGCCAGGATGACGAGCGCCGGTATCTTCTGTATATTGCGGAGCGTAATCATAAGAGTTCCTTTGCTATATTTTCGGTTTCTGAATATAGTGTCCAATTTTCGATGGATTGTCAAGGCGTTTTGAAGAACCAGCGTTGTTTGTCGCCGGCGGGATCGAACTTGGCCAGTGTCGCAAAACTGCTGCCGACGGCCGAAAGAGTCAGCGATTCGTTGGCAGTCGAAGCGAATTTGGGCATAATGCGCCAGGTATCGTCGGTGAGCTGGTCGAGACGCCAGAGCTGTTCGTGTCCGCCGGTAAAGGCAGGGAGGGCGACCAGTTCGCCGTCCTCGCCCACTGCAAGTGTACGGTCGGTGCCGGCGATGGTAATCTTGAAATATGGTGAGCCTGGGTAGCCGCCGGCGTCGGCAACAGGTGTGACAGTCCACTTCTGCTGGGCCTGACACATGTAGTTGGACATGCGGATATCGATATTGCCGGCAGGCCAGTTCACCGAAACCTGATTGACATCCTGCGGCGGAATCACACCACCTGTGCCGCCGAACATTCCTCTTCCGCCCCCGCGTCCGCCGCGTGCGGCACCAGTGTCTCCACCGCCGCGCGCCGCACCAAAACCTGCAGCGCCACGTCCGCCGGGTGCAGCTCCAAAGCCTCTTCTGCTGCGTCTGCCGCCAACCGGCACACCCTCAACAGCCAGCTCGAGTGCTGTGCCGGTGCGGACTGACTCGATTTGGTACGTGCCTTCCTTGAAGTTTTCGCCGCCTACAGGCCAGCCGTCCTTCCACAGCAATGGACGGATATCGACTACACTAGCGCCACCTCTGTCGAGATCGGCTTCCCAGTGCAACGAGAACTTCTGTACTCCGTCTCCCAAATCCATGAGGCCGAAATGGCCTGGGCCGATGACACGGCCACCGGAGCCGATGACCAGTTTGCCGCCGCCCTGCATCATATCGATGCCCATATTGTCAATGAAGGGGCCTGTTACTTTCCTGGAGCGACCCACGCGAATATTGTACCCGGAGTCGGCGCCACGGCAGCAGGAACCGTGTGTAGCCAACAAATAATACCAACCGTCGTGGTAAATCATTGTGGTCGCTTCGCAGTTTATCGCAACATTGTAATACTTATCATCGACGCGTAGGCCAGTTTCAGGATCGAGTTCAACCACGCGCGTATAGCCGAAATAGGAACCATAGGTTAGCCACAACTTACCGGTAGTGGGATCAAGAAAGACTCCCGGATCGATGGGATTCATGAAGTCGTCGTCACTTTCGTACCCGAAGAGATTCCTGCCGCCGTCCTGCCACCCATAGTCGGGGGAATTCGGATCGAGACTCTTGGTCCATATCATGGTACCGTGAGAAATATACTGGAAATACTTGTCGCCGATGTGAATAACGTCAGGGGCCGCTCCGGAACGCGGAGCTCTGGTACCTGTGCGCCATGTCCAGCCGTCGTCGGAGACCAAGGGGGTGCCACCGGTGCCGTAAGTATAGTACTTACCGTCGCACAGCATGATGGTGGAGGGGTCGTGAATTCGGACCTGCCCGTCAAGGGCGAACGTTGGCAAAGCCCAAATAGAGACAGATCCTATTAGAAACATTATAAGCCTGATAAAGCGGAATGACTTGGAATAATTGATTAGGTTCATGATAGGTCCTTCTAATTGTATTTTTGTCATTGTTTTACCGGAAATTCATAGATATTGACGCTAAAGGGAGCGAACGTCGGGCTCGTGGGGATGGCTTCCAGAGATTTTTCTTCGATCTTGACACCCGGTTCCTGACCGACGACTACGGTCGCAGTGAGGCTCTCCGGGGCCATAAAGCGCACGGTGCCTTTACCGGAGAGCTCGGCGCCGCGGATTTGGAGGCTTAGGGTTTGGGCGGATTCGGTCGGGTTGATGACAGCGACGGTGAGGGCCTTGCGGTCGGCCGTCCAGGCAGCAGCCACATCCAGAGGAAAAGTATCGCTGCCGGCGTGGACAACAGGTTGTTCGCCGCCGGGAGGATCTTTGGGCTTGGGCTGCGGGGAATTGCCCGAAACATCCACAGGAATTGTGCCATAGTAGTCACGGTAGAACTTAAAGAGCATGCCGACGGGATTGAGGACGGCCCGGCCGTCTGCGGCACTGTACGTGCTCGTGATAAAGGTCAATGAACCGAGCTGAAAGAGGTCGGAGTGGCGGAACATTTCGTGAAAATTCCAGGCGTAGGCCGGAACGACCTTGTAATTACCGCCGCCGCGACCGCCGCCGGCGTAGGCATATTCATCAAGCGCGATGGGGACCGGTTTGTTCTTCAGCGCGGGAATTCGGTCCAGGTATTCCTGATACTCTTCGTACTTGATGCGGATGTGATTCGCAGGACGCCGCATCCAATCCACGAGAGGTTCATTGGGATCATTGGGTACTTGCTTTGCCTGCGCGAGATCGAAGTGGGTGTTATAGTTGTAATAATGCTCGCTAATCATGTCCATGTTGTCGAGGCAATTGAGAAACATGGCACCAGTCCAATCAGCCGGCCCGAGGTAATCGGGAATCAGCTTGTCGCCTAATTTCAAGGACAGTTTGGAGCCGGTCATGGTATCGGGCATGGCGCCGTCGGCGATGAGGATGATGTTGGGATCGACTTTTCGCATGGCCTTGGCAAAGAGGTTGTGCTTGACCTGGTACTGTGCAAGGGACATATAGCCGTACTGCCAATCACCCCACATTTCGTTGCCGATGTTCCAGAACTTGACGCGATAAGGCTCGGGATGACCGTTGGCGGCTCGCATCGCGCCCATGCGGGTGGTGACTGGGGCGTTGGCGTACTCGACATATTCGGCGGCGGAACGGGCTTCGCCGAAGCCGGAGTTGACGGTTATATAGGGTTCGACATCCACGAGCCGGCACAGGGTCATGAATTCATCGGTGCCGACGTCGTTGGACTGCAGAGCGCTCCAGACGGGATCCCGGGTAGGTGGACGCTTATCGGGGTCGCCGATGGCGTCACGCCAGTCGTGGGCAGAGACGAAGTTGCCGCCGGGCCAGCGGTAAGCGCCGGAGTGAAGAGACTTGAGCACGGCGATGACCTCGGACCTCCAGCCCTCGACATTGTCGGCGGGCATCAGCGAGACGGCGCCGATGCGCAGGATGCCGGGCCCGGTGGCGGTGATTTCAAGCTGGGCGTCGGCGGCATCGGCCGGGGATTTGAAGTTAAGGGGGAACTTGGTATAGGCTGGGGTCGGCTTATCTATGGTAAGTGTCTGGCGGTCGGAGGCGCCGGTTCCCCACACGAGACTGACATAGACCCGGGCGCTCGCGTCGCCGGCGAGGACGATTCGGCCGGTGTAGGCCTTGTCCTGCATGAGGGCAAGACCCACCTGGCGAATGCCGCGAGACTCATTGGAGCTAAGTGCGATTGCAGGCGAGTGGTCGCCGACGTAGGCATTCCGGGTGTCCATCGTGACGGATTCGACCGGGCCAACGGGAATCCAGCGGCGAGGCGCGCCACCAAAGCGACCACGGCCGCCGCGGGAGCGTCCAGCCGGGGCTTCGTCCTGTGCAGTAATGGGGTTGTAGAACTTGCGGTCGTCGATCATTTCAGCCCACATGCTTCTGTACACGAGGCCCCCGGCGTGCTCGATGAACATGCCATATAGATTAGGATTGATGGGAGCATAAGTCTTGCCGGCATCGATGACAGCGTTGGCGGGCGTGGTTGTGGCAGCGGACACCGGCGCAGCAGCGTACAGGGCCCACACTCCGGCCGCCATGATAGCTGTGAAACAGATGAGGCGAATTATCAATTTTCGAGTGTTCATAGTGAAAACTCCTTCTAAAATATGATATTCATAGTGTAATGTCTCAATTGTCTCAGCGAGTGGTTATTGTCATTGGTAATTTCAGCCTGATGTCATCCGACGCCGCGCCGACGAGAATCTCATAGTCACCCGGTTCAACTACGTATTGCTTTTTCTCCGTGTCCCAGTAACGTAGGCGTTTGGCGGGAACTTCAATTGTGACTTCAGTTGATTCGCCGCTCTTCAGATGCACGCGGGTGAAACCGCAAAGCACAAGTTTCGGTTGCTCAACAGCGGAATTGACGTGGCGGTAATAGACCTGAGCGACATCGTCGCCGTCGTATTTACCGGAGTTTTTCACCATGAATGACACTTTCGCCGTGCCGTTGGCGGCAATCTTCTTCGACTCCAGCTTCCCGCTCTTGTAATCGAACACGGTGTAGCTCAAACCGTGTCCGAACGCGTAGAGCGGCTTGCCGTTAAAATACCGATAGGTGCGGTTGCTGAACGAATAGTCCGTGAAGTCCGGCAGGTCCGCCGTGGCTCGGTAGAAGGTCAACGGCAGATGGCCGGACGGGTTGACCTTGCCGAACAGGACCTCGGCCACGGCTTGTCCGCCTGACTGGCCGGGATACCATGCCTGCAGGATCGCGGGCAGGTTCTCAGACTCCCAGAGCAGTGCCATCGCAGAGCCGCTGCAATTGACCATGACCATGGGCTTGCCTGTTTCATGGAGCGCCTTGATGAGCGTCTGCTGGCACTCGGGCAGTTCGATCGAGCTACGATCGAATCCTTCGCCTTCCTGAGCGGGCGTGATGCCGCCGGCATAGATGATCAAGTCGGCCTTCTCTGCATGTTCGAGGGCTTCGGCCTTGAGTTCATCCAAGGGACGGTTCGTTGTGTTGTCCTGTTGACTCCACGCCGCCGTTCTGCGATTGGTGGTGTTGGGACTGCCCAGTGCGAATGTCACTTCGATATCCGATCCGGCCGACTTTTTGATACCGTCCAGAATGGAGATCGGATGCGAAGCGGACCCGTGGTAATTGCCTTCCAGCATGGACTTGCAATCGCCGTTGGGGCCGATGACTGCGATCCGTTTATACTTGGAGCGGTCCAAAGGAAGGATGCTGTCGTTCTTGAGCAGCACGAGGGATTGCCGCGCCACTTCCAGAGCCACGCGTCCGTGCTCGGGTGTGTCGTTGTCCTTGATGGTGTATTTCGAATAAGGGACTTTCTCGGCCGGATCGAACATGCCGAGCTTGAAACGGGTCCACAGGGTGTAATACAATGCCTGATCGATTTCCTTTTCGGTAACCAATCCTTGTTGGACCGACCGTACCAAGGCGTTATAATCTCCACCACAACAGAGATTGCATCCGGCCTTGACCGCGGCAGCAGCAGCCTCTTCCGGCGTTTTCAAGTAATGATGGCGACGCTGGCCCCAAATGTCGCGGATCGCGTCGCAGTCCGACACTACGTAACCTTCAAATCCCCATTGCTTGCGCAACAGATCGTCGAGCAGAAACGAGTCAGCACAACAGGGAACGCCATTGACCGCATTGTATGCACCCATGACGCCGGCCACCTTGCCCTCTCGCACCACGGCCTCGAATTGCGGCAGATACATCTCATACAGGTCGCGTTCCGACGGCTCTGCATTGAACCGATGCCGGTCTCGTTCCGGGCCGCTGTGGACCGCGTAGTGTTTCGCACACGCCATGGACAGGATATAGGTGGGATCGTCCCCCTGCATGCCCTTGACGAATTCGACGCTCATCACACCGCTGAGATAGGGGTCTTCGCCGTAGGTTTCCTGGCCGCGGCCCCAGCGAGGATCGCGGAAAATATTGACGTTCGGCGTCCAGAAGGTCAGGCCGGTCCACCATTTGGAGTCGCCGTTATGCTGGTTGGCGTAGTCGTTGTGCTTGGCGCGCCCTTCGATACCAACGACGGTTCCTTCCTGACGCATCAATGTAGGATTCCACGTGGATGCCATGCCGACAGGTTCCGGGAACACCGTGGCGATACCGTTATTGGCAACGCCATGCAGCGCTTCGTTCCAGTAGTTGTACGCCGGAATACCGAGACGGGCAATGGCGGGCGCGTCGTTACGCAACTGTGCGACTTTTTCCTCCAGCGACATCCGGCGGATCAGGTCTTCGGCACGCTTCCGTAACGGCTGGGCCGGGTCGCGCCAGATCGGCGGCTCATTGATTTCAGGTATGCGAGCCGCCGCGGCTGAAAAAGGTTCCGCCAACTCTGAAGCATTGAAAGTGAGAACCGATGCGCCTGAGGCGGTCTTCACCTCGAATGTATTGAATTTAGCGGTGTTCTTAACCGCCGCAAATGTAACTTTCAGCGGTCCCTTCATCGAGTCGTCTTCATGTTCGACCGTACTGGTGATATAACAAACTTTTTTTGGTCCGCCGGCGGTAGCAACGATGTCGAAATCCGTCGCCAGCATGACATCACCGGAAGTCACGTCAAACAGCCTCTCACCCGGCTCGCTCAGTAGCGTTTCCACTTCGCCGATAACGATGGTGTATCTGCCGGCAGGCAAATGCGAGATGCTGACGGTGAAATTCGTTCCGGTGATTTCTTCACGAAACGCCTCCGCATTGTCCGTAGCTCCCTGGATTGCGACTGATGCGTCGTCCTTGCGGTGCGTAAAATCACCGTTGAGGCTCACCTGGTGACTGCATGAATCGCAGACCTCCTCGGCCGCAAAGGTAACTGAAACCGAAAACAATTGACTCGCGACGGTCAGCAGGGATAGGATCGCCAGTGATACGAAAATACTTCTGGTGAATGGAATGGTTATTTGCTCTGTCGGGAACTTTAAGACGGCATTTATAAAATTGTATTTTTGCATGGGTTACTCCTTATGTAAATGTTAATTCATAGTATTGGAAGATACAGAGACTTTTTTGACGGCGAAAGCCATATAGGAGTGCGGCAGTACGGTTAATGTAAAGGAGGTGCGCGGCGGCGGGCCGGCCGGGCCGCGACCGCCAAATCCTCTCCGCCGTCCGAAACCGCGACCGGTTGACGGCGCGGGTGTGATGTCCTGGCCGGTAAGCAGATCGTGAATTTGCTCCGCGGTGCCTGCGACGGAGACCGTGACCTCCGCCGATGCAGGCAGGTAGTTCTGCACTATAAACGTGTTGTTGTCGTAACGGAACAAGGCAACCTGCGCAGGGGCAGTATCGATACGGATGGGCTCGGCAGAACCCACGGCGGCGCGGATCACCGACAGCGCGGTGGATGGGTAAGCATAGAGGTCGGCGGGATCGTTTGGGATGGTCAGGACGTAAAATTTACTCTTGGAGTAATCGCACGACAGGACAATGGGGTAGGTAGTGCCACCGGGGGAGATTCCCAGAGCATCGCCCCACGCGTCATGGGTTAGAATGTTGAAATACTTGATTTCGGGAATAAGGATATCGCGCTGAGCTTCGAAGGGATCAGGCTCGCCCTCACCCCTCGCCATGCCGCGACTGCCTCGGAACGGTGCGCCGGGGCCGCCGGCGAAGGTGAAACGCCGAACCGGCACAGTGACACCGGTAGCTTCGAGCTCACAGATGTCCTCAATGCCTTTGCCTTTCATGGCGCGCACGAAGCCGGACGTAACGCAGACAGCTTTGCCGGCCTCGAGCTGGCCCTGGATTTTTTGAATGATATCGGGATCGAATTTGGCCTGCTCTGTGAGAAGAACCATATTGGCATCGGCGGGGAAATACGGGAAGATGTCCATGGGCAGGCCGATCATGCCCAGATAATCGTGAAGGTACTCCTCGCCCGTGGCGTGATAAGGGGTGTAGGTCTTTATACCGCCGGGCTTGCCGACGTTGACCAGAATCTTATCGACCTGGCCGAGGGTGTAGGCGGCGATATCGGCGAAGGTAGGATTCTCATCGGGGCCGATGGTTTTCTGGACTTCAGCGAGGTTGAGGCTGGTGGGCTGGTCGGCCCAGGTACGGTTGGTCATGGCATTGGACCGAATGCGCCTAAGCATGCCCCCGTAGTGGAAGCAGCACATTTCGGGACAGCGGGCAAACACAGTATTCAGTAGCTGTTCGCAGTAGCGATCAATCGGGTTGGCACCGCCTTGGTCAACCCAGCCGCCTTTATTGACGCCGGGCTTGAGATTATCCATGAAGCGCATGATATCGTAGCTGAGGTACGGTTGGTGGTGCTGTTCCTGCCCGAACCAAAGACGGGATTCCGTTCCGGCGAACATGCCGTCGGCGATTAGCGGGACTTTTTCTGTGTCATTGCCCATGCCGGCATATTGGTCGTACCAGTTGGCCATCTTGATGATGATTTTGCAATTGGGATTGACCGCCTTTGCCGGCTTGACAATTAGGTTCTCCGTGACTTCGCGCATGGTCTCAAGGCGGTATTGTGTCCAGGATTTGTTCCCCTTGGCCTTAATGTCGTAGTCGGTCTTTCGGTTGAAGAAGTAGTAATCGTCGAGCAGGATTTCGTCGAAATGTCGGGCGGCCATTTCCACGGCCTTTTGGGCGAATTCGCGGTTTTCCGGGTCAGCGTAGTCGAAGCTCTGAAAACCGTAACTTTCGCTAACGCTGTAGGCCAGGCCGCCGCAGACCTCTACGCCCTGGTCTTCGAAAAACTTCTTGAGCTCCTCCAGGCCGGCTTCATCCACGAGCCTGTGGTTGCGCATAATCTCGAGATAGATTTTGTCGATCTTGAGGTTGCGCGTCAGGGCGGACCAGGACTCGGCGGGGTCGGGATTACCGTTCATCAGACCCTGCACGGTACTCTGAATCGCGTAGGTAGAGACGGTGAAGCTTTTGTAATGACCTTCGGCCCAGGCAGGGGCAGCCAACGTCCCGAATGCCAGTAAAACTGCCAGCCCTTGCACGTATTTTTTCATGATATCACCTTTCAAGTAAAATTGATCATCCCTTAAGAGTAATCTTGAACACGATGGCGATGTCGCTGGGTTGATTCTGCGGTGTTTCGATCATCAAGGCGTCGTCTGTTTGCGACCACTTGAGTTTCACTTCGCTACCGAGCATCGTGATTTCGGAAATCGGTTTCTCCAGCAACTGCGCATCCTTGCCCAGGGATTTGATGCACACTGCAGTTTGGGGTGAGCCCATAATGATAGCGTAAAGCGTTTCGCCTTTCGTCGTGAACCGCACGTCTTCGGTGGTAAACGGCTTTCCCCTGCCTTCGTTAAAGCCCTGGGCTCTGATCGGTTTGGCGCTGGCCATCTGCGGGCCTTCACCAAACACCTTCCACGGTCGCGTGCCGTGAATGGCCTCCTTGTTCACCTGCATCCACTTGGCGATGCCCTCGACTATCGCAATTTCATCCGAATCAGGCGTGCCGTCCCCTTTGAGCGGCACGCTGAGCAGGAGGTTGCCGTTCTTGCTGACGACATCTATCAGCATGTGTACCACCGTCTTCGCGCTCTTGTAGCGATGACGGTCGAAGATGCCCTGGTCGTAATGCCAACTGCCGATGCATGTGCACGTCTGCCAGGGGTAAGGCTCGATCTGGTTGCTGCTGCCGCGCTCGATGTCCCACGCCATACACTTGCGTTGTTCGGCGTTGAGAACCTTTCCGAACAACACGCCGTTGTCTCCGTTCCACTTGTTGTTGCTGTTGTAAAAGTGCGCCGCAATCTTCAATCCCGCGTCGCTCACCGGCCAGAGCGGCAGGGCCGTGTCGTCAAAGTAGATCAGATCGGGTCGGTATTTGTTGATGAGGTCCATCGTGCGGTTGTAAAACTTTTCGCAATACGCTTGGTCGGGCGGTGTCACGCCATTACCCCAGTTCCAGCGGGAATGGATGGTGCCGAGGTTTTGAAAATTCGGGCTTGGTGTGTGATTTTGTGCGTAAAGATCCTGCGGATCGTATCCTTCCCACCATGTCCCTCTGCCGTCGGCCTTGGTGAGTTTGCCGTCATAAGGTACGCCGGCGAGCGGGCCATTCTTGTCTGCGCCTTGTGCCGTTTCATACCAGCTCCACGCGTGGGCGGCATGAACGCTGACGCCGAACTTCATTCCATACTTGCGTGCCGCTTTCGCCCAGCCCCCGATTAAATCCTTCTTTGGGCCGAGGTTAACGGAGTTCCACGGTTGATATTTGCTGTTGTAGTTGTCGAAGTTGTCATGATGGTTGGCAAGCGCAAAGAAGTATTGCGCGCCGGCACGTTTGTAGAGTTCGAGCAGCTTATCCGGATTCCATTTCTCCGCCTTCCATGCGTGGATGACATCCTTGAAGCCATAGGTGGAAGGATGACCATAACGGGCAAGGTGATCGTTATAGCGCCCATTGCCCTCGCTATACATTTCGCGCGCATACCAATCCCCGCGCTCCGGCTGGCATTGCGGCCCCCAGTGCGCCCAGATTCCAAATTTCGCGTCGCGAAACCACTCGGGTACTTGATATTGTTTCAACGATTCCCATGTTGGTTGGAATTTCCCGTCCGCCACTGGTTCTGCGCTCGTGTCTACGATGACAGTTGGTGTTGCAATGGTGGGAATTTGCGCCACCGCGACGGAAGCGGTGACGACGGCCATATCGAACACGGCGAAGAGGATATTGGACATGCTAATGTTCTTCAATCTGTTCACAATTCTAAAAGATGTCTTCATGGGCTTGGCCTCAGTGAGTTAGGTGGAATTGTTTTTCATTCGACTACCTTCCATTTAAAACAGGCACCACCTTTTCGGGCCGGGTTGGGTCCTGTGGCTGTTGCGGTCACCGGTCCCGGCTCGTTGGGCTTGGTTGCCAGATAACGATGGTTTGTGAGCGACATCAGCATGCTATCGCCGCGCATCAGGTTGACCCATTGGAAGGATTCCGCATCGCCGGGTTTGGCATTGCCAAGGTCCTTCAGGGTCGCTTTTTCGTTGTCAACCGAGACAAACTTGCCGTTGGAGGCTTTGAGCGCCACGCGGCCTTTGTCAAGATCGATAACCTGGAATTTGGCATTGACAGGAATCGTTTCGGCGGCTGGAATATTAACCAGAGTCGAATTTTCGAGATTAGCGGACAGGAAGCTGCCGTCGGCGCCGCTGGTCAGAACGATGGTCTTGCCCATGGGGATCTCACGTTCGATACCCCGCGCCCGCGGCTCCTCGACCGTGTAGTTATCAAAGTCGGCATAGCCGCCGGGCTGTCCTGATGTGTTATAGTGGAACAGAGCGGGGCGAACACCCTGGAAAGTCGTCAACTGAAAGGTCATCGTGAAGGGATTGCCCAGAGGCGTGAATTCCCTGCCGTCGGCACTCCAACTGAAAACGGCCTGGTCGTTGTCAAAGTTGCAGTGAACGCGCAGCCAGAGGTGCGACGGAGGGGTGTCCGGGCTAATAGTGGGGGGATTGGCCGGGGCAGCGGCGGCGCCTCGGCGTCCGCGGCCTCTATTGGGGCTGTTGTACATCTGCAGCGTCGTGCCTTCGGCGGATTTCACCACGCCGATCCAGGTATAGGGCGAACTCAACAGCGCAAGACCCGCCGTATCTGACGCGACCATGCCAGAGGTGTCCAGCTCGACGGTCATGATGGACTCGGGTGCCGGCGGCCGCTGACAGAGGCTGTTGCGGGCGGCATAGAAGTTTTCAGCCGGCAGGGAATGCAGGCGAAGCACCCCGGGTTTCTCGGTGAGAGACCACTTACTGTCATCGGGGACATGGTTCCACTGCCATTCGGGATTGAGCTTGCCGCTGTCGAAGTTGTCGTCGTGAACGAATGCCGGTTTGGGATTTTGAGTATAACCGGTGTCGGGCTTAATCCATGTATTAGGTGCTTTACGGAGATTGCCCGGCAGGCCGATGATCGGGAAACCGTTGTCCCAGGTGATAGGGACCAGGGCGACCATGCGGCCGGCGCTGCCATGGTCCGACATGATGATGCTCCACCACTCGCCTGAGGGGGTATCGCACATGCCGCCCTGGTGCAGAGTCAAGCCGCGGTCACGGACAGTAGCGCGATCGATTGCCACAGTGGTGATGCCGAGCGATTCACCCCGGACCATGCGTTCGACCGTCCACGGACCGTCGATCGAATCGGCGCGGGCCACCATCTGATCAGTGGTAGCACCGGGGATTGCGGAAACGTCGTAATATTTGCCATTGATCTTGTACAGGTGGTGGCCTTCGCCCATGCGGGCATCCAACTCGTGGCGGACGCTTGGGACGAAGGACTTGAGGTCAGGTGCGATCTCTTCGATAGGATAGGGGCTGCGGTTGCCGGAGATGATGTAAATCTTGCCGTCGTCATCGAAGAGGACCGAAAGGTCGTGCCTTCCAGGCAATTGGTTGCGCTCCCAAGGACCTTTAATCGACTTAGAGCGGAAGACCTGAAGGCCGACGCCGTTGACATTGGAAAAGACATAGAACATGCCGTTGTGATAGCGGAGGCAGGGCGCCCAAATCCCCCGGCCGTAGTTGCCTCTGCCATCTTCCAGGCGGAAAGCCGGACCGAGATCGAGCTTATCCGTGCAGTAACCGGCCAGTTCCCAGTTCACCAGGTCCTTGGATTGCATCAACTGAACGGCGGGATTCATGTGCATGGTGGTGCCGGCGAGGTAGTACGTGTCGCCAACGCGGATGACGTCGGGATCCTCGAATTCCTCGTAGAATAAGGGATTAGAATAAGTACCGTTGCCGTTGTCGGCGGTCCAATGTTTTGCCGGGTCGGCAGAGGTCCCGGAAGAAGCCGGCGCCGCGGCTGTAGTAATGCAGCTGGCCAGCGAAACTAAACTCACAAGCCAAAGAAGAAATGTAAAGCTTTTCATAACAGTACTCCTTATAATTGATTATGTTTCGGCATAACAAGTTTACCATATATCTATGCCGATGACCACTGCTCAAGGTGGCGAAGTGCCATCGTAGAGACCGAACGATACTAACGTCTTCGCCCCAGAGGGTTGTACATGTCTGGTTCTCCTCAAATCGTTATTATGGGCTTTCGTCATTAGACTCCATCCCATTGAGCGCTCTGGCCTTTAGCCAGATTCAGGTCGTGCGTGACGGCGCCGTAGCGAAGTCGGCAGGAACCGCCTGCGAGCGAACGCACGGTTACATTAACGAGCTTACCGTCCTTCCACTGGATGTCCAGCTCGAAGCCACCACGGGCACGAAGCCCCTTGACGGAGCCATTCGGCCATGCTTTTGGCAAGGCCGGCAGCAACTCAATCTCGCCCGCACAGCTTTGAAGGAACATCTCAGCAATGCCGGAAACACCACCGAAGTTGCCGTCGATCTGGAACGGCGGATGCGCGTCGAACATATTCGGGTAGGTCCGCTCGGGCCGCAGAAGCATTGTGAGAATCTTGTAGGCGTGTTCACCGTCATGCAGACGCGCCCAGAGATTCAGACGCCATCCGATGCCCCAGCCGGTGGCCTCGTCGCCTCGAATCTCCAGGCTCTTGCGTACCGCGGCCGCCAGATCGGGTGTGGTCCGCACGTGAATCTGGTCGCTCGGATACAGACCGTAGAGGTGCGAGACATGTCGGTGATGAATCTCCCGAACCTTCATGTCCCAATCCTCCAGCCATTCCTGTAGCTGGCCGGCGCTGCCGATTTGATTTGGGGCCAGGCGCTGACGCGTCGCGTCCGCCTGTTTTCGGAAATCCTCATCGACGCCCAGAATTTCCGCCGCACGAATACAGTTGGTGAACAAATCGCGAAGGATTTGCATGTCCATCGTGGGTCCCGCGCAGACGCTAGTACCGAACGGATGGCTGTTTTCGGGCGATAGCGACGGGCACGTCACGAGCCATTTGTGGTTGGGATCTTCGATTAGTGTGTCGAAGAAGAACTGCGCGGCTCCCTTCATGGCCGGATAGACTTTGGCCAGATATTCCCTGTCGCGGGAATAATCATAATGGTCCCACAGGTGCAGACACAACCAGGCGCCGCCCGTCGGCCACATGCCCCACTGGGGGCCGTCGATCGGTGCGGAGGCCCGCCACAGGTCGGTATTGTGATGAGTGACCCAGCCGCCGGCGCCGTAGCAGACTTTAGCCGTCCGCGCTCCGGTATCGGTAAGATCCATCACCATCGCTACCAGCGGCTCAACACACTCGCCCAGGTTCGTCGGCTCGGCGGGCCAGTAGTTCATCTCGGTATTGATATTGATTGTGTACTTGCTTTGCCAGGGCGGACTCATGCTGTCATTCCAAATGCCCTGGAGGTTCGCCGGCTGAGAGCCCGGCCGCGAACTGCTGATCAGCAGATACCGGCCGAACTGGAAATAGAGAGCTGCCAGTTGTAGATCTTTTTCCTTATTGGGATCGCGGATTCGCTCGTCCGTCGGGCGACCGGCGGCAGCCGTCGTGCCGAGGTCCAGCGTGACTCGTCGGAACAGCGTCTGATGCGCAGTCGTATGGTCCTTGAGCAGCGCCTCGAAAGATTTCTTACTTGCCTTGGCTATTGTTTCTTTGGTCAGCGCTTCGGGATCGCCGGTCACGTCTTTGTAGCTTTTGTAGCTGGTCGCCGCTGCGATCAGGAGCAAGGCGGAATCCGCATCAGTGACGGTGATCTGACCGTCGCCCGGCACGACCTTTCCGCCTGCAATGGCAATGGCCACACGTGCCTGATATTTGAGGGCGCCGGCAATACCCCGGGAGCCTCCATTGACGCCCTGCATGACCAGAGTATTGGCAGACTCGACTGTCACGGACGCTTTCTGCTGTGTTTTCATATCGGCGGTAAACGTGACCTTGCCGGGTTTGTCCGCTTTCAGGCGAATTACAATGACCTGATCCACGGGGCTGGAGAAGACTTCTCGCGTGTAGCGCACTGCATCGATCGTGTATTCGACGGTGGCCACGGCCGTATCCAGGTTTAGGTCTCGTCGATAATTCGTCACCCCGTTAGCATCCGGAAAGGTCAGCAGCAGGTCCCCCACGCACTGATAAGGCATTTGGGCCAGGGGCTTGGCCATCATCTTCTGGCTGATCAAACGGCTCGCTTGCCGGTATTGGCCGGAGAAGATCATTTCCCTTACCTGCGGCAATGCCCCCAGTGCCTCGGAATTCGCCGGGTCGTACGGTCCACCGGCCCAGAGCGTATCTTCATTCAATTGAATCCGCTCCTGCGTAACCCCACCGAAGACCATCGCACCGAGCCGGCCGTTGCCCACTGCCAGGGCCTCGACCCACCGGCTGGCCGGCTGGCGGTACCACAGACTCAGCGGTTCCGCAGGCGGCTGCGCCATAGTTATACTGCAGGATAGGATCAAAATCAACGTCTGGAGTGTAGGATGTTTGCTGATCATGTTATGAACCTTTCAAGAATAGTACTCTTATTTGCTTCCACAACCTCGATTAAAATGCTCTTGTTACTAAATATTCAAAAAACACGCCGGTCCACTGAAGCTTTACCCAATCGATAAATGCACAGCCTTGTCCTGTCATGGAGTAGCCTCTTTCTGGACTGTGGCTGCCGGCTCTAAAAAAGGATCGCCGAATAAGATCCAGGAATAGTCTGCGCGTCCGGAGCAGGTGGTGACCAGCGTCAGGAATCTTGTCTGGACGGGGATCGGTACGTCCACCTTCTCAACAACGCTCTGCCCTGTAGGATAACGCAGGTGAAGACAAACGACGCCATCCAGAAGAATCCAAACATCAGCGGAGCTGAACTGAGGTTGAGGCAGGTTTTTTGGGATGCCGCAGACGGCAGTAAACCGGTCAATATGGATATTCGGATTGTCCTGCCGAATCCGGTCCAGGTCGAAGGTGATGCCTGCATTTGGATGGAGGTTCATGGCCGGATGTCTGGACGTGCCAAAACGGACGCCATTGAGCCGCGCTGTGCAGATTTGGTGACTTAGAAGGTCAAAGAACTTGCCACTGTCGGCTGGGCCACCATAGTAACTTCCCACCGTCCGCGGACATTCGGAAAAGGTCAATCCGGTAGAGCTGATCACGACCGGGCCCAGGAACCCATTGGGAACGAAAACGCCGTTAATGTTGCGGAACTGCGGCGTTAGCAGGAACTCGCTTTGCCGGGTCTTCCGAATATTAGTAGCGGGACTATTATATGCTTGGCCGGTCCCCAAGTCGATACCCCGATCCAGCTTGCCTGTACCGCGACCGTTGCCTCCGCCCACGATATCCGCCAGGTTCAGCCGTCCCGAGGGGCCGGCGTGGTGGCTGGATGTTGGCAATTGAAGGACGAAAAGATCCGCGCGAGCAACCAGCCCGCCTTGAATGGTTCGTCCCGTTGCGTCAACTACCGTGGCCTGTCCTTCATTCACAACCAGCGATGTCGGCCGACCCGATCTTTTCGGATCGAGGGCTATGCTGATACGACCTTTCAGAATATGGGCCTCGGTGCTTCTGTCGGAATGTGCGATTACCCCAAATTCCGTGCCCAAGTCCGTGATCAGGGCCGTGAGTGTTCGCACTCGGAAATCCTTTGCCTGCGAAGAGACCACAACAATTCTGCCGTTTCTCAGGGTCACTTCACCAACGCTCGTCAATCTTATCTGACAAGGCGCTTCGAGCAGGAGACTCGTTCCCTGGTCCAGTTCCATCATTGCCACACCCTCGCGCAAGTCATAAGGACCTACGTAAAGTGGTTCACCGGGACGCGGACGAGATCCTTGCCATTGAGCCTCATAAGTGCCGAGAAGTCTGCCGATTGCCGGGCCTTGAGCCTTATGCCGGAATAAGCTCAGAAATGTGAGTATCAAAATTCCAAGTATCAGGGTCGCTGCAATCGAATAGAGGTGTCGCACAATGCGTTTGGAACCGCCCTGACTTCCGTCGCCCGAGAGCGCCTGGATCAGATCCGACTCAGACAATTCCCCGGTCACCTGACTGGAGCGCCGGATCACGGCACAGACCAGCATACTATCAACATAGTAATCCCGCACTCGGGGATCCTCACGTATCGCCTTCTGAAGACGCTCCATCTCTTCAGGCTGAATCTGATCGTCCAGCAGACGCTGCAAGAGCTCATCCATGTCCGGGAAAGGAGGCCTGCTCATATCAGATAGCTCCTTTCTGCCAATGCCCTTCGCATACATCTAAGCAGCACACTGTTTATTTGGCCGAGAATATGATAGATGTGACGGCGCGATAGCTTCAGGTATGAGGCGATCTTCTCCACCGAGATACTGCGCTCGTAGCGCATCTTGATGATCCGCTTGGCCCGATCGTCCAAAAGGGCCAGACATTTATGCAGGGCTTCAATACGCGCGGCCGCTTCGTCCTGAATAGTAGGCATGTAGCCTATCAGCGCCTCAAACAACGAGTCCTCCATTGAAACTTGCTTATTGCGGGCCAGATTTCGGCGGTAATCCAGAATCTGAAAGCGCATGATTTGGACGCCCCAGGCTGCGAAGTTCGTCCCAAGCCGGAACTGATCAAACTTCTGCCACATCACGATCATCCCATCCTGGAACAGATCGTCAGCGTCGTGCACGTGGGGCACCAATGTGAGAATATAGGCGTATATTTCCTGCTGGTGTCGTACAAAGAGCTTCAGGAATTCCAAAGTGCGCTTATCCTGATCCATATCAAATCCATGTTATTTTGGTTACTTTCATCTATTTTACCGGTAGAAACAGCGAAGTGAGATATGAAAAATGCAAAAAAAGTGAAAAGACCATACTCACAGCCCCCATCAACAGTTAGGATATATGTGGCATGAATTTTATGCCGGATTCTTCAGATTGGTTGGTTCAGTTAAAGTCTCGGCCGGTTGAAAAGTCTTTGGGAGGTGGTTTGTTCGAATCATAACTTTTAAGCGTCATGAAGCGGTTTCCGATAGCTTCCCTTGGGATTTTTCCTGTTTTAGAGGCTGAATTGCACCGAATAACGTGTAATTTTTTAAAAAACTCATATTTTTATTCCAATTTAATGGGCTTTAACGAGAATATCCATAGAAGATGAAATTCTCACGTGAGGCAAATAAATGAACAAACAAGGTCAGCACACCGGCGGTAGCAATGAGCCTTGCCTGGGAAGAAAACATGGATTTCCAGACGGCTGCAGGTTACTGTACAAAAATCCTTAAAAAACTCATACCGGTAAGAAAAAGCGGCGTTATAAATATCAATGTCCCGCTATTATCAAAAGGCCGGCCGAAAGGCATCCAGGTTGTTCCCCAATCCAGTAAAGGCTTCGACGAGTACTATATACAACAAGAAAACGAACAAGGGCAAACAGTTTTCCAATTAACCGGAAGGGAACATTTAACCGACCATGCACCTGTCGATACCAGGTCGTTAGAAGAAGGTTTTATTACGATAACGGTCCTTACTCCGGATATGACTAATAAAAGAAAGACCGACAACTTAAAGACCAAATTTAAAGATTTTGTCCTATAAATCGTTGATTTTTTCCGACTTATTCGATAGAATATTTAATGACTCCATCGAAAAATACTGATAACTGACGAATGATTTTACATATTTTGACAGGAAGTATTATTTTTGGCATTATGACTATCCCCTTATATCCTGAGAAATAAGGATTGGTATCCTAAAGGAAATAAAAAATGAAGCAAAAAGCTTTTACCTTAATTGAGTTACTGGTCGTTATTGCCATTATAGCTCTCCTGATGGGTATTCTGATGCCTGCCTTACAGAAAGTCAGGGACCAGGCCAAACGAACGCACTGCGTAGCCAACGTAAGAACTTTGTCCCTTGGGTGGACGATGTATATAGATGAAAACGATAACAAAATGCCCGGAGCAATGATTAATGGTGATGCCGACGCCTGGGTTAAGGAACCACCCAATAATGCAACTTTGGAGCAGAAATTACAGACTATTCGAGAAGGTGTCCTTTTTCCTTATGTGGGTAAAACGGTAGAAGTTTATCGCTGCCCCGCGGATTTAAGGTTAAAGGATCCTCGCCAGGGTGCGTATCGTAGTTTTTCCATTGCCAACGGTGCAAATGGGGAAACCTGGCCGGGAACTCATGTTCCGGCAAGAAGATATTCAGAAATAAGAAATCCTGCTTCGAAATACTTGTTTATCGAGGATCTCGACCCCAGAGGCAGCAACGTCGGCTCCTGGCAAATGCATTTTGGCCCGCCAAGATTCATAGATCCTGTTGCAATGTGGCACAAAGAGCGGACCACTTTGGGATTTGCAGATGGTCACTCAGATATGCACAGGTGGGTAGATCCGACATTCATCGAATGGTGTGAAGGGGGGATGTATAATCCTACGGCTTTTAGTTTTGACCTGACCCCTCCCGACGACGAACAGACAGACATCACTTTTTTAGCCAGGGGTTTTCCATGCAAGTCCCATGATTGATGAGTCACTTGAACAGTATTTTCAATATAACTATTTTAGAGGAGGACAATTATGTGTAAGAAATTGTTTTATCTGATGTTGTGTGTCTTAGTTCTTGGGGTGACCGGCTCAGCTTCAGCTGATTTGATCGCCTACTGGCCCTTTGATGAAGGATCAGGAACCACGTTGAATGATGTCGTCAGTGGCAATAACGGCACCTTGCAGGGAGATCCCACGTGGATTCTCGGCCCGAGCGGTGGTGCCCTTGAATTTGACGGCAATGAAGACCTTGTGACTATCCCGAATAGCCCGGAACTGCAACTGCGTAGTACCGGACAATATACGGTGGCGGTCTGGGTGAATGTCGTGAACACCTCCGGCGGACTCATTTTATTCAGTGGCCGGGGCTGCGTTGCATGGGCGAACTGGTATCTGGGTGTGACGGAAGGTGAGCCCGATGCCGGTAATCTCGGTGGTCCCCCAAAGCTGGAGGACAACCTGGTCTTCGGTGTCCGCTCGGGAAATGGGGCCGCTGTTGCCAGCTATGTCGCAGCTCCATTCGTACCCGAAACCTGGATGCATGTGGCTGCCACGTATGACGGTACCACATTGAGACTATACATAGATGGTCAGGAAGCAGATAGCGTCGAGGGAGCTCCTCTGCCGTATAACCAAACCAATATGCCCTTAAATATAGCAGGTGACAACGGTTGTAGCGCTATCGGACGCAACTGGTTTACGGGCAAGGTTGACGATTTTCGGATTTATGACGAGGCGTTATCACAGGCCGAGATACAAGTTATAATGACGCCCACCAGTGCCTGGCAACCGGATCCGGCTGATGGTGGCTCTGTGGGTTCTGACCCTGTCCTTAGCTGGAATCCCGGAAGCAGCGCTGTAACCCATAATGTCTATCTGGGAGCAACGATGGATGACGTAAGTGCAGCAACCGCCGATAATCATCCGAATGTACGGGTCAGCCTGGGTCAGAGTGAAAGCACGTACGTCCCAGCCGATCCCCTGGAATACGGACAAACCTATTATTGGCGAGTGGATGAGGTCGATGGGGATACTATCTGGCCGGGTGAGGTCTGGAGTTTCATGGTTCAGCCCTTGAAGGCTTATATACCTGCGCCGATAAACGAAGCCAAATACCTTGACCTTGATATCGTTCTTGCCTGGAACGCTGGTTTAGGAGCACAGACGCATGATGTGTACTTAGGTACAGACCCGAATAATCTAATACTGAAATCAACGGCTCAAACAACAACCACATACGAGCCGGAGACATTGAATTATGACACGACTTATTACTGGCGTGTCGATGAGTATGATGGTGCGAACACGCATGTGGGTGATATCTGGAGCTTCTCAACCATACCGGATATACCTATCAGCGATCCCAACCTCGTCGGTTGGTGGATGCTCGATGCGGGCTCGGGTACCCGGGCCGTGGACTGGTCCGGCTATAATAGACATGGCACTATCTACGGCGATCCAATCTGGGTGTACGGTTTTGACGGCGGTGCGCTCGAGTTCGACGGCGTAAATAACTATGTAGATTTGCCGATTGACTCACTCATCACCTCTCTGGCCAGTTGCACAATCTCAACGTGGGTCAATTTCCCCAACGCGGGTGGTCCTTGGCAGCGCATATTCGCCTTTTTCAACCCCGACGGATTCACTGATTACATGGCCCTGACACCACGCTCTGACATGGAAGGCCCCCTGACTTTTGCTATTGTAACGGATTTCGTGAACCCGTACCCGGGTACTGAGACGGATATATTAGAAGCACCTTCAACACTTACAATCGGATGGCATCATGTAGCCGTTGTGATAAATGGTGCAAGTCTATATATGCAGCTTTACCTTGACGGTACGGTTGTTGCGGAGGGTGCAACGGGGACCCTGCCGACAGACCTCAGCAACGTAACAAGCAACACGCTTGGCCGTCAGATATATGGCCTTGAAGCATACTTTACCGGATTATTGGATGATTTTCGCATCTATGACAAGGCACTAATACAGGACGAGATTAAGACAGTGATGCGAATTGACCCGCTGCGTGCCTGGAATCCGGTACCATCCAATGGAGAAGTAACAGATTTAAAAAATGCGTTACCTCTTAGCTGGACGCCCGGAGATGAGGCTGTACAGCATGATGTGTATTTCGGCACCGATGAAGCTGCTGTAGATGCCGCCGATGCGTCCGATACCACAGGCATATATCGAAACCGGCAGGATGCTGACAGTTACATGCCACCCGAAGGTGTAGAACCTGATCAGGTTTATTACTGGCGTATCGACCAGATCAATACCGATGCGACAGTAAGAAAGGGTAGAGTCTGGACCTTTACAGTACTCCCATATCTTATTGTGGATAATTTCGAGTCCTACAATGACATCAATCCGGACCTGCCGGGCAGCAAGAGGATTTATTTGATATGGGAAGATGGATATGCCAATCCTAATGTCAATGGTTCGACTATGGGTTACGCTGAGCCTGATTTTGCCAACGGTGAACACTTCGTTGATACCGAAATCGTCCACGGCGGCAAGCAATCGGCACCTTTATTCTTCGATAACAGTACGGCAAGTTACTCGGAAGTAACGGTCAGCGCGGTTGATTTGTCGATTGGACGGGATTGGACTATCGGCAACGCTGAAACACTATCGATGTGGATTTATGGTGATTCGGCGAATTCAACTACCGAGCAGATGTATGTTAAGATCAATAATGTCAAGGTAACAATCAATCCAGATTTAACACAGGAAACCTGGCAGGAAGTAACAATTGATCTGGCTGCGTTGAATACGAATTTGAGCAATGTTACTGTTTTTAGTATTGGTTTAGAAAGGACCGTCTCTACCGGCGGTTCGGGCATGGTCTTTATTGATGATATTCGTCTAATCTTGCCTTCACAACAGTAAATGAAGAGATGATCATTGGTTTTACATCGTCAGGTAGAGAGAAGAGGATTATCTCTGTGGTAAGATTCGGGGCTTATATCGACAAATTCGATATAAGCCCTTTTTTGCATATTAATCTCCGGAAAAATATATTATCCCAAAATATATAATATAGAACAGTTGATATGGTATAGATTGTTTGGGTAAAACCTGTGGATTTTGATTGCATTGTAGTGGTTTTTAGTTAAATCTGTCGACGTGTTAGGTGAAGACGGTTATGCTCGGATAATACTTGCACATGCGCATTTTTTAAGCCGGCAGGCGACCGTCGTGCAGATTATACCTGTACACTTCACCGCCGGTGAGATTAAAAAATCTTGCCGGTTTTCTTTTTTTCATTTCACTTTTGACACTTTTGAGCGGTATTATACAAATGGATGGTGCTCTTGCCGAATCAGAGGCGGTGACCAGGAAATTAGGATTTTCGTGGGTTGCAGGTCGGTTTGAAGAGCATATTATTCTGACAAAAAGTAGCATTTTCAGCCAGGTACCAGCAGTCTGTTGAGAAAGGCAGAATCATCATGAGACGAGACCTTGCGGCACGGGTAATGGTTCTGGCTCTATGGAGCCGGGCTTGTTGGGCGCAGCAGTCGGCAGCGCCTGCAGAGCCAAACGACTTCAAGCCGGCATCAAGAGTATATATTACGAATCACCGGGCACCACCCACGAATGGTTGACGTGACGTCGGCACCTGCGTGAATTCGCACCACTTTTATTCAAGGATTAAAGGAGAGAAACTATGAGACCCAATTTGATGACACTTATCCTTCTGCTCATTCTGTCAGGCTCGCTGTGCCTGGCACAGGAGAGCCAGCCTGCGGAAGCGAATGACTGGAAACCCTCGACCCTGAACCAGCCCGGCCAGCAGTACCCGCAGGTCAACTCACAGCGCCTCGCGCGATTCCGCATCGTGGCGCCCCAAGCCCAAAGCGTCAGTGTGAGCTTGGGCGGACGCGGGGGCACCGCCCTCACGAAAGCCGCGGATGGCTCCTGGATGGGCACCACGGCAGGACCGCTGGATGAAGGCTTCCACTACTACCATCTCACGATTGATGGGGGGACATTTAACGACCCCGGCACCTTGAACTTCTACGGTTCTACTCGTTGGGAAAGCGGCATCGAGATCCCCGCTCATGACCAGGATTTCTACGCCCTCAAGGGCGTTCCCCACGGTCGAGTGCAGCAGGTTCTCTTCCCCTCGAAGAGCACCAACACCTCACGCCGCGCTTTTGTGTACACGCCGCCCGACTACGACAAGGACCTGACCAAGCGATATCCGGTACTGTACCTGCAGCACGGCTGGGGCGAGGATGAAACCGCCTGGAGCAATCAGGGCCACGCCAATCTGATCATGGACAACCTGATCGCCGAAGGCAAGATCAAATCCTTCCTCATCGTGATGACCTACGGCATGACGAACGAAATCCGGATCGGAGGCCTCAGAAATTTCGATATCGGTCCCTTCCAGACGGTTCTCGTTGACGAGTTGATTCCTTACATCGATGCCAGCTTCCGCACGCTCTCCGATCAACCCCATCGCGCCATGGCCGGTCTGTCCATGGGTGGAATGGAGACCAAGACGATTACCCTGAAGAATCTCGATAAGTTTTCCCACATCGGCCTCTTCAGCGGCGGAACTATCTCCCCGGAAGATGTCAACGATACACCCGGTTTCAAGGAAAAGGTTAAGCTGGCATTCGTTAGCTACGGCAGCCGCGAACTCGGTGGCAGACGCGGCGGTCGTCGCGGCTTTGGTGGCGACCCCAAGGCGAACGCCGACGCGTTGAAACAAGCCGGTATCAACAATGTCTTCTATGTCTCCCCGGATACGGCTCACGAGTTCCTGACCTGGCGCCGTAGCCTGCACGAATTCGCTCCACTACTTTTTAATGACTAAAGGAGAAATATCATGAAACGTAACCTGACCACACTAGTGTTGCTGCTTGCTTCCTCGTGTTCGCTGTCTCTGGCGCAGACGAGTCAGCCTGCGGACGCGAACGATTGGAAACCCTCGTCCCTCAATCAGCCTGGAAAGCAGTATCCCCAAGTCACCTCTGACGGCCGGGTCCGCACCAGCATCTCTGCGCCTCAGGCCCAGAAGGTCGAGCTCGACATAGGAGCTGTAAAATACCCCCTGACCAAGGGCGAGGACGGCGTCTGGACCGGCGGCGAATCGCGGCCCCAAGACGAAGGTTTCCACTATTACCAGATCTGGATCGACGGGGCTGCAGTTCCGGATCCCGGCAGCTTGTACTTCTACGGCGCTAGCCGTTGGGGCAGCGGCGTAGAATGCCCCGCCAAGGATCAGGACTTCTACGCCCTCAAGAACGTACCCCACGGCCAGTTGCGGGAGGATTTCTATTTCTCCAAGAGCACCAATACCACTCGCCGTTGCTTCGTGTACACGCCGCCGGACTATGACAAGGACACGACCAAACGCTATCCGGTGCTGTACCTCCAGCACGGCATGGGCGAAGATGAAACCGGCTGGGGCAATCAGGGCCACGCCAATCTGATCATGGATAACCTGATCGCCGCGGGCAAGGCCAGGCCCTTTATTATTGTCATGGACAATGGCAGCGTCGGCGGTCCTCGCGGCAGACGGGGCGCAGGCGCTCGCGGCCCGGCTGCACCAGGCGACGCAGCACCTGCCGGACGCGGAGCGGGCGCTGCTGCCGCAGGCGAGCGAGGGAGACGTATGGGCGGCCGCGGTGGTTTTGGCGGCTTTGACTTCGCCTCAGCTTTCGGGCGGGTCGTGACCGAGGAACTGATCCCCTATATCGATGCGAACTTCCGCACGCTGGCCGATCAGCCGCATCGGGCCATGGCCGGCCTCTCCATGGGTGGCATGCAAACCCGCCAGATCACCATGGCTAACCTTGATAAGTTCTCGCACATCGGCATCTTCAGCGGCGGCAGCATCTCCCCGGATGACGTCAACGATACGCCCGGTTTCAAGGAGAAGGTCAAGCTGGTGTTTGTCAGCTATGGCAGCCGCGAACTCGAAAACCGCAGAGGCGGCGGTCGTGGCGGCTTCGGCGGCGACCCCAAGGCGAACGCTGAAGCGTTGAAACAAGCCGGCATAAACTGTGCCTTCTACGTCTCTCCGAATACCGCTCACGAGTGGCAGAGCTGGCGGCGTGGTCTGCACGAGTTCGCTCCACTGCTTTTCAAAGACTAAAGGAGATCCCTAATGAAAACATGTAAGGACAATACTCTTATGAGACGTGAAATGATCCTTGTTCTATTAACAGCCGTCTTAACTGGTGGGGCCTGCTGGGCTCAAACAGATGATTCTGGGACCGCCGTGAGGCAGAAGATGGTCCCCGCTCCGCTGCGGTCCGCTAACGCGCCCGCCGTTCCGGCGCATCCTTCACCGTACAACCTCACAGGCGTTCAGTATCCGCGGATTGAAGAGGACTCGCGCGTCACCTTCCGCTTCAACGCCCCCGACGCACAGAAGGTGCAGGTCATGCTTGTCACTTCGGGATCGAATTCGCTCCAGCCTCTTCCGTATGACATGGTCAAAGACGACGACGGCGTATGGACCTACACTACCGAGGAACCGCAAAGCCCCGGATATCACAATTACTGGATGAGGGTCGATGGCGCGGTCGTGCTGGATCCCGGCACCAATGCGTTTATCGGCTACGGTCACATGTGCAATGCCTTTGAAATCCCAGAGCCGGGCGTGGATTTTTATGACTTGAAAGATGTGCCGCACGGCAACGTGCTGATCAAGAATTACTTTGCCAAGACGACCAATTCCTGGCGGCGCATCTTCGTCTATACGCCGCCGGATTATGACAAGAACACCACGGCCCGTTATCCTGTGCTGTATCTGCAACACGGCGGCGGCGAGGATGAACGGGTGTGGATCGAAATGGGCCGGACCAACGTGATCCTCGATAACCTGCTCGCGGAAGGCAAGGTCGAGCCTATGGTTGTTGTCATGGAAACCAGCTACATGCCTAGTGCGGGTGGCAGCCGCAGAGGCAGATTTGGTGGATTCGGGGGTCCTGGCGGCGGCCCCTTCGGGCAGCTTATGGTCAATGACCTGATCCCTTGGGTTGACAGCAACTTCCGCACGCTGGCCGACAAGGACCACCGGGCCATGGCCGGCCTTTCGATGGGCGGCATGCAGACCGCATCCGTCACTATGGCCAACCTCGACAAGTTTTCGTACATCGGTTTGTTCAGCGGCGGTGCCGCTACAGGTTTTGGCCGCAGAGGCGGCCGCGGCAACGCGGCGCCAGGCACCACACCGGCGGCCGCATCTGCACCGCTCAACCTCAAGACGATCTATAGCGGCGCCATGGTCGACCCTGCGGAATTCAACAAGAAGGTCAAGGTCCTCTTCATGAGTTTCGGCTCGGAACCTCCGCTCGAGAATCCCGAAGGCTTGAAGAGACACAATGAGCAGCTTATCGCCGCCGGGATCACCAACAGCTACGTGTATATCTCCCCCGGCACCTCGCACGAATGGCAGACTTGGAGAAGGAGTCTGTACACTTTTGCTTCTCTTCTGTTCAAGGACGACTCCTCTACCTCGCCCACTCCGGCTGCGGCCCAGCCCGCCCCTGCACGGGGCGCTCGAAGAGGCGGTGGACGAGGTGGATTCGGCGGACCGATCGAGCTGGGTCCGGACGATAAGCCCGCCTTCGCAGATCCACCCGCCGGGTTCAGAAACAGGCGTGAGAATGTCCCGCACGGCGAGTTGACGATGGTTGAGTATGACTCCAAGACGGTCGGAACGCGTCGAAAAATGCTCGTTTACACGCCGCCCGGCTATTCGGCCGATCGTAAGTACCCGGTGCTTTATTTGCTGCACGGTATCGGCGGCGACGAGACGGAATGGCGGAATCTGTGCCACCCGGAGAACATCATCGACAACCTGCTGGCCGACGGCAAGATCCAGCCGATGATTGTAGTTATGCCCAACGGCCGGGCCCAGGTCAACGACCGAGCCGAAGGCAATGTTTATGCCAGCGCACCGGCTTTCGCCAATTTCGAGAACGATTTGCTCAAGGACGTAATACCGGCCATCGAGGCCAAGTATTCCGTGTACACGAACCGCGAGAACAGAGCCTTGGCCGGATTGTCTATGGGTGGCGGCCAATCCCTGAACTTCGGCCTCGCTCACCTCGACGTATTCGCCTGGGTCGGCGGGTTCTCTTCGGCCCCGAACACTAAAACTCCAGCCGAACTCGTGCCCGATCCGGCGGCCGCCAGGGAGAAATTGAAGCTGCTGTGGCTCGCCTGCGGCAATAAAGATGGCCTGATCCGCGTCAGCCAGGGCGTCCATAATTACCTCAAAGAGAAGAATGTACCGCACGTCTGGCACGTTGATTCCAACGCCCACGACGGTACCGAATGGGCCAATAATCTCTATCTCTTTGTCCAACACATCTTCAAGTAATCGCAAAGAAACGCGAAAATGGCATGTAAATGCCACGAATCATTTATAGATAAACTCGCCTCTGTCAAGATGTTAGGTGAAAACAGTTGCGCTCGGATAATACTTGCAAATGTGCGTTTTTTAAGCCAGCAGGCGACCGTCGCGCAGGTTATACCCTCGCATTTAACCGCCGATTAAATGAAAAAATCTTGCCAGTATCCCATTTTTTATTTCACTTTTTACACTTCTTAACGGTATAATAAGAATACACTAACTATTCTGGCAAAGATACGGGATACTATAGAATATGCAGTATTAGGTTTTATAGGCATTTGGATACCGTTAGCCATAGTGTCTATCTGAGAAGGCTGGAGGTCGTGTTTATAAGCCACTATATATTGAAATATGTCAATATTTCTTTTATTAATCTTTTTGAAGGAGATTGATTATGTGGGTGAAAAAGGCAATTCTAATTGTATTATTCCTGTGTTTGACAGGATTCGTTCAGGCACAGGAAATTCCTACGGCTACCACTGTGATCGAGTCCTACGATTTGCCAGGTTACTTCATGGTGTGTACGACTTCTTCCGGAGCCGTTCAAGTGGTTCAAGGTGGGGATCTAACCCCGGAGGGTCAATGGAACATCGTTACGGGACTCACCGGCGATGGGGCCATCTCATTTATGCCGGTGGCATTGCCGGATCACTACATGCGGCACAGAGGTTTCGTATTCTATTGCGACCCGGCAGCAACTGACAACTTGTACCTGAACGACGCCAGCGTCATACCGGTACCGGGTCTGGCAGACCCGACAGACCCGACGCTCGTGTCTTTTGAGTCGGTCAACTATGGCGGCTATTATGTTACCCACACTGACGCGTTGGGGGTCAACCTAATAAGCAACCCAACGGATCTGGGAGCAGCAACGTGGAAGTTCCCGTCGATGCACCCGGAGCTTGCCACCGAACCGGTCCCGGAAGATGAGGAAACCGACGTGTTTCGCGAGCCATCCCTGAGTTGGACGCCCGGGAAATTTGCTGATACTCATAATGTTTATTTAGGTACGGATTTAAATGATGTCAATAATGCCGACGCATCCAGTCCGCTTCTGGTTGGTCCATCTCTGACCACTAATAGTTTTAATCCCGGTCGGCTTGAATTCGGGCAAACCTACTTCTGGCGTGTTGATGAGGCTAACGCCCCGCCGGATAATACGGTCTTCAAAGGCGACGTCTGGAGCTTTACAGTCGAGCCTTTCACCTATCCCATCCCGGCGGCGAACATAATTCCGACAGCTTCCGGCCAGTCAGAAGGTCAGGGGCCGGAAAAAACCATCGACGGCTCGGGACTGGACGAAAATGACCTGCACTCAATCGATGCGGCTGATATGTGGCTCAGCTCTGCCGGTGATCCAGGTTCGGCCTGGATACAGTATGAGTTCGATAAGCCCTATAAGCTGCTTGAGATGCTGATATGGAACTATAATGGCGATTCAATTCTTTCACTATACGGGATTAAAGAGGTGACGATAGAATACTCTGCAGACGGCGCCACCTGGATGCAGGCAGATGTTTCCGAATTGGCCCAGGCGCCCGGTACTGCAGATTATGCAGCCAATAACAACTGGATCGGCGGCACCGGCTTCTTTAACAAGTACGGTCTGAGCGAAGTGAGATTCATGTACATACCCGTCAGTTCAAGAAAACCCGGCCCGGTATCCGAAGCAACGGAAGTAGCTATAGATGCTGTTCTGAGTTGGAGGCCCGGCAGAGAAGCGGCCGAGCACAATGTGTATCTGGACACCGACCAGCAGGCGGTTACCGACAGGAACGCTGCTGTAGTTACGGTGTCTCAGGCAAGCTATGGTCCGTTGTCTCTTGATTTGGATATCACCTACTACTGGTCTGTGGATGAGGTAAATAACAGCGAAATTATGTCATTATGGCAAGGTGATACGTGGAGTTTCTCAACGGCTGCGTATCTTGTTGTGGATGATTTCGAGTCCTACAATGACATCGACACAGGCGAAGAAGGCAGCAATCTGGTCTATGAAACGTGGATAGATGGATATGATGATCCTTCAGCCAACGGCTCAACAATGGGTTATTCTGAGGCATTCCAGCCGACGATGGAAACCGACATTGTTCATGGAGGCGATCAGTCGGCGCCGCTAATATACGACAATAGTACTGCAAGTAAGTCTGAAGTGACTGTGAGCACGAGCAATCTGTCGGTCGGCAGTGATTGGACCGTTGGCGCTCCTGAGACACTGGTTTTATGGTTCCACGGCGATCCGAACAATACCGATACGGAGCAAATGTATGTCAAGATTAATAATACTAAGGTTTTATATGATGGCGATGCCGTTAACATTGCGAGACGAAGATGGACACAATGGAATATTGATCTTGCCGCTTCTGGCGTCAATCGCGGCAATGTGACCTCACTGACTATCGGTCTCGAAAGGACCGGCGCTACCGGTGGTTCGGGAACGGTGTTAATCGACGATATTCGCCTGTATCGCTTGGCGCCGCCTGTCCCGACGCCGACGGATCCGGGTAGTGACGGCATTGTGGCATACTACGCGATGGAGAATAACGTGCAGGATGGGTCCGGCAACGGTCTAAATGGAACTGCGATCGGCTCTCCAACGTATGTCTCGGGACCAACCGGCTATGGCACGGCGATACAACTCAATGGAACTGATCAAATCGTTGATTTAGGCAACAAAGCTGAGTTTAATCCTGCCGGCAGTCTGAGTATTTCGCTATGGGCGAATATCGGTGCCTGGTCAACAG
>Ga0315543_1000765_pt1 | contig 37834 bp, 23 predicted proteins | sample SalMarSW160210MG_2_FD_203098 | JGI IMG/M metagenome (GOLD analysis project Ga0315543, IMG submission 203098) | Salt marsh sediment microbial communities from the Plum Island Ecosystem LTER, Massachusetts, United States - Salt Marsh Sediment SW1601-210 ...
ATTATACTCCAATTGATCTTCTGAAGATGAATAATGGCAAAATAATAACCACTGCCGATGAATGGTGGAACAAACGCCGCCCGGAGATAAAGAAAGATCTTGAGGAGGCGTTGTATGGGAAGATGCCGGACGAAAAGATGCTTCCAGAGGTTTCATGGGATGTTAAGACCTCAACAGGAGGCAAGGGTAACTCGGCGTATATACAGAAGGAGATCACCGGAACAATAGATATTTCGTGCTATCCGGAAGTCAGAAATAAACCTGTGATCCTTGCAACTTTAAGGATTCCAGCCAATGTATCAGGACCTGTCCCCGTTTTCATATTTTTTGGCGGTTTCGGAAATGCTGCCGATATGTACTGGGAACGCTGCAATCCCAGGGGATGGGGTATTTGTGTTTTTAATCTCACTGCTCTGCAGCCTGATAATGGTGTAGGTCTTACCAGTTATCTGATAGGTCTTGTAAACAAAGGAAACTGGCGCAAACCTGATGACTGGGGTACACTAAGGGCGTGGGGCTGGGGAGTCAGCAAGCTTGTTGATTATTTTGAAACAGATAAGGATGTCGATACAAAAAAGCTTGGATTAAACGGAGTATCACGTTATGGAAAAGCAACTCTTGTTACAATGGCATTTGAACCGCGCCTGGCAATCGCTTTTCCGGGTGATGCCGGTAGTCTTGGTACAAAGCTTAACAGACGGCACTGGGGACAGGACCTGGAAAACACGACCCCGGAAAATGAATATCACTGGATGGCAGGAAATTTCTTCAAATGGGCCGGTGAATTGGTTCCGGGACAATATCTTCCCAGGAAAATAGAGAACTGTCCTGTGGATGCACATTCCCTTCTTGCCCTATGCGCTCCGAGGCCGGTAATGATGGATGGCGGAACAACCAGTACCTGGTGTGATCCTTATGGAGTATACCTTACAGGCAAGTATGCAACCCCTGTTTATGTACTACTTGGTGTAAAAGGACTTGTAATGCCTGATCCCAAACCTGTGGTCGACAGAGCCTATATTGACGGGACCATCGCTTATCGTGTTCATGAAGGAGGACATACCGATGCCCCGGAATGGCCCTCTTTCCTTGAATTTGCTGAGCGTCAGCTTGATTTGGCAACTCTGTGGCCTTCTGTTTCGACTTTAGATTTTCCTCCCAGACCGCAAAGCCAGGAAACTTTCACAATTGCTTCCACCCGTAACTGGACTATTGAGTCTTCAGCAGAGTGGCTTACAGTTGACCCGGCATCTGGTTCCGGGGCTGCAACTGTGACAGTTGCAGCTGCTGCAAATCAGGAAAACTCAGGCCGCCAGGCAATTATTACCATCAAATCAAATGAAAGGGAACTGCATGTTGTTGTGAACCAGGCATCCGCAAATCCGCAGCTTTCTATCTCAACAGAAGACCTGACAATTGGTGCAGGTGAAAACAGCCAGACAGCATTCGATATCAAATCGAACACTGCATGGGAAACAGAAGTCTCCTATATTCCTGATCCGAATGCCAGACAGAGGTTTATGATGGGTTCTGGCAACTGGTTGTCGGTAAGTGAAGATGCGGGAGTTAATTCCGGTACAATTTCTCTGGTTGCTTCAGCTAATCCGGGTGTTACTAAACGTATAGCCAATATAACGGTTACAGCAGATGGTGTCAAACCGTTAAAGCTTACTGTGTCCCAGGAAGAAGGGGCTCCAACCCTGGATATCAGGGCGGATACCCTGGCATTCGACAGCAGGGGCGGAAATGCATCTCCGTTATTTGTAATTACCAACACAACATGGACTTTAAAATGTTCTGAAGACTGGATAACTGCAAGCCAGGAAACCGGAGGAAATTTCAGCCAGGTTACGATTATTGCAAAAGAGAATACCGGTTCCTCGGAAAGAATGGGAGAGGTATCATTCAGTGTGCGCGGGCTGGCTCCGAAAGTAGTTGTTGTTACACAAAAATCCGTACCGGCTAAATAAAGCCGGTGCCATTTTTATATCGTGCCGCGCTTACTTATTTCTCTGATCGCAGGGTATATTTCGCGGTATTTAATTAACTGATTATGGTATAGTTCTGCATTCTGGGGGATTGGCATGGTTATCTCTTTTACATGAACCATATTTTTTGCAGCCTCTTCAAACGTAGGGAACCATCCGGCAGCAACAGCTGCCGAGATTCCGGCACCCAGGCAGGATGCTTCATCAAAGGACATATTTAATATTTTTTTATTGGTGGCATCGGCAATTATCTGACGCCACAACTTGCTTTTAGCCCCTCCGCCTATAATAGCAAATTCTTCTGTTCTTTCTCCCGTTGCACTTTCCACGGCTTTTGTAGCCAGGGACTGCTCCATAGCAATCCCTTCCAATATCGCCCTGTACAAATGACCTCTGTGATGTACTGAAGAGAGACCGATTATACATCCCCGGGCATCAGGATCCCAGTAAGGATTCATAACGGCGTTCCAGTAGGGCAGGATCATGAGTCCTTCGCTGCCTGGTTTAAGTTGTTCTGCCTCTTCCTCCAGTTGCCGGTAAATATCCGGTTTCAGTGCCGGATCAATTTTCAGCACCTGCTGTATAAACCAGTCTATAAGAAATGTACCGGAGCGCAGGCTTGTCTCACAATAATAACCGGCCCCGGAACAACAGGCTATTGTACGGAAGCTCCTGTTGACCATATAATCTTCTGCATAAGTTCCTGAGACAATAGCTGTGCCCATGTTTAAATACGCGCGTTCAGGTCTCAGCGCATTAACTCCCAGTCCTGCTGCCTGCCCGTCACCACCTCCAGCAACAACCATTGTTCCGGTTTTTAATCCTGTAACTTCCGCAGCAGTTTCAGTAACATATCCTAATACACTTCCAGGGCTGTATGCTACGGGTAATTGCTGACGAGTAATGTTAAGACGGTGAAGAATTTCCCCGGACCATACCTTTTTTTCAAGGTCAAATATCCCCATAGAGTCAGCACTTGCCCAGCTTGTTTTATAGTGGCCTGTTAATTTATATACAAGGCATGTGTGTACATCACAAAATTTTGACACTTTCATGAAAAGATCTTTCTCGTTCTCTTTCATCCAGGCTAAACGATATACCACCGGAGCATAGTCTTTCGGCTTGCCTGTTATCTGATGGATGCGATCCTCTCCGATGCCTGAAGCAAATTTATCCACATGGCCTTTGCATCGTTCATCTAGCCAGATGATTGCGGGTCGTACAGGCTTGCCATCCTTATTAAATCCGACAAATGTTTCCCTTTGATTCGCTATCGCGAGTGCAGTAATTCTTTCTTTATCAAGCTGATGTGTCAATTTCTTCAGAGACTCGGCCATAGAATGCCACCAGTCATCCGGATCCTGTTCATAATAGTACGGCTTAGGGGAAAATAGCCGTATCGGGCTGTTTCCTTCAGCGATTTTCTTTCCGGAGGGATCCCATGCTATGGCCTTTGTGGCAGTTGTACTGCTATCAATTCCGACAACGACTTCTGATTTCATAATCCATGTTGGAAATACGCGTTTCTAATGTCTTTCTTATTCATTCTGCCATTTGAAGCCTGTAGCCCGTAGCATAAGCTATGAGTTTTTTCTCTGTCACTTCTTCCCTTTTCAGAATCCCGGCCAGCCGACCTTCATGCAAAACAGCTACCCTGTCCGACACGGACATAATCTCAGGTATTTCAGAAGAAATAAAGATAATCCCCATGCCTTCTGCCGTTAAACTGTCGATCAGCCGATAAATCTCCTCCTTAGCCCCTACATCAATACCATGAGTAGGTTCATCCAGTATTATTATCCTGGGATTGATCATAAGATTACGGGCAAGTATGACCTTTTGCTGATTTCCACCACTTAGAGAATTCACGGGCTGTGCCGGATCACTTAATTTTATGTTTAACAGAAGGATATAATCATTTATAATACTGTTCTCAAGTGATGGTCTGATGTAAAAATTGAGGTGGCTTAATCGCGACAGGTGGGAAATGGTCATATTTGAAATAACCGGCAGATTCATATACAAAGCCAATTCTTTACGGTCTTCAGGGACCATTGCTATTCCATTTTCGATTGCTTTTACCGGTGAATCCGCTAAAAAAGGTTTGTCATCAAGAAAAACAGTTCCTTCTTCAATGCTATCAGCCCCAAACAGCGCACGTCCAAGTTCACTTCTGCCGGATCCGACGAGGCCATAAAATCCAAGTATTTCACCCCTAAAGAGATCAAAGCTTATGTTATGGAATCCGTTTCCTCCAAGACCGTTGACTTTCAGGATTATCTTATCAGCTATATGACTTTTTCGAGGCTGGGATTCCTTCATTTCCCTTCCTGCAATCATGCTGAATAATCTTGTAACTGTTGCTTCTTTTGTTTCAAGAGTCCCAACAGAGTGGCCATCACGCAATACAGTAATTCTGTCGGCAATCTTCAGGACTTCTTCAATTTTATGCGAGACATATACAACAGATACGCCTCTTTTAGTCAATTTCCCTATGATGTTGAACAACTGTTTTGTCTCTAAATCTGTCAGGGAAGAATTGGGCTCATCCATTATAATAATACTGGCATCACCCGAAAGCGCTTTAATAATTTCTATACCCTGCCGTTCCGATATACTAAGATCTTTTACAGATCTCTCAGGATTTATGGAGAGATTTATTAAACCCAAAGCTTCCCTGGCTGAGTCTGTCAGCTTATTTTGATTGATAAACCCAAATCGGGAAATCTTGAAATTTTGCATACGTCCCAAGAAAATATTTTCCATGACGTTTAAATGAGGCATCATGGTCAGTTCCTGGTGAATGGTAGCGATTCCTCTTCTAAAGGCTTCAAGGGGTGAATTGAAATCAACTTTTTCTCCGTTGAAATGAAGTATGCCTTTATCCTGCTTAATAATCCCTCCGATAATATTCATCATGGTTGTCTTCCCGGCACCGTTTTCTCCGATTACTGCATGCACTTCACCACGATACAGCTTAAAATCAACATTGGCCAATGCCTGTATTCCCCCAAAATTTTTTGAGATTCCCTTAGCCTCCAGGATATAATCTGATTTTACAGGCATTACGTTTTAACCTGAATATAAATTGATATAATAAGATCTTCTAATTGATAGAGTCCGGCCAGTATTGATCTATATTCTCAGGAGTGCCCATTGGAGTGTCAAGCAGGAGCTTCCCGAAAGAAGGGACAATTCCGCCGGCAATATAATTATACAAACGAATAACGACATCCCTGCCCTGTAATTTTGTACTCTGATCGATTAAGCCCTGTATGACGCCTTCCTTAATAAGCCCTATTGTTTCAGGCAGGAAATCGTGGCAGACTACTTTTACAGAACCTTTTTCCCCATTATCTTTTACAGCATTTGCCGCACCAAACTGTCCGCTGGCAGTTATATAAATCCCGGAAAGATCAGGAAATGAGCTCATGAAATCCATTGCCTGCGTATAGGCAATATCAGCCAGATCAATATTTTCAACTTCACCCACAATCTGAATTTCAGGATATTTTTCTGCTATCACGTCTTTAAAACCTGTTCTTCTTAATTCATGGGCTTCTACTGCAAAAAAACCTGTGATAATTGCGATTTTCCCTTTCCTGCCGATCAGCTGTGCCATCTTCTCACCACAGGCCCTGCCCTGCATATAATTGTCGGCTCCCACAAAGAATACCCTGGCCGATTCTTTATTTGTCTCCGAATTATATGTGGCCACAGCAATATTGGAGTCGGCTGCCTTTTGTATGAACGGTATCATACCTTCATCTCCGGCCAGACAGGCAATACCATCGTAATTCTGGGCTATTGCTGCTTCAATAGCAGGTCCGAACACATCAGCAGTATGACGATCGCCGGCGACTATCCAGTCGACATCAGTATTGTAATCCTTAAGTATTTCTTTTGCCTCCATTACTCCCGCTTTAACCGGATTCCACCACGGATTGGTCTCCATAGCCAGGTAGGCGATCTTTATTTTTTCATTCTTTGTGTTTTTTACGGGCATCACCGTACCCTGATCCTCAGCCCTTCCCTCTGAGAAATACGGAGGAGGATGAGGTAAGATCCTCGAACTCCTTTGTGAGGGCGACCTGTTACATGAGTAATTAAACAATAAGACAACGAGTAATGAAAAGAGTATACCAGTAAATTTTTCCATAGGTTATATTTTTTTCAGCTTTCCTTTCAGTAACTGGTCAAGTCCCACGGCAAGTACAATTACAACACCAATTGTAATTGTCTGGAAATGGTTTGGGATATGCAGCAAAACAAATGCATTCCTTACTATTGCCATAATCGTAGCACCAATTATTGCTCCGGTAACAGTACCTTCACCTCCCTGCAAACTTGCTCCTCCTATCACAACGGCAGCAATCACATCCAGTTCATTGCCGATTCCAATATTGGTTGCAGCTGTTGAAAGTCTGCCCGTTAATATTATGCCTGCCATGGCACAAAAAAAGCCTGAGATTGCATAAACAAAAACACGTACCTTATTCACGGGGACTCCTGATAATCTTGCAGACCTCTCATTACTTCCGACAGCATAAATATATCGTCCCGGAACAGTGCGTTTTAAAAAGATAGTGGCCAGAATAACCAGGAAAAGGAGCAGGATGACTGAGAATGGTACAGGTCCCAGGTAGCCGCTTCCAAGAAAAATTATGGAATCATTTTGCATCGGAATATTCGATGCTACACTCCCTTTGATCCCGGTTGCCAGAAGGTATGTCAGACCTCGTCCTATGCTCAGCATCCCAAGGGTTGTAATAAATGGATTGATTTTAAACCTGGTAATTATAAGACCGCTGACCATTCCTAACAATAACCCGAAAGAGAGACCGCAAATAACAGCAAACAGAGCATTCTGGCTGTGTACCGTAATTAACCTCGCAGTAAGCATCGAAGATACTGCCATAAGGGATCCCACAGAGAGGTCGATACCACCTGTGATAATAACCATTGTCTGTCCGATTGCCATTATGCCTATTGTTGACATGCCCCTCAGGACGTTGAATATGTTATCCTGCTTAAGAAAATAAGGACTCACTGCACTCATAATAATAACCATGAAAATGAGTGCAATAAAAATATTTACCTCCCTGATCTGAAGATATTTACGCCAGATTATGCCTGAGTGGTTATCCATTTTCATATTCTAAATTATTAATTTTTATATATAAAATATATGCTTTGGGAAATTAATTCATAATATCGGCAATAATATCTGTGTCATCACTTTGAGTATGGTTAGTTTTATAATCATAAATTATGTTTAATTATTAGATAAAAAAGAGGGTGCAACTTCCTTGCACCCTCTCTACTGATGTGTATATATCAGTATTTAAATAACAGGATTTTTAAATCCACAATTTATCGTAAACCATACCTGACCTGTCCCATTCGGATGTCGGTTCAACGGTGCTTACTCCGCCACCCTGGCGGCCATGGAATCCGAACTGCTTTATGACCTTGAAGATCATTTAAACATTACAGGTATTAAGGCCTATAGTTTTACTTTTAAGGAATAAAGCGAACCCCTGATCGGTTCCATCCCTTTCCGCCCTTTCACTGTGTCTGGTTTTTTCAGCAATTTACTGCAGGATAGTTTTCATATTATTTATTGGTTTAAAGATTAGATTAATATATGCATATAAAATAATGAGGATGCCCCATACGAGACAACCTCATTATTTTATTTCGAACCCGCGAAAAGTAATAATAAATTCAAAATTAATACTCCCACGGAAGTTTTATTATATCAGGGTGTATCCCAGAATACTCTGTTTACTAAATCATCAAGGCCACCAACTAGAGCTGTAACTGCAGCCTGGTAGTTATCTTTATTATCCGACAATTCAACATCAGGATAACTAAATCTGTGAACAAATCCATCACCTCCGTTTTCCAGAAGCTGGTTATCATAATCATTACGTTCCAAATCAGGGAATCCGCTCCTTCTGAAGTTGGCCCAGGCTTCTGCACCGTTCCTGATACACACAACCCAGTACTGTGTGTTAATCAGATCAAGAGCGTCAGCAGCACTGTATGCCACATCGGGTTGTGCAATATAGGCATCCTGTTCTGCTGCAGAAACCGGAGAATAACTGGATCCGGTCTCACTTAAATACAATGACATAATATCCATGTCCGCTCTTATTGCATCTTCATAATATTGCTGGGCAGCTGCTTCACCGCCGGTAATCCAGGCATTGTGAGCTGCTTCTGCGAGAAGCAGGGAAGTCTGTGCATACGTTATAAAGAATGTAGGGGCGCGTTGTGATGCCATTATATTCACGTTCATCTGCGAATAGTCATATCCTTGCCCTTTAACTCCTCTGTAAGGAGCATAGGGAAGGTCTGTTCTGACAACCCCAACCGGAACACCAAACTGATCTGCCAGATCAACACCAGGGACAAGAGTACCTAATGGATCACCCGGATCATCAAACATTGCCATCATATACTTACTGCGCGGATCACTAGTAGCTTTCAAATGATCAACAAAAGGCTCTGCTGCATAATAGAATTTTGGCTGGTTATTTACCAGACCTCCGTTAGCGCCATTTGTATACAATGTGCCATCATAAACCACGAACGCATTGTCGGCATTCGATGTCATCACTCCCCCGCTGAACGCTTCTGATGCAATTGATGCAGCTTTGGTAGGGTTAAGCTTGGAATAGCGCATTCCCAGTCTCAGTAACAACGAATTGCCAAGTTTTTTCCATTTGGCCACCTGTGCTGCTGCATCACTGGTAGTATAATAAGCATGAGTTCCGTAAAAAAGGTCTGCAGAAACAAAATCACCGGCAGGATCGAGGTCGGCCAATGCTTCAGTGATCTCGTCGTACAGGTCTTCATAGATAGCTTCATCATCGTCATATTCAGGGTAGAAATATTCCTCACCTAAAATAGCAGCCAGACCTATATTGAAGTATGGAACATCCGAGTAAGTATCTACCATTAACATAAGAGCCTGGGCTTTCCATATACGAACCATACTCTGTAAGTTAACCTGATCAGTGGTTCCTTCCAGAAGATGTAAAATATGAGCAAAAGTTTTGATTGAACCCGAATAAGCACCCCAACATCCGTTCTGGAAGTTGTCAACGTTGTAATTAAAATTGAAAGCCAATGTGGCTCCATCGTTAAACGGATTAACAAAATGCTGAACAATCGTATGTTCTGATTCCCAGCCACCAAGATAGGTGCGTTGTGCTCCGGCAAATAATAGCCCCGGGTCAATTTCATTTATTGCAAAGGGATCTGTGTTTATTTCCACAAAATCCTTATCGCATCCTCCAATCAAAAGCAGGGCTGCAAATAACAATATAACTTGCTTTATCTTTTTCATGATCTTTAGAATTTTGCATTTATACTAAACATATAATTTCGGGTTGTTGGTAATGATGAGTTTTCATAACCAGCCCTGGTGTCTCCTGAAGACTGAATAGCTTCTGGATCAAGGTTAGGTATATCCTTATAAAGAGTAACCACATTTCTGCAGGAAGCTGTCAGCATTAATCCCTTGATGAAGCCGAGGAAACTCGTACTTCTCAGTGCACTGGTAAGATCATAAGATAACGATATGTTTCTTAATTTGAGAAAGTCTGATTTAAATGTGAAAGGATCCCCGATCTGAAGATTCCGGTAATCTCCATAAAAGCCCTGCAGATCGGTAACCACAGTGGTGTTGGGTAGCCCGCTGGATTGATAAACACCAGGGAATGTCAGGCCGGCTTCTCCTTCTCTTCGACCCTCAAGTGAAAGCATGGAATGTCCCTGTCTTGTCATATTTAACAATGTAGACGACAGTACTGTGCCTCCCAGCTTGTAGTCGAAAAAGACACCCAGTGTAAGATCTTTGAAGGTAATCGTGTTGTTCCAGCCACCTGTATGTTTTGGTATCGAACTTCCCACAGGTACAAAATCGGGTGTTGCCAGCAATCTGCCGTTGTCTCTGACAAGTATGTCACCATTATCATTTCTCAGGTATGTTCTTGTATACAGCATGTTCATCGGCATTCCTACCGTGTAATGCAGTTCTCCAAGAAACTCCATACCGGTCCCGTTAAAGTAAATTACCAGCATATCATCAATTGGCGTTCCATCAGGGTCTACGCCAACGGAAAGTACTTCTGTCTTCAGGAAGGTATTGTTCCAGGAAGTTGTCCATCTGAAGTTCCTGGTTTCTACAGGTGTATACTCTATCATTAGTTCTATCCCCTGATTCTTTAATGAGCCAAGATTTTTCTTGGAAGTACTATATCCGGATGTAGTAGAAAGCTGAACATTTAATACCTGGTCAGTTGTCACCTTGTCAAAGGCAGCTATATCGACATGTAACCTGTTGTTAAACAACCTCGCTTCCAGACCTATTTCCTTTTCAGTTACTGTAAATGGCTGCAGGTTCGGATTAGGAGCGCTTGAGCCCGAAATACTTGCCAGAGTTTGACCATTAAATTGATTAGTACTGATACCATAAGTCAGGTTACCTTCATAAGTGTTTACACCATTGGCGCTACCTACCTGGGCCCAGGAACCTCTCAGTTTACCGTAAGAAAGCCAGGGCAGGTTTTTCAATAATTCCGAGAAAACAAAACTACCGGATACAGATGAATAAAACTTGGAATTATTTTGCGGATTTAATACAGAGAACCAGTCTTCTCTACCCGTAAAATTGATGTATAACATTGAGGCATATCCAAACTCTGCCAGTCCGTAAAGTGAATTTACCCGGCTTTGGTTAAAACCAAAACCCTGGTTTTTAGTAACACCGTTTGCTATGGAGTATAAGTCTCTGACAGTAAAATGTGAGGCGCTTACGTTAAAGTTGTGATTTTTGATTCTGAACGTGTTTCCCCCGAAACTTGCATCTACAGAAAACTTACCAAACTTTTTGCTTGCGCCCACAAGGTAATCGGCATTTATGTCAGTGCCCCAGCCTTCTGATACACTGTAAGTTCCTTTCCAAGTACCATCGGTTTCCTGTGGCTGACTGGTTCCTATACCGCCCGGTCTCTTAGACTCAGTAAAACTGAGCGAATAATCGTAGTTAAACCTTCCCTGGGCATACAGCCAGTCAGTTATATCATAACGTAAGGTAGCTGTCCCCAAAAAACGGTCTCTTGTCCTGATATAACTTTGACCCACCTGCTGGGCATAGTAGGGATTGTTGATTGTAGTCCAGCCGGCAATCGGCCATTCAGTTCCTGTTGCAGGATTGATTGCATTTTCTTCAATATTGGATAATGGAATGGATTGAGAAATCCGGGTGAAGAAGTTCATGGAACCCTCGCCCTGTGTTCCGATTTGCGGCGGGTTAATGTAATTCTCATTGGTATAGTTGACATTCATTGAAAAATTGACTTTTTCAGTAATGTCATAAACGACGCCTAAATTGGCAATGTTCCTTTTGTATTCATTTGTCGGTTCAATACCCTTGGTGTCTGTTCTTGTATACGACGCCCTGAAGCTTCCTTTTTGAGTGCCACCTGAAAATGCAATGGTGTTGGTGAAAACTTGTCCGGTATTAAAATATTCTTTCAACCTGTTTTCCTGAAATTCGTAAGGTATCATTGACCCGTCAAAACAAGGAACAAGCGAACCATCGTATTTTGCACCCCAGCCAAACTGGCCATTAGAGGTGGCATTAGGCCCACTTGTAGGTTTTGCTCCAACGACACCCAGTCCATATACATCCTGGAACTCAAAGAAATCCAGAACCTCCTGTAAAGTTAAACTGGATGAATATTCAACACCGATAGCCTGATTTCTCTGACCGGATTTAGTGGTAATGATGATTGCACCATTCGCTGCCCGTGAACCATAAATAGCGGCGGCAGTTGCACCCTTAAGTACAGTCATATTTTCAATGTCATCCGGGTTAATATTGTTCATATTATCCCCCAGGTCGCGGGATTGTCCATAACCATTTGCGCTACTTGCGCCCTGGTCTATCGGAAGGCCGTTAATTACCAGCAATGGAGCATTATTAGCTCCGGTGAAGGCAACCTGTCCGCGCAAACGTATCTGTGTACTGGCACCGGCGCCGGCAGCCGGAGGTGTAATATTCAGACCTGATACCTTGCCTTCAAGCGATTCCATCATGTTGACAGTTTTGCTTGTCAACATTTCTTCCGTATTAACAGATGTTATCGCATAACCAAGTTTTTTGGATTCTCGCTTAATACCAAGGGCTGTTACAACAACTTCCGCCATCTCTAACATGGTTTCTTCAAGGGAAACGTCCACAGTTGTTTGTGTACCAACTGTTACTTCCTGTGGAGTAAAACCAATAAAAGAGAATTGCAAAACAGCATCATCGTTCGGTACCGGAATAGAAAATCTTCCATCGGCATCAGTAATTATACCGGCAGGAGTTCCTTTAACCACTACAGTAACACCCGCAAGCGGGGTGTCATCTGCTGCTCTGGTTACTCTGCCGGTAACTGTTCGTTGAGCAAAAGCAACCTGTAAACCTGCGAATAACAGGAGTACAAGCATTGTTGTCAATTTTCTCATAGTTTAAGGGTTAGGTTAATAAAGAAAATATTTATCATGCTAATATAGTTATTTAATTATAAAAACCACAAAAATTCCTTCAAAATTAATCATTTTATGATTCTACTTAACAACCATAAAAAACCAATTTATCAGAAATACAATAACTTACCAATTGCATTCAAGGTTTTTTTACTACATGTTCATTTAAATATCAGTCATAATTTAGCGTACGACCCTGGCACTTCCGCCTTTCATCACTTTTTCTGCCTCGGCTCTCGTAGCCCAGTTCCAGTCACCCATGAATCCATGGCACAGTGCAGAATAGGCGGCTGAAAATTCAATTGTCTCCTGCGGATCTTTTCCTTCGAGCATGCAACAGATAAGTGCTGATGCAAAGCTATCTCCTCCTCCGGTCCTGTCAAGAATCTCAAGATTCTCATATTTTCTTGAGGCATAAAACTTATCCTTGTAAAACATAACAGTCTGCCAGTCGTTCAGGAGAGCTGTCTTTACATGTCTTAAAGTAGTTCCCACTACCTGTACATTGGGAAATTGCTTTACAACCTGCTGTGCTACAACCTTATAATTTTCGGGATCGAGATCCGAATAGGATTCTGTACCTCCTTCAGTTTTTATCCCCAGCATTTTCTCAAAATCTTCTTCGTTGCCAATAATTACATCCACATATGGCATAACTTTCTTCATCACCTCTTTAGCTTTTTCCGAACTCCACAGGGTCGATCTGAAATTCAGGTCGAAGCTGGTGGTCACACCAAGTTTTTTTGCGGTTTTCAGAGATGTAATTGCTTCAGCAGCTGCATTATCAGATATTGCTGTAGTGATTCCGGTGGTATGGAACCACCTTGTCTGGGAAAGTGTTTTTTCCCATTCGATATCCCCCGGTATGATCAGGCTGATGGCTGAGTGTGCCCTGTCGTACATCTGCTTGCTTGCTCTTGGTCCGATACCTGCCTCAAGGTAGCATAAACCATTTCTTACAGTCCCTTTACCGTCGAACGGGAGGAGGATTACACCGGACATATCAACACCATGTTCCCTGCCCTTATTTATTATATACTGTCCTGACCATATGTCCACAAGCTTGGATAACCATGCTGTTTTATGCCCGAGCCTTGAAGCATTAACAGTTACATTTAATTCTGCTGCTGCAATGGCTATCAATAGATGCGATGATTGTTCAAGCCGGCCGTGATCAGGTGCTGTGAACCTTATCATTGCCTCGCCAAAACCGATAAGATCATATTTTTTCTCTGTACTCATTACTTTTAAGTTAATTTAATACTACAGGTTGAGTCCTTTTCTGTTAAAAATGGATCTGGGCATTCTGCCTTCGAGATAATCCACTATTCCCTGAGCTGCTTCACAGGCGACCCTTACCGTGCATTCTTTTGTAAGTGCAGCGCTGTGAGGACTTACTATAGTTTTAGGATTTTTAAGGAATGGTTCATCTTCGAGAGGGGGTTCGTCAGCCAGTACATCAAAACCTGCACCTGCAAGTCTTCCTTCATCAATCATTTTACATACGTACATTTCATCAACAATATGACCTCTCGCTGTATTCACCAGGAAAGCAGATGGCTTCATTAAAGAAAGCAGCTTCTCACCAACATGATCTCTGGTCTCATCTGTCATTGGAACATGAAGAGAGAGAACATCGGCTTCCTTATATACTTTCTCCTCATCATTGTAATGAACGACTCCGGGAGCAATCACATCATCGCTGATATAAGGGTCATAAATAATCACCTTCATATTAAATGCAGCCATACACTTTTTGGCTACCTGTTTTCCAATCCTTCCATATCCGATTATTCCAAGGGTTTTTCCGTCGAGATCAACAGGCAGATAATATCTTCTTGCTATCTTGAACTTACCCTGACGGGTTTCGGAATCAAGGAAAACCAGGTATTTTGTCAGTGCCCCAATAAAAGCAACAGTATGTTCTGCAACGGTGATTGTGTTTGCATCAGGGGTATGCAGTACCAATATTCCTCTTTCTGTTGCAGCGGGTACATCAACATTATCCACACCGGTTCCGGTACGGCTTATTACCTTTAGATTCGGGGCTGAATCCATAAGTTCCGGTGTGAATTTTATTGTGGTATCAAGCATTATACCGGTAATATCCTTCAGCGCTTTTTTAATTTCCTCATGATCACCTGATGGTATATATACGACTTCTGCCGCTTTATTAAGAATATTCAGTGCATCAGGACTTACTTTTTCATTTACAATTACTTTCTTCATATTAATCCCTCTTTTTTAAGATAATCTTCAATTTTCTTTTTCACTTCATCGCGTAAAGGCAACAGAGGCAGTCTGGGATTTCCTCCGTAGAGGCCGGCCAGATTCATTGCATATTTTACTGCGGCAACGCCCCCGGTGCCCGATACGGTCTTATTGAGCTGAATAACTTTTTCATTAAGCTTAAAAGCCTCTTCATACTGTTTGCTTACTGTAAGATCATAAAGCTTGCAGGTAATTTCTGGAAATACGTTAGCCAGTGAGACAACTCCTCCCGGTGCCCCCATAATGAGACCGTTTACAAAGAAGTTGGCGGAACCGGGCATAACATTAAAAGTATCCCTTACAGCAAGCAGGAAACTCTCGATATTTCCTGTTGAGGAGTCTTTTACACCCTTTATATTCGGATGTTTTGCCAGTTCCCTGATGAGGCTGACGGACATTGTTGTTCCGCCGCAAAACTGCGGTGCATTATATACAAGGCACGGAGTTGAAAGACTGCTTGCTACGTCAGTAAAATATTTCAGAAGCACGGGATCTGTCATCTCCTTCTTAAAATATGACGGAGGCAGAAGTGTAATAAAATCCGCTCCCAATCCCTGTGCAATTTTCGCAAATTCCATGGTTTCCTTTGTGGATTCAAAAATACATCCGGCCATAACAACTTGCTCTGGTCCCTTATTTTTAATTATTGTCTCAAGGACCTTCTCCTTTTCGCTGTTGAAAAGACTTTTATTTTCCCCATTGGAGCCCAGAGCAAGATATCCCTTGAGCCTGGACTTTGCATAGAATTTCATGTTGTCTTCGAGTTTGTCGTATGCCACCTCTCCTTTTTCATCAAACGGAGTCGTAATAGGTGCGAAAACTCCCATTAGCTTTTTTTCCATTGGTTTACTTTTTTGGTTAATATTTGAATTCAGTCTTAATCGGAAAATCACTTTTGACCCCGGGTGGTATTCATAAACCTTCTCTGGTATGAAATTACCTGAGGAGTTGTAGTGAATTTGGCAAGGTATTCCGGAAAATTCCAAGCCTGTAAATATTATACACTCTCAGCAAATGAGACTCGTATTGATAAAATATATTCTTACTTAAAAGATCTAATCAGGATGCCCTTATAATTTTAATATCTGAATTTATGATACTTCTTACGGTTGCCTCTGGGGTGTGACCTGATTTTCAGGTTGAGCAGGAGTTGCGGGTGTATTTGGTGCAGATGGACGTCGTTGACCTGGTCCAAAACCCTGTGACGGCAGATTAAGTGGATCTTTCCATTCAAGCTGCCTATCAATATTTGAGCCCAACTTATAAGTTATAATACTCTTATCGGGATCTTTGCCTCCTATAATATCTATCTTATCCCTGTCCATATTGCCCAAACCGGCAGCAGCACAGTAATTTATATATCCAACATTCTCAAGCGGAATGCCCATAAGTCTTGCGCACATACTGTCGACCGCCACAACGTCAAATCCGGCCATTGCAATCCTGTGGTCAACGGGAGTGCCGGCTATCGGACCGTTTCCTTCCATACCTTCAACACCATCAATAATCGTGAAGTCGGGACGAACGCCCTGTGCCACAAGGTACATATTATAATGCAGCCAGCGCGATCCTCCGGAATGCATATTCCTTTTATAGCTTATAGGTTTACCCCCATTCACAGCTCCCGGGTTAAGCGGTGCCCCCATTGTAATGTTCTTAATACCTGCGGTCATCACGACAGAGTTATGAGTCTTAAGTCTCGATAATGAAATAATATAATAATCGGGATTGGCGAAAATATCGGCAATCTCGATTTTGTCAAGATGAAGATTTCTGTCGAGGATAAAATACGGTTTGCCGGTTGCTTTGGTATTAAGGTCAACGAATTTTACGTTATAGTCTTTCTCAAGATCAGTGTAGCCATAGTTTTTAAATCCTTCTGCAGAGTTTACTGTGGAACTTGATTCAGCAATAATGACCTGTCCTTTATAGATCGGCTTCAGATATTCAAGGAGGGCTGCGATTGCTTCCTTGGGTGTTGCACAAAGCGGCCGGTTGGTAACAACCATATTGGGTTTTATGACCAGCTGTTTCTTTTTCAAAGCGAACTTGATTTCACTTTCGAAAGGTTTGATTACCTCGAATAACATCTGCTGACGGTCAGTCCCGGTTGTAAAAGCCACCGGGCTTTTACCATCGTTGATGACAGGCTTTGGCCTGGCTTTCATATCTGCCGGCTCGGTAGCCATTATATCGCTAAAACCTGATGATAACATTGCTGCAGATCCCAGTCCCAGCATTTTAAGGGCATTTCGTCGCCCAATAACTAAATGTTTCTCTGATGTCTTCATAGTCTTATGTTTTATTCTTTGATTCTATTCTATATTACGGTCAAATTCTGGTTTAAGATATTTTTTGCCTGCTTTATTTATTGGTTGTCAATTTTACAAAAATTACCCTCTAAAATATTGTCAGCAGAATTTATTTGTACTGGTAATTAAACCAATCATGAATTTACCAGTCCGTATGGTTCGGCAAGCATTGAATGAGGCTTGAATTTGAACAGGCAATCCTTCAGATTTGCACCTATGACATTTATTTTGTCAAGGTCGCCCTGCCCCATTCCGGCTTCATTCATTGTTGACAGGTAAAGTATTTGGGTGGGATCAAATCCCATTATTTTTGTTCCAAGCGAATCCAGGGCAAGCGGGTCAACACTGGCAAGTGCAAGTCTTGTATCCACAGGTGTTCCGTCGATCGGACCATCACCTTCCATTGATGTGAATGCATCAACAACAGCAAGATCGGGATATGTGATTTGAGAAAGCTGGAAAAGATTGTAATGCAATATCATGTCCTTTTCCAGAGTAAACTTCATACCCCTCCTGAAACTCTTAGGATCCCAGGCATGCATCAGGGACTTATCATTCTGTGTTTTATAGTCGTTTACAGGAGCACCCATAAGTATATTTTTCAGTGAAATGGTTACCAGAACACAATTATGTGTTTTCATCTTGCCGGCAGAAATCAGGTACTGATCTCTGTCGAGATAATTCCGAATAATACGGATTCGTTGCGGTTTATTACCGGCAGGAGTGAAAATGTAGTGATTTATGGTAGGTTCCAGGTTCAGGTCAGTAAGTTTAACACCATACTCTTTTTCCAGCGGCAGATATCCGTAATCCTTGAATCCGGTATATGTAGTTTGCTCTCCCAGACCACTCCCTCTCGAACCGGAAACTGTTGCTTCGCCTATTTCAATAGTACCATTGAAGCGTGGTTTGATAAAATCGAGGATTCCCCTGACTGTATTGACACCAGTGGCACAAAGCGGGTTAGTGACAACAACAAAATTCGGTTTGATCAGTATGCGTTTTTTCCCTTCAAGAGATGCCAGTATTTCGTCTTCAATAGTTTTAAGGGCATTAAATGTGTTATCACGCTCATCATTGCCTTTAATAAGACTTACATTGGATGTTGTAAGGACTTTTTCGAAAGTGGCTTTTTTCCCGTGACCTGTATATACTCGTTCATCCGGATCAGTATTTCCTCCTGTTTTCGGAGAAGCGGTACATCCGGCCAATCCATAAGCCACAGCCCCTAACGAGAGGGTCTTGAGTACATGACGGCGGTTCATAAGTAATTTGTCCTTTTCCATTTTACGAGTTGGTATTGAGTAAGGTTTGTTGAATTTTTAAGATAAAATTCTCAGATTGCTGTATTATAATTTTAATTTTTGGTTTAAAAGTTTCTGGGAGTCTTCATGGATTCCCGTTCTTTTATATATGTTTTGATGAATTCCGGCGAAGGAGTAGCTCCCGGATCATCGAAATATTTAGTCATTGTATTTACATTATCTTTAAGCCATTGTGTAAATTCCGCATGCATTTCGGGGGTATAGGCGCCATCTGCCTGCTGAGCTGTAAAACGGCCCTCCCTTACGCCCATATGGGCCCAGACATCCTGCATACGTGTCTTTTCCGATATTTCAATTACCCTTAATGCCAGCTGGGGAGGGATGAAGACGACCCCTTCATTTGTAGCCAGTACAACATCGCCGGGCATAACAGTTACATATCCCACCTGGATCGGACAATTTATACCGATACACAAGTTTGAGCTGTTGGCCTGTGGTTTGAAGTCGCGAACAAATATGTTCCAGTTTTCATTAACCTTAAGATTCCCGAACATGTCACGCACTGTACCCCTGATGATGGCTCCATTACCTGTTTTTGTCCAGATCGTGGTACCAAGGTTGTCTCCTACGTGGGAGGCATCAAGAATGCCCTCGGCAACATTAGCTACATATACATCGCCTTCCTGTAACTGGTCTATTCCCCAGGTATACTGGCCTCTGCCTCTTCCGTCCTTCATGCCCTGCTGCTGTATCAGGCCATTAAGATCGGGACGATACGGCATAAAATGCATTGTTGAAACTCTGCCGCATATGATTACGCCCTCCCTCAGCTGCTTCCAGTTACCGACATATTGGTTTGTATATGCCGGCATCCTGAATTCTCCGAAACTAACAGGTCCCTGGTTCGCTTCATCTCTCATACTGTTCAGATTCTGCCAGGCTTCTGTAACCGACACATACCTCATTCTCTTGATTATGTCATCAGGGACCTTCGGCCGTCCGTCAGATAAGCGTTCCCCTTTCCACAGTGATGTGTAATAAAGCATTTCATCTTTTGTCAGTGAAGTTGGCTGAGCACTGACTGAAGAGTACCAAATTATCCCTGCCAATAATGTAAGGCATAACGAATAATATGATTTTCTGATTTTCATAGTTTATCCTCCGACTAATTAATTATAATATTTTAAATAATTGATACTTAAAAACAATCATTAAATCTAAACAACAAGATTTATCGTTCCGAAATTATATTTTAAAAACTCAATAACCAATCGATTGCATATTTAATTTATCACCTTGGTCTAAATATTAACATTTTTTATGTTTTGGCTTGTTTCACTTTGGGTTCCTTAATCCTGGGTTCTCGCTGGCTCCAGAAACTGGCAAGCGAGGAGGCGGATATGTTCATCCAGGTACCGAAAATCAGAGGAGCAAGAGCCGCAGCCGTACTTTTAAGAACATCGTAGGCCAGTCCTACTGCAAGGCCGGAATTTTTAAGTCCAACCTCGATTGTAAGAGCTCTCACGTCTACATCACTCAGACGAAGCGCCTTAGCAGTTCCAAAGCCTAAGGCAAATCCGATAATATTATGCGCTATGGTTGCAAGAAAGAGGGCAGGCCCAATAGTCAGCAAGGTTGCCTTGTTATGTGCAGCAACTATAACTATATACATCATAATAGCTCCCAGAGATAATTTTGGAAGGACAATATCCATCCAGTCCTCGGGACCATTTTTACGTCGGATGGCTATAATAGTGACAGATACAATGGCGATAGCCCAGGCAACCAGGATGAGTCCGGTCTGTAATGAACTGACAACTGCAGGGAAAGGGATGAATATAAGAACCAGGCCTGCAATAAAGGTGCATACTGCTAGTATTATCATGTTGAGATCCTTCTTTACCCATTCCAGCTTGCCATAGAGAATTTTGTTAGCAACTATACCGGCGAATATTGGAATTAATATCATATTGACAATGCTGATCATCATGCTTGTGGCATTAACCTCAATAAGCTGACCTGCAAATAACATCATAAGCAGTGGAGTTACCAGCGGGGACAGCAGGGTTGCAAAAGTTGTAACCGTTACAGAAAGGGCAAGATTACCTTTTGCAAGATATGTCATTACATTCGAAGCCACTCCTCCAGGACATGCGCCAACCAGGATGATACCGGCTGCTACTTCCGGCGGGAATTTCCAGACTTTGATAATCAGGAATGCCGCAAGAGGCATCAGCACAAAAACCATCAAAGTACCGGCAATAACCACCAACGGCTTTGAAAATTCTTTTATGAAATCCCTGAGATTCAGTTTTGTCCCCATGCCAAACATAATAACCTGTATTGACGGTACAATCAGTTTATTGGTGTCAAAACCCCAGTCAGTAAATATCTGTGGGAAATAAAGCGTGAAGGAGACGAATGCAAATATCTGCAGTGTAAAGGAGAGTCCTTTGAATTTCTCCGATTTCAGAGCGCCGATAGCCAGGGCATAGAACAATCCAAACATTATCAGCCCGGAGATTGGCAGCTTCCCATTTCCGGTGGCAAGCAGCAGGATTTCTGCGATGGCAAGTAAACCTGCCATTGCAAGATACATCTTTATTGCGCCAGAATTTTTCATATACGATTCCGAGTTATTTATTTTTTAAGAATTTGATTACAGTTTCTTTTATCTGATCAGGCTGAAGCCCGTATTTCCCTATTAATTCTTCATAAGGACCGTTACTTGCGTAAAAATCGCCAATACCTATCATCTTCATTTTTACCGGGTGTTCCTGGCTGCATAATTCAGCAATTGCGCTGCCCAGGCCACCGGCTATAAAATGCTCCTCAACAGTTACAATCCTTCCTGTTTCCCTTGCTGCTGACAGTATGAGTTCACGGTCAAGAGGCTTAATGGTATGAATGTCAATAAGGCGTACGCTGATGCCCGACTCTTCAAGGAGTCTTGCAGCGGCAACAGCTTTCGACAATACAGTACCAGTCCCTATCAGTGCCACGTCATGGCCATCTTTCATAACTATGCCTTTCCCAAGCCTGAAATCCACATCTTCGGGATAAAGTACCGGCATTTTAGGGTTTCCGATTTTCATATAGCAGGGTCCCCTGTGCTCGATCATGGCATGAACAGCCTTTTTAATAGTAACCGGATCACCCGGGTTTATCACCGTGACACCCGGTATGGTACGTATCAGAGCAACATCGTCGATAGAATGATGTGTAGAACCAAGCTGATCGTAAGTCAGCCCGGCACACCGGCCAACCACCTTAACGTTTTGATTCATATAACCCAGGTCGTTCCGGAACATTTCGAATGGACGCGCAGTAACGAATGGAGCTATGGCAGCAAAGACAGGTATCTTTCCTGTTGTGGCAAGCCCGCTTGCAAACCCTATTACACCCTGTTCCATTATTCCAAATTCAAAATGTCTGTTAGGGAACATTGTACGGAAATCTCCCAAACCTGATCCCGAACTGCTGTCGGCTGAAAGGACAACAATGTCCGGATTCTTCGCGGCTGCCTCAATAACGGCCTCTCCAAAAGTCTTTCTTGGATCTTTCAATTCATTAATCATAGTCCAATCCTCTCCATTTTTGCTTTCAGCTGTTTCTCTATATTATCCATGTCACGTTCTGCCTGTTCCAGTTCTTCGGGTTTTGCTTTCCAGTAATGGTAACTTACTTTAGCCTCAGCAAAACTAAGTCCTTTCGATTTTATGGTATCAGCTATCAGAACCGATGGTTTACCTTTTTCAAACGGAGCCTGCTTTACATTGCTGATGATTGACTCCAGATCGTGACCATCAATAATCCTGACACCCCAGCCAAATGACCGCCACCTTTCGTCAAGTGGTTCATAGCTCATAACTTCACTTGTAGGTCCGCTTATCTGAAGTTTATTCCTGTCGACGAAAACGATCATGTTATCAAGCTTGTGCATTGAAGCAGCTGAGGCAGCTTCCCAGTTAGAACCTTCGGCAAGTTCTCCGTCGCCCATTAATACATAAACCTTTGCGGGTGATTTGTCAAGTCTTAAGCCAAGAGCCATACCCCCGGCGATTGATAATCCGTGGCCAAGAGCACCTGTGTTTGTTTCCACGCCAGGAAGCTTATGCATATTGGGGTGTCCGGGAATCCTGGAATCGAGAGCACCGTATGTATCAAGGACAGATTTATCAAAGAATCCCCGTTCTGCAAGTGCAGAATATAAGACCAGACATTTATGGCCGGCAGACAGTACAAAACGGTCGCGTTGAGGCCAGTCTGGATTTCCGGGATCAATACGGAGCAGATTAAAATAAAGGGCTGTCAATATTTCGACAGAAGAGAGAGCCCCTCCTGAGTGACCTGCCTCCCCTGCCCTTATAAGCCGTAAAATATCCCGTCTTATTGTAAGAGCTGTAAATTCCAGCTTCAAAATTTCCTTTTTATCCATCAGAATCTATAAGTAATCCTCATATTTGTTAAACCTGGTGTTTACCGGCATATTCCACATAGCAGGCAACCTTGGGTTCAGAAGCTGTGCCTGTCTGCCATCTTGCTTCCATCCAGGTCTTTACGATCTGTTTGGCTACTTCTGTTCCGGTGGTAAAGGCTCCAATGGTCAATACATTGGCATTGTTGCTTTTAATGGCTCTTTCTGCTGAATATGTATCGGCACAAAGTGCGGCAAAAATGCCCGGTACTTTGTTGGCAGCGATACTCATGCCTATCCCGGTTCCGCAAAAAAGAATACCTCTGTCAAATGACTTTGCCGCTACCGCCTCTCCTACAGCAAATGCTACCCTGGCATAGATGGGATCATCACTTCCGAAATCCTTTACGGTATAACCCATCTCTTTAAGCTGACCTATAATAATTTCTTTAAGAGTCGCAGCATTTGGATCGCATCCAATGGCAACAGTCAGTCTTTTTTCATCTGATAATTGTGTCATTACAATAATAATTTCTAAACGTTTTTATTGCTTTTGTTTATAATTTATACCAATTGAAATTGAGGTTTTAAAACTAATTACTTTTTTTTAATCGCCAAAAAAAGGCTGCAATACGTACAGACTAATCTCTGGCTACCAGAGTAACAGTCTGCCTGAAAAGTATCCTTCTCCTGTTTGAAGAGCAGTGGTGATCTTTAATGATTTATAAATATTGTTAATATAAAGCATATTTGATATATTTACCATACTGTAAAAACCTGATAAATGAAAAATAAAAACCTTGTTCCTGGCTTCATTGTACTTCTCTGCAGTTTATTATGCTTCAGTTGTATGACCGGAAAGTCTGAAAAGACAATTGTGTTAAAAGTCAATAATAAGGGCCGCACTTTAACATTATTTGATTCATCATGGCGTTTTAACCATGGAGATGTAAAGGATGCAGAAAAAATTGATTTCGATGATTCATCATGGCGATCCTTAGATCTTCCACACGACTGGAGTATAGAAGATATTCCCGGCACCAATGCTCCTGTTGATTCAATTGCCATCGGTGGTGCGAGCACAGGATACACAGTCGGGGGAACAGGATGGTACAGGAAGACATTTTATACTGGCAATGAAATCAAAGGGAAATGTATCAGCATTCAATTTGATGGCATTTATATGAACGCTGATATCTGGCTCAATGGTGTATTTCTTGGATCTCATCCTTACGGCTACACCAGTTTTTCATACGACATAACCTCAAAACTCTCACCGGGCGAACTTAATACTATAGCTGTAAAAGTTAAGAACGAAGGACGTAACACCCGCTGGTACAGCGGATCAGGCATTTACCGTCATGTCTCGATCACAGCAACTGACCAATTGCATGTTGATCAGTGGGGTACTTGTATTATAACTCCTGAGGTGGCTGAAAATCTTGCAAAGGTCAATGTTAAAACTAAAATTCTGAATGAATCTGTTGAGGATATTGATGTTCTTCTTGTTACGCGTATCCTGACAAATGAAGGGATAGTGGTTGCAGTGAATGAATCGAGCCGGAAAATATCCGGAAAATCCGGTACTGAGTTTAACCAGGATATGGAGATGTCCAATCCTTTGTTATGGTCTGTTGAATCACCATCGCTTTACACCGCTATTAATGAAGTATACAAACTAAATGGAAATGAACGATCAGAAATGATCGACCGTACTGAAAATACTTTTGGTATCAGGAGTATTTCAGTGAGTGCAGAGAATGGTTTTTTACTGAATGGTAAGCCTGTCTTGCTGAAAGGTGGCTGCATGCATCATGATAACGGGCCACTTGGTGCCGCAGCTTATGACAGGGCAGAGGTAAGAAGGATTGAGCTAATGAAAGCCAGCGGTTTTAATGCGATCAGGTGCTCCCATAATCCTCCATCACCTGCTTTCCTCGATGCCTGCGACCGCATGGGAATGCTGGTGATCGATGAGGCATTTGATGTGTGGAAAGAACAAAAAAATAAAGACGATTATCACTTATGTTTTGATGAATGGTGGCAGAAAGATATGAGCAGCATGATACTGCGCGACAGAAATCATCCATCTGTTGTATTGTGGAGCATTGGCAATGAAGTTCCTGAACGGGGGAAGCCGGAAGGTGCTGCCCTGGCAGATATACTTGCAGAATTTGTCAGAAAAATGGATCTCACTCGTCCTGTTACTGCTGCGGTGAATTTTACTACTCCGGATAAAGATCCATACTTTGCTGCCCTGAATGTTTGCGGTTATAATTATGCACTCAATAATTATGTAAGCGACCATAACAGGCTGCCGGAGAGAATCATCCTCGGGACAGAATCGTTTCCCAGGCATGCATTTGAAAACTGGATGGCTGTGATTGATTATCCCTGGGTCATCGGAGATTTTGTCTGGACAGGCTTTGATTACCTTGGCGAAGCAAGTATCGGCTGGCTGGGTTTTGCTTTCAGGACTACTTTTTATCCATGGATTCAGGCATATTGCGGAGACATAGATATTTGCGGGTGGAAGAGGCCTCAATCTTATTACAGGGATGCCCTCTGGAAGCCCGGTCAACTTTCACTATTTGTAAAATCACCCGACCCGACATTCAAACTTAATCCGATAACTAAGGTTGAAAGCATGTGGTCATGGCCCGATGAAGCAGCAAGCTGGAACTGGAAGGGTTATGAAGGACAGATGATGGAAATAAAAGTATACAGCTCCTGTGATGAGGTTGAATTATTCCTCAACGGTAATTCACTGGGAAGGATGAAGACCGACCGGGAAACCCGCTTTATGGCTGAATATAACATTGAGTACACTCCCGGAATTTTACGTGCTGTCGGTTATACAGATGGCAGGGAAGTAAACTCGAATGAACTTCAGACAACAGGAGAAGCCGAGAAAATATCTCTGACTGCCGACAGGGAAATTATAAAAGCCGACGGACAGGATCTCAGTTATGTGACTGTTGAAATCCTCGACAGCAAAGGACTTCGTATTCCCACCGCAAGAAATCAGATTAATTTTGAGATTAAGGGTCCGGGTAAAATAATTGCGGTTGGCAGCTCGGATCCACTTGGCAATCAAAGTTTCACTCAGCCGGAGAGAAAAGCATACACAGGGAGATGCCTGGTTATAATAAAGTCGGAAAACAAACCAGGGGTAATAAGACTCAAGGCTAAAGCGGACGGGATCCGGTCTTCTCAAATTAAAATACAGGTTTCCAATAATCAGACATTATAAAATATACATACGGATTTGTTTAACTTGGCTGTAAATAGATAGTTATTTAAACGACAGATGAACTCAGAATTAAATAAATTACGATCTTAATTTTATAAACTTAAAACTTACCTGAATGAAAACCAGACAAACAATTATCAAAACAATGATTACACTCATTTCGGCGTTTGCTTTGGCCGCCTTAATGATGCAGATGAGCAGCTGCGGGGGAACCGACGGTAAAAAAGCTGCCAGTGAAATAGATTCTACCAAAGGCCTGAAAGATTTTTACAAGGACTATTTTCTGATTGGAGTGGCAGTCGGGCCGTACAACCTTGAGGGAGAACAGGCAGAGATGATAAAGAAACATTTTAACAGCCTCACGGCTGAAAATGTTATGAAGCCTGGACCGATACACCCTGAAGAAAACAGATATGCATGGGAAAATCCGGACAAGATTGTTGAATTTGCCGAGGCAAACGGTTTGAAAGTACGCGGACACACTCTTTGCTGGCATAACCAGACAGCACCCTGGATGTTTAAGGATGCTGAAGGAAACCAGGTCTCAAAGGAGGTAGCTCTGGCAAGGCTGAAAGATCATATTACTACTGTTGTTTCACGTTATAAGGGAAAAATAAATGCATGGGATGTACTTAATGAAGCAGTTGAGGACAGCGATACAACAAAAATTTACAGGGAGACGATGTGGTACAAGATATGCGGGGAAGAATATATTTCGAAAGTCTTCCAGTGGGCACATGAAGCAGATCCTGACGCAATGCTTGTATATAATGACTATAATACCGAGAATCCATCGAAAAGAGACAGGATATATACAATGCTTAAGAAACTGCTGGATCAGGGTGTGCCGGTACATGCCGTAGGACTTCAGGGTCACTGGAATATTAGCGATCCAACGGAAAAGAACCTGCGGGATGCAATTGAAAAGTTCACTTCACTCGGTTTGAAAATACAGGTAACTGAACTGGATGTTTCAATATATGGATCGAGAGCTGATACTGTTGGAATTGGATTCACCCCTGAAAGAGAGCAGAAACAGATAGATCTTTATAAAATGGCTTTCGATGTGTTCAGGGAAAATAAAGATGATATGACAAGTGTCACCTTCTGGAATGTTTCCGACCTGCATAGCTGGCGCGACAGGCGAAACATGAAAGTTTACCCGTTACTGTTCGATGAGAACCTGAAACCGAAAAAAGTATTCTGGGAAGTTGTAAAATTCTGATTTTATTTATTATTATTGACCCTGGGGAAAAGAATTTACAATTATTATAAAATAAAAATATCACCATTAAGACTGCCGCCTTTTTATTATAACGATGTCGCTGTTTTATCGGGGTGCTGAAAGGAGTATTCTCCCCGTTAACAACCTTAACAATTACTTCTCCTTTAGTGTTATGGTAACCGGCAACGGCATATTGCTTCTGGAGTATGTTGTATTCTATCTCTCCGAGGTTTACGCCATCAATTGTGCAACTGATCATTTTTCCATTGAAAGTAACCTTTATGTTATGCCATGTGTCGACACATCTGTTTGTAGTAGTCAAGAATTCTTTACCCGGACAGTAGTGATGAAGAACTGAGAAAAAGAATAATATCTGTGTATCAATATATTGAAAAAACTAATAAATACATCCGGAATTTCATAGTTATTAATATAGGTTAAAATATGAAAGTCAGGTTTGGAGAATTGTACTATTATTAATAACTTCAAAATAATTCAATTTACGTTCGAATGTTATGACCAACTAATATCATTCTGGATTTTAACACATTGAATATGTGGAGATTATATTTGTTTATTATAGATTTGTTGACGGGTTTCTCATTGTTCATACCTATAAACTTATCGTACATTTCAAATACGACAGGCTCATTAATAATTCACATAAAATAAATAATATGATGAAAAGATCTTTGCTATTAATCCTGCTGTTATCAGTTACAGGATCTGTCCTTTACCCCCAGGTTACACCGCCCTCAACCCGGAACAGACCATCTGCATTCGCCGGTATGGGGGGAAATGCATTTACAGCAATATCCGATCCTGACAAACCGGTCACTTACAATAACCCTGTAATACCGGGCTTTTGGTCTGACCCGAGTGTTTGCCGTGTTGGCGAGGATTATTATTTGGTTAACAGTACATTTGAATATTTCCCGGGAGTTCCGGTTTTTCACAGCAAAGACCTGGTAAACTGGGAACTGATCGGGTATTGTATTGACCGGCCGTCGCAGCTACCTAAAGGTCTGAATATTTTTGCCACAACCATCAGGTATCATGAAGGCACCTTTTATATGATAACCACGAATATGGGTTTCGAAGGTAATTTCTATGTCACAGCCAAAGCTCCGGCAGGACCGTGGTCAGATCCGGTCTTTATTGAAGCCCGGGGAATTGATCCTGACCTGTTCTTCGATGATGACGGAAAGGCTTATGTTATTTCATCAACTTTCATATTACATGAAATTGACCTGAAAACAGGCAAATTTATTTCTGAAGGCAGAAAATTATGGAACGGAACAGGTGGTCGCTATCCCGAAGGTCCTCACATTTACAAAAAGGATGGGTTCTATTATATTATGGCCGCTGAAGGAGGTACCGAGGAAGCACATTCTGAAACAATTGCAAGAAGTAAAAGTATCTGGGGTCCCTACAACTCAAATCCTTCCAATCCTATCCTGACTCACTGCAATGCAGCCGGACAGGGCAATCCTGTCCAGGGTGTAGGTCATGCCGATATTATTCAGGCTCATAACGGGTCCTGGTGGATTGTCTTCCACGGATACCGCAGCGTGGGAGGCACCCATCATATTCTTGGCAGGGAAACATGTCTGGCTCCTGTTTACTGGCCTGAGAACGGATGGCCTGTCGTAAATGGTAATGGGACTGTTACCGTTAACATGACTTGTCCGACCCTTCCTTTGAAGCCATTCCCTTCAAAACCTGTCAGGATAGATTTTGACTCCGGCAAGCTTGGTCTGGAATGGAACTATATCAGGTATCCGGTTTCGGGTAATTATTCCCTGACTTCACGAAATGGTTTTCTCAGATTAAAAGGTTCTGAACAGACAATTGAAGACCGGAAGTCACCTGCTTTTATCGGACGCAGGGTTCAGGATATGTATTTTACAGCCACCACACAGGTCGAATTTAATCCGGTAAAAGCTAATGAAGAAGCAGGCATGATACTTCTTAACAATGGGGCACATTTTGATTTACTTATTAAGCAATCAGGAGGTAAAAGAGTCCTTGTAACCAAACTCAGGTTTGGTTCAGTTGTACACGAATCGGATGAAATAGACTTAAAACCTGGCCAGGTAAAGCTTATCATTAAAGGAGAACGTGCAAATTTCACCTTATTATATGCTCAGGGCAATGATACACCAAAAGAGATTATAAAGGTCATGTCAAGGTATTTAAGCTCGGAGACTGTTGGCGGGTTCACAGGAGTCTATGTTGGCCTCTACGCTACAGGTAATGGCAAGGCATGCTCGGCAAATGCTGACTATGATTGGTTCGAATATGTCAAAAATGAGTCAAAGGCTGACACAGGTTTCCCCGGTTTTTAATATTAAGTATCATGAAAAAATCATTGTTCGTTTTAATAGGCGCTCTCCTGCAGATTTCATTATCCGGGCAGACAACCGGATCATGGGGGGATCAGTTAAACGGGACATACCTCAACCCGGTTCTTAATTCAGACTATTCCGATCCTGATGTGATCAGGGTGGATAACAAATACTACATGGTATGTTCTGAGTTCCATTTTATGGGTATACCAGTATTGGAATCCGAAGATATGGTAAACTGGAAGATTATTGGCAAAGTCTATGATAACCTCAGTTTCCCGGGGTATGATACAAATGAGAAATATGGCCGGGGTTCGTGGGCTCCGTCAATCCGTTTTCACGATAATAAATTCCGGATCTATTTCTGTACCCCGGATGAGGGCTTGTTTATGAGTACTTCATTAAAGGCGGAAGGACCCTGGGAACCTCTTTTGCTGGTTAAAGGCATTGCGGGATGGGAAGATCCGTGTCCTTTCTGGGATGATAACGGCTCCGGATATCTGGGACACAGCAAAGTCGGCGCCGGGCCGATAATAATTCACAAGCTCAGCCCTGATGGCAAACATCTGCTCGATGATGGTGTCACTGTTTATACCGGACCTGTGGCAGAAGGTACAAAGATCCATAAGCTGAACGGCTACTATTATCTCAGCATTCCCGAGGGCGGAGTGGAAAGAGGCTGGCAGACAATACTAAGGTCAAAAAGCATATTTGGCCCTTATGAAAAAAAGGTGGTTCTTGAAAAAGGAAGCACTTCCGTTAATGGTCCTCACCAGGGATCGCTTGTTGATACTCCTGACGGAGAATGGTGGTTTTATCATTTCCAGTCTGACGGAGCTATGGGCAGGGTGGTCCACCTTCAGCCTGTGACATGGCAGGATGGATGGCCGGTGATCGGAGTTGATATTGATCGTAACGGGATAGGGGAACCGGTTTATGTATGGAAAAAACCTGACATTAAAGGTGACTTTAAAATAAACGCACCTCAATCAGATGATGATTTCAATTCATCTTTGCTTGGTCTCCAGTGGCAGTGGAATCATAATCCTGTAAATAATTTCTGGTCGCTGACTGAAAAATCAGGTATGCTGACCCTGAAAGCGTTAAAGGCAGAAAACTTTATTAAAGCCCGCAATACACTGACTCAAAAGGTAATGGGCACTACCGGCGAAGCAGTGACTGAAATGGATCTTACCGGATTTACTGATGGACAAAAAGCAGGTCTTTGCAGTATGGGAGGTAAAAACACAAACCTGTTGGGAGCTTTGAGAAAAAATGGTCAGATGTATGTCTTTACTGAAAAAAACGGAAAAATCACAAGCGAAAAGTTGATCAAATCAAAGAAGGTTTACCTGAAAATAAAGCTGGACATAAAAGGTGATAAAAACCAGTTCCTTTTCAGCCTCGCTAATATACAATTCAATCAGCTTGGTGAGTCATTTATTGCATCTGCCGGATTTTGGAAAGGAACACGTATAGGTCTGTTTTCTTACAATGAAAACAATGAAAGCGGATCTGCAGCCTTTAATTGGTTTACCTATAATTATGACGGACCAAAAAGTAAGAAATAAAGATTTTTTCTGTATATATCAGACAGACAATGATACTAAGCATGAAAAAATGACAGGACGTCAACTTTACACCTGATCCATTTCAGAATTTTAAAATATTTATAAAAAATTCTTCACCAGCGCTTAGCAGAAGATCATGTGTGCAAATAATGGCATAAAGATCATTATTTGATACCGTGACAGATACATTGCATTTTGTGCATGAGGGCAGACTGAATAATACTCCGTTATCGCAGGCAAGAATAAACTGATCGCGGACAGAGTCATAGGTGATGGCATTGGGTTCATTTGTAAGGAATCGCATAATCCCCTGATCGTCATCATATACAAGGATTCTTTCTACCCATACATTTCCCAGAGTTGAAAAGAGTACCGCAGGAGAATTGTCATCATGCCTTCCGATGATGACGATCCTGTTATTTATAGCAAGTACCTTTTTAAACACACAGGATTTATTATAACCTGAATACTCTTTATTGTAATCCTTGATTTGCCAGTTAAAGCCATCCTTTGATATTAATATCACGCCTCTGTCGGTAACACCGATGAAAAATGAATCGTTGGCTGTAACGGAAACAATATTTCCCTTTACTTCTGATTTTATGCGGCTCCAGGAGTCCCCGTTTTTTGAGATAAGGATTGTTCCGCCGTCACCACCAGCAATAAATAATCCGTTATTGCAGGTGATTCCGTTGATATTGTCATTTGTTCCGGATTCGACTGTGGAAAAGATCTTCCCATCTGATGAGAAAAGAATTGTTCCATTATCACCGCCGACAACCACAACCTTGTCGTTCGCGGTAACGCAGTTTAAATTATTGCTGCTATTGCTGACGACTGCGGCTTTTTCCCCTGAACTGCTTATATAATCGATTCTTCCGGCAGTGCCAACAGCAAGATACCTCCTGCTGTAAAATATAATATCCCTGTAACCCTTCACATTTTCTGTTTCTGCGAGCCACCCGGGACTATTCCCCCGGTCCCTTTCTTCCGCCGGATTAAGCAATAACTTTTCTGCCGGTACCAGACAGATCAGTCCCCCGAAAAATAAATGGATTATTTTTTTAAACAGCAGTGACATATTTAAAATTGTACAAACCCCGCTCAGGGCAATCCGGAGCTGGGCAAAGTACGTATAACCCGGAATGATTAATTACCCATATTACCTATATTAAAGTAATCAAACCTGACCTTGAAAGGCTGTTGAGCCCCGGGTGCCAAGGTGTCCATAAACATTGCTAGCATACCACCCATGGAGGATGATACCCCGTCGCAGGCAATCAAACCGGCTTTAATATCACTCAAAACAATATCTGTTGAGCCCAGAAGTACGAAATTACCTCCTCCTGTTGCATACCAGGCAGTATACCTGCTGCCTTTTTTCTCAAGACTGAGTACTATGGCGAGATCATCAGGTACAAGTCCGCGTGTACTTATATTGGCAGCAGAATACTGAGCACCCTGATTTTCGACAAGAAGTTCAATATTTTCATCTCCTCCCATAAATCCTTCGGTTGAATTGATATAGACAAGCTTGACATAATTATCATCATCCTGGTAAGCAATAATTCCTCCCTGCTGGTCAGGCTTCACGGGTCTTTTTGAAAATTCAATCCTCGATTCCACAATCCAGTCAGTGTTGGCACTCTGCAGAAGGATATTCTTTGCGTTGTTGGCGGATCCTTTTAAATCACCCTCCTGGGCTGTAATTGTAAGATAACGTTCCGGTTCGGTAAGGCTCCAGTTTGCAGTATCCTCCCTTACCCAATTCCATTTTTCTCTCATCGTAACTGACATGAAATTATCTCCGATGGATGGTGTACCAAAATTGACTGCATAGATACCTGTCTGTCCGGTAACATTATCGGTCAGGGTTATCAGTGCAGTTCCGGGTATTGCAGTTGCCTGGGTAATTTTAAGTGCTGTTCCCGGGACTGAAGGCTGAGCGGTTATTTCCGGAGGTCTGGCTGTAACATCTTCAGTAAGATAACTGTAGGCATGAACATCAGAACTAAAATTATCCAATTTCTGTCCATCCATTTCTATTGATGAAAGTGTGAGATCAGCCATGACCTTTAACGGATAACCATCAGATTTTGTCACACCGTCAATTGTTACTTCGGCAGTGATTGTTGCAACACCCTGTGATACGGCAGTTACAAGGCCTTTCTCATCAACACTTGCCACAGCCGGATTATTGCTCCTGTAGGTAACTTTCGCATTTTTAACGTCATAGAAACTGTCATCCGACATTGCTGTCGCTACACTTGTCTGTACGGTGTTCCCCGGCTTCAATACCACTCTGCCGCACTCGGCAACCACAGTGTTCAGCACGGGATTATATTCACCGCTCATTACAGCTTCAACGGTTCCCCTGATATCTTTTGATGAGGACCCGATCTCAAATATGTATCTGCCCTGGTCAAACATAATTTTGTCATTCTCACTATCCCAGAACCACAGATCTGCGCAATCTATCTCTATCGATACTGTTTGAGTCTGTCCGGCAGGGATTGTCACTCTCTGAAATCCCCTAAGCCTTTTTATCGGCCTTTCAAGCGTAGCCGGACTATCGGGTGTCCTCACATAAATCTGTACTACCTCATCTCCTTCCACACTTCCTGTATTTTTTACATCAGCGCCTATGGTGATCCTGTCGTTAGGAGTTATAGTATTCTTGCTGATGGTGAAGTTACTGTACTCAAAGGTTGTGTATGAGAGTCCGTAGCCGAATTCATAGGATACATCCTTGTTAAAATACCAGTATGTACGTCCGTTCCTGTTTTTTCCGGCCCTGAGATTATAGTCGGTGATAGGCGGAAGATCATTAACTGATTTGTACCATGTTGCATTCAGTTTGCCTCCCGGATTTACATCACCAAAAAGAATGCTGGCCATTGCAGCCCCCTGTGCCTGTCCGTTGAACCCTGTCCAGATTATCCCGGCAACATTGGGATTATCCTTGAACTGATCGACTTCAACCATACCCAGGCTTTGCATTACCACGACAGTATTGGGATTGACAGCTGCCACTTCATTGATCAGTTCGTACTGGTTGCCGGGCAGAACCAGAGAAAGCCTGTCAGCTTCCTCATTGGCTGTTTTGTCGTCCGTTCCCACAAACAGAACAACTACATCTGATGATGCAGCCAGATCAATGACTTCCTTATCGATAGGTAGTTTTGCAGGAGCACGATAGACCAGATATAAGGTCTGGTTTCCGGAAATTTCTTTCCGGACTGTTTTGGCATTAATCGTCGACGGCATAAATCCGGTATACCTGCCCTGAGGCGGTTTAATATCAAACGAGGCTAGCAATATTCCTGTTGGTGAGTCTTTTCGTACCTCTATTAAACCTCCGTCACCCGGTATGGTAAGAGTAATATTTATACTTTCCATATTGCTGACATTCACATTCTTATATGAGGTCCAGCTGCCGTCACCGATATTTTTGAGCGATGCTATCGGCAGTGCCCCGGTGCCTACTGCTATTCCCTTTGATGAGGCTGTGAACCGGGTAGCATCATATGTTACTGAAGATCCGTCATTCTTTACTATTTCAAAGTTATTAACGTTGAACAGATTACTGCCACTCACCGTGTTTGCACCCTCTTTATAAACAACTTCGGCAGTCGATCCTTTGGCAGACAGGAGGCTTTTTATCCCTGATAAGGGAGTTACCTTGTTTTTATCAAGAGGTTCTCCGGAATAGGGTCCAAGTTCAACCTTATCAACCTGGGGACCTATCAAAGCTATTTTCTTTAGTTCGGATGCATTGAGCGGAAGAATTGTCCTGTCGGAATTTTGCATTACATTATTCTTAAGCAGGACAGGTGTTTTCTTTGCAACCTCAACAGCGAATGCCACATGATCGGGAGAATTTACAACAGTCGTGTCGATCTTTGAATATGCGACTTTTGACGGTGGATCGAATTCTCCGATTCTCATGCGTACTGTGAACATATTAACAAGAGCACGGTCGATGTCTGCTTCTGTTATTAAACCTTTATTCAGTGCATCAATAGCACTTGTCTGGTATATACTGCCGCAGTCGGTGTCAACTCCTGATTTCAGTCCGAGGGCAGTTGCTTCAGCCGCAGTCTTAACATAGAGATGACCTGTCTGGATATCCTGGATAGCACCGCAGTCACCGGTGATATAGCCATAAAGACCATAGGTCTTACGTGCTATAGTATCGACAAGATATTTATTTGCTGACATAGGGATTCCGTTGACCGCATTGTAGCAGGTCATTATACTGGGCAGTTTATCCTTTACTATAAGCTTCCTGTATTGAGAGAGATAATATTCCCTCATATCCCTTTTGTCCATATCGGAACTGCCTACGTGACGGTTGAATTCGCTGTTGTTTGCGAAGTAATGCTTGCCACATGGAACAGCTTTAAGATAAACAGGGTCGTTGCCCATCATACCACGTACAAAGCCACCTCCGATCTGTGAGATCAGGAAAGGATCCTCGCCGAAAGATTCTCCTGTTCTGCCCCATCTGGGATCCCTCACAGGTTCAACTACCGGAGACCAGAAGGTCAGGCTGGCTATCACGGGAGTATTAAATGCCCTTGCTTCGTCGGTAATTACAGAAGTCTCCCGTTCCATAAGAGCCGGATCCCAGGAAGATCCCAGAGCTACACTGTTCGGAAATGAAGTTGCCGGTCCGGCATAGGGATTGAACATGCCTACGACACCATGAAGAGCTTCGCCCCACACGTAGTAAGTATTGACTCCGAGCCGGGGAACAGCCGCCATTGTGTTGCCAAGAAGACTTTGCTTCTCTTCGATTGTGAACCTTGATACAAGGTCTGCTGCCCTCTCTTCAAAAGAGTAACCGGTATCAAGATATACAGGCTTTTTAGTTCCAACTTTACATCCGGTAATAAATGTGATTACCGTAAAGCAAAAGAGAAATAGAAGGCCGGATTTTAAGATTTTGTTTTTCATGATATAAATTTTAAAGGAAACATTACTTCAATCCTATATTGACAATATGGAAGTAGTCGTATGCAACCTCAAACGGAGCTTCAGGCTGGCCGGTTTGTTGCTGCATCCCCGGGAAATTACGCATCCTGGCCGGTAGCACGCCATCGCAGGCTATCATCCCGGCTTTTACATCCTTTAGCATAATGTCTGCCGTACCGATTGTACTGAAGTTTTTACCATCCGCTGAGCAGGATGCAGTGTAAAGAGTCCCTTTCTTATCAAGTTTCAGTATCAGTGTATTGTCGTCCTTAATTATGTCTGCCATACTGAGCACAGCTGTTGAAGTTTCGTACCCGTCCTGCTCCACAACAAGTTCCACTGCGCCGGGCTGGTCTCCGGGTGCGCCAAATCTGCCAAAGCCACCCATTCCTCTTCTGCCGCCGCCTGCCCTGTATACCAGTTTCACAAAATTATCATCATCCTGGTATGCCAGAATTCCGCCGTTCTGTGCAAATCCTGACGGCCTTCTTGAGTACACGATCTTCGATTCAATCGTCCAGTCAGTATTTGCACTCTGCAGAAGAATGTTCTCAGCATTATTGTTTTCCGAAACGATATCGCCTTTGTCACTCGTGATGACCAGTGATCCGGTCTTTTTGGTAAGGCTCCAGTGAGCAGAATTTTCCCTTACCCAGTTCCACTGCTTGCCCGGGGAGCTGCTATTGAATTCGTCATTGACTGATTTGGTCCCAAAGTTTATATTATAGTAATTAGTTTCCAGCGTGATATTATCCGTCAGTATGACCACTGCCGTTCCCGGAATGCCTTTGGCCTGAGCAACATCCACTGAAATATCGTTACCTGCCGCAGCAGCGCTGACATTTGGGGCACCCGAACCTGCCTTAAAAAGATAACTGTAAGCCTTGACGGCTGGACTGAAACCTGTAACTTTCTTTCCGCTGACCGTTATTGAAGCCGGCCTCAGATCGGGCATTACCTTCAGAGGATAACTGTCCGATAATGTCTTGCCGTTAACCGTAACATATGCAAATATCGATGCCGTTCCAACTCCCTTAGCGGTCACCATACCTTTTTCATCAACACCTGCAACTGCAGGATTGTTACTCTTGTATGTCACCTTTGCATTTTTTATGTTATAGAAACTGTCGTCCGACATCGCTGCCGTAACACTTGTCGGTACTGTATTACCCGGCCTCAATACCACCTTGCCGCATTCTGCAACAACAGTCTTCAATACCGGGTTATAAGTACCGCTCATAGCAGCCTCAACCTGACCCCTGATATCTTTCGATGATGAACCAATCTCAAATATATATCTGCCCTGATCAAACATTATCCTGTCATTCCCGGAATCCCAGAACCACAGATCTGCACAGTCTATGTTTATCGGCACTGTCTTTGTCTGTCCTGCTGCTATTGTTACTCTCCGGAATCCTCTCAGCCTCTTTATCGGCCTCTCCAGCGACGCAGGGCTGTCCGGCGTCTTTACATATACCTGTACTACTTCATCTCCATCCACACTTCCCGTATTCTTTACATCAACGCTTACTGTGATTTTATCATTCGGAGTTATCGAACTCTTGCTGATGCTGAAATTACTGTACTCAAAAGTGGTATATGAAAGTCCGTATCCGAATTCATACGAAACATCCTTGTTGAAATACCAGTAGGTCCTTC
>Ga0315543_1000766_pt1 | contig 37805 bp, 32 predicted proteins | sample SalMarSW160210MG_2_FD_203098 | JGI IMG/M metagenome (GOLD analysis project Ga0315543, IMG submission 203098) | Salt marsh sediment microbial communities from the Plum Island Ecosystem LTER, Massachusetts, United States - Salt Marsh Sediment SW1601-210 ...
AAGCTGAGTCTCGTCAGGTGTCCAGTCTATTAAGCCGCTGACGGCATTTATAGTCATACCTGCAGGTGCCACACTCAATGAGTACGTAGGCACCGGTATGCCCGTGGCGTTAACATCGTAAGTATATGACTGATTTACCGTCGCCGTGGTCACCTCAGTAGACGTAATAGCCGGCGCTATGCCCGCCACGTCTATACTGAAGCTCTGGGTATCGTTAGGCTCCTGGCCATTACCAGCCACTACCGTAACGCCGTTTAGGCCAAGCTGAGTCTCGTCAGGTGTCCAGTCTATTAAGCCGCTGACGGCGTTTATTGTCATACCTGTAGGCGCTGCGCTTAGCGAGTATGTCGGCGCTGGTATGCCGGTGGCGTTAACATCGTAAGTATATGACTGATTGACCGTGGCCGTGGTCACCTCAGTTGATGTAATTATGGGCGCTATGCCCTCAGTAGTGAAGCTCCATACGTTGCCTGTTGTTGTACCACCAGTGTTCTTTTCATTGATACGCCAGTAGTAGGTTGTATAGTTTGCCATTGTTCCGGGTTCAAAGGTCGTCTCAGTCTGGTTGCCCTGGAAGTTGCCCGGGCTGGTTGTTCCGAAATAGACATCGTGCGAGATTGCACCAGTACCGACTGTCCAGCTAAGGTCGGCATTAATATCAACGCCGGTCGTCAAATCAGGTGGATTCGGATTCGTGGCCTGGCCTGGCGGCGGAGGTCCGGTACCACCGAAGATTTCAATATTATCAATATAGAAATAATCATAGGTAGAACTCAAATTTGACTGAATCCTGACCTGGAAGCCGCTAATCATATTGTAGCTTGATATATCAATATCTTCCGGATGGTAAATATTATCATCCTGGCCGTCACTAACAGTCAGCACGGTGTGCCACGAGCCGTCGTAGACCTCCATGGTAGAAGTCTCACCGCTTTCGAAGCTATCCGCTTTCCAGTAGAATTGCAGGTATGCATTTGTAACACCGGTCATATCCAATGTTCGAGTAGCTATTCCGGTGTTACTCCTTAACCTTAAGTGGTAACTTCCTTCGTAAGCCGTACCGCTGGTTGTTACATCCGCATACCCACTCAAGCTCCAGTTATCACTCCAGCTGTTTCCGCCCGTGCTGCCGCCGCTTTCAAAGTCGTCCCACGTAAGCGGGCCTGAAGCTGTGGTCGCAGATTCGGCACTCGACCAGCCGGTTTCATTCTGGTTAGATGATTTGTCACGTGCCTTTACACGATAGGTATATAATGTGCCTTGCTGAAGGTTTTTATCTTTATAGTAAGAATAGCTTTGCCAGCCACTATCATGATTGGGGTCGGTAATATTATTAAAATAATATTCAACACCAAGCGGGTCCGAAGCAGTTGCAGCTATCATCGTAATCGAAGAGGGCTCGGTTGCGGTCGGTTCAATCTTCCAGACAAGCGGGTCAGGTGTTGGTGCACCACTGTCAGGAATAAATCGCAGCTCGCTGAAGTCCTGTTCCACCTCACCATCAGAGTATACATTTGCCGATCCGAAAGTGCTGTATGTGCTGTCCTCGTAGTTAGAGCGCTCGTTAATTAAAGTACTCGGGTCCTCTTCCAGAGAAAAAACCTCGTCGCTGCCGATACCGGATTGCGGCTTGATTCCTTCGCCAGCCGGTCCAAAGACATTAGTCCCATTACTGTCTCTAATCGTTAATTGCCAATTATCATTTGAAACTTTAAAATCAGAGGCGGTAATATACATCCCGGTTGCATCATCATTGGCCAGGACATTAATCCACCACTTGCCGTTTTCCGGGTCGTAATTACTCAGAACATCCGGCAGGCCCTCTGAAACGGTGATAATGGTTCCAGAACGCAGGTCTGACCATATCTCTTCGCCGGTCAGGAACAACGTCTGAACGCTCTGGCCAGCACCTCCGGTGTCATCACTGATTCTCAGCCTCCAGTTGCGCATATCGAGATGGTCCTGTGTCACTACTAATTCAAACCAATCTCCCCCATTACCTGCAATTCTACCCCAGAACGTATCCGTTCCGCTGTCCTTAAGATATTTCGAGCCCGAAACAGCGTTGTATTCATTCAGAATGACAGGGACCGGCTTGAGGTAATTTTCTGCTCCCGGAGTTGGCGTTGTGAACTCACGGCGTGATTTAGTTCCATCTGGATACCTCCCGTAAGAGACGTCCATGGGGATGGGGTCATAATTTAAGTAATCGATGTTATCGCCACTACTCGTATAGAGACCTACAGAACCACCTGCAGAATTCAACGAGAAGTTTGTGTGCAAAGGGCCGTCGTTAGGCTCGGCATCTGCCCAGAAAATTATCCATTCACCGCTATTGAGTACCGTACTGGCAGGTATCTGCCATTTGGCCGGATTGTCATAATTATCGGTCAGATACATCCCCCCAAGGTCAATCGAGTTAGGAGAAGCGTTGTAAATTTCGACCCACGAGTCATATTCGCCCTGCTCGTCGGTATTAATCGAGCCGTTAAAAAGCAACACTTCATTAACCCAAAGGTCCGGCACAAACGGAGTGGTCCCTGCCATACTGTTTGAGACGCCAGGTGTACCGCCGGCTGAAGCACTGGCCGCCCAATTCATAGCATGGTTATTATTCTGAGAAACATCGATAAGTTCCAGCGAAGGTCCGCTGCCGTCCGTTGAGGGATACCAGGGCTGTCCATCGTAGTAGCGAACTTCATCAATCACATTACCGTCACGATCCCTGAGAACGAGATTTTCTCCGCCATTGTCCAGTTTGCCGCCGTACTGGGCTGCCACAAAAATACCGCTGCCATACGTTGTCCGGAACTGAACGTCATTTTCAACTACAACCAAATAGTTCTGAGGCAGCAAAACCGTACCGGGAGGGAAATAAAGACCGATTCCGCTGAGGTTCCAGCCGGACATGTCTACAGACTCGGTCGCCGAAGGATTGTAAAGTTCGATGAATTCATCGTCATTAACACCCGCGGGGTGATACATAATTTCGTTAATAATAATCGCAGGCTGAGTAGTTTGTGCCTCCGGGATTTCTCCGGCAACGCGGTGGGTGACGAATAAGTGAGTACGCCGTACCTCCAGATAGTCGTCCTTTAATATCTGTGCCGCCTGTTCAATCGTCTGTCGCTGGCCGTATGACCCCCATTTGGCGAAATCCATTGCCGCTTCTGTATCCAGCAAATTTGTCAGCTCATCGACAACCTTCTCGATTTTACGCTGTTCATACGGCGTTCCGGGGGGCTCGAGGCCTTCATCTATTACGGTACGCAGTCGGCGGAAATACATCTCGCGGATATCTGATTCATCGAAGAGTACATCTATCAGACGATTCCACAGATAATCGTATTTCTGGTGTTCCTGATTCCCGAATAGCGGGTGGCTGGGCGAGACATTCGTTCGCCCTATTATGCTGTCAACGTCTGCCCATATATCGTCGTTCAGGACTGTCCCCTGATAGTTACGCCCCCACGTCAGGTCTTTATCCCACGGTAATATGTACCAGCGCTGAGTACCTGCATTATCGCGGTATAAATAGTAGTTCTTGGCGATAGGGTCGTTATCATGTATGGCAACGATTATTGACCAATAGTTTAATATGCGTGGAAGGTCGAGATTATCAAAAATAAAGTCTCTGCGGGCTTGGCCGGTAAGGTTGTTGATTCCGTTTAACAAGTCATGAAGGTCGTTGAAGTCATTGTCTTTAGGATTGTGCTTCTCATAGTAGGTCGGTAGTTCTTCAAGCGGGAAATAACGACAATCAGAAAGATTTCCAGTCATGCCTTCATACTCTGAACCCCCTTCATCGAGACCGTTACGGTCAAAATAATCATCGTCCGGATGCTCAAAATGCAAATAAAGTCCGTAGAACTGCCCATTCTGGTATAGTCGTACGGGAAAAATTCTGCTGGTAGGACCGCCGAAATCTCCAAACATATGGTACGACAAATATTCCCGCATATAAGTCTTATCTGCGTAAGAAGCCTGTATATTGAACTGGTCCACCGGTACATCAATATGAAGCTCGGGTGCATAGAAATCGTGTCCCTGGGGAAAATAAAACTTCCAGTTCTTCTTGACCCAAGAGCGGCTGGTTCCTCCTCTTGCGCGTATCCGCACTCCGTCGTAAAGTGTCCCGTTGTAATAAACCAATGCTGGTTCGGTTTCATTAGTCTGAGCGTGAGCTACTGCATCGTTGTAATCAACAGGATCTATAAAACAGTGAAAGATTGGCAGACCCGTGATTATTGATTCATCGTCTTCAGTTACTGTGCCGGTGTAATTGACTGTGTCGTCGTCGCGCGGGAATCCCATCGACCCTGTTGTATCGTCAGCATCAATCCGGTATCTAATTAGTGTATTAAGTGGCTGACCCGAAATTATTGCACCATAAACGCCGTCGCCGGCATCGCCGTCACCGTTTAGTCCATCATCCAACATAGGAATAATAACTGGTGTGTTGAAGTCAATGACATAAGTCAGGTCGACTGTATTAACATCTTCAACCACAGCGGTAATGGTAATCGGCGTTTCCGGCTGAGCAATACCATGCTGTACATCGCTAATCCACGGCGGTAAACCAGTAGCATTTACACTGTTTATAGCACCAGCGGTGTGGCCTGACGCGTCGGTCGAGGCATGCCAGTTTCGCGGCGTGTCGCCATTTAAAGTCGGGCCGATTCGTTCAAGCGAGGTTCCCAGACCGTCCGGTGTTACAGGCCAAGGCGGCAAATCGCTATAGGTCACTTCATCAACAACGACACCATTAGCATCGAGAACCTGCAGCGATTCACCCGAGTTTCTGAGATTACCAGCGTAAACATAATCCGCCGCAAAACCGTATGTGGCCTGGAACTGATTTGCGTCTTTAGCGAGGACTATATATGAATCAAGCCCAATAGAAGCCCCGCTTCCGAACGTAAAATCGATGCCGTCGATTTGCCAGTTTTCAAGATTAACCGCGTTTGGGCCGTTATTATAAAGCTCGAGGAAATCATCCTCATCGATATCCGAGACGGGATGATACATAATCTCGGTAATGACTACGTCCGCAACAGCAGATGCTAACGGCATTAGGAGGAAAAATAAGCAAAGTATACAAATAATTACTCTAATCTTTACCCCCATTAGTAATTCTTCCATCGCTGTTCTACCTGTCTTTTTAAAGAGAAATTCGCGTTATATATACAATCCTCAACTTTTAGCTATTCCGAATTCTATTCACCAGGACTCGCGTCATCAGCTTCCCAATTAAGTACATCATCGCTGTAAAGATTCGGATTAATTCTATGCAGGGACACACCTTCAGCTTCGTCGGGATCCTTCGGCCAAGGGTCCAGACCCGGAAAATCTTTATGCTGGCTGCCGTCACTATATCTGACGTTGTCAATACGAATATAACTATGCGGTCCACCCGGGTCATTAGGGTTCTCTAAATCTCCCGGCATCGAAATCTCCACATTTTCACCATCGTTGCTCAGTTTCGTGCCGTCTTCAAACGGGCCGAGAACATTAACATCCGACGGTGTGCTGACATACCAGTTTCTAAATTCGACCGGGTCATCCGTTCTTGTCACTATTAGATAACCGTTGGCGGGTATCGAAGTATGATATGGAAACTCAAATTCCGGTCCTTCTGTGAATACCCAGTTAACATCGCCGGGTACGCAAGGGTCGTATACATACAGGTTTACTGAATAGCTTTCAATATTATGCAGTTCTATGTACTCGGCTTTCGAGCCTTGATTGGGGTCATACATAATTTCAGTAATAACAATCGGTCCAACCTTCGGATACGAGTTGGCCTGGACCGGCGTATTTGAATCCATCGCCACAAATTTCAGGTCGCCGGAGCTTGTCGTGTACCGGCCAAATGAAACGCCGGCTTGTGAAGCTCCGAACTTTCTGTCATCACATACATGCTTCGGGTTTGATGTCACGTCAGGAAAGGACAGATATACGGATTCGCCCGTTTCGCTCAGGGCAAAAGGCGTATTGTTACCATGATACACACCAAAGTGAATGTTTTCATAAAACACTACATAGCCCTTTGCATCGATTATCGTCCCATTGGGAATCGGGTACTTAATCAAAGGGGAATCACTGTCGCTGAGGTACCAGCCGCTAATATCAATCGGCACACCGGCAGTATTGTATAGTTCTATCCAGTCGGGCGCATCAGCATGCGAATGAGCCATCACTTCATTGATAATCACGGTGCCTAACGGCAGGTTCGGTTCCACTTCCAGCCAACTCACAGCTAACACCGCAAGGTCAAGGAAGTCCACTTTACAGTCCCTGTTCAAATCACCCTCCGGACAATCTGCCCATGCCGAAGTAGTTAGAATCGCAGCCGATATAAGTAACATTAATGAGATTATTTTATATCTGGGCATTTTTTTACCTCCTTTGCTTTTCTTACTAAAAATTATTCACTTTTTGCCTCCGACAGATTTTGGATAGTAGGCTTTATCCTCTTATGAGCAGCACCCAATGCTCACACCAGGTCCTTGCATCCTTGCTGATTGGAAATTCCGAAGAGACTGCCCTATTACAACCTGGCAGTTCTTTTCATCCATGAATGTAAAACGATAAATGGAGAAGTAGTTGTCGGTTGCTTACTTTATTTAGGAAGGACATTCGAAAAAATACAGAATTCTGCCTTCTTGTTCAGGGATAAGCTCATTGTTCTTCAAACACGCGGGAAAATTTGAAACGGCCCTCCGAAAAAATTCAGCACACCTTCTCCTATAACTTAAACTAATCAATAACTTTGTGATAAACCCAAAAGATTCACTATATAACATATCGAATCTTTGTCAATCATGTCAAGAAAATTATTGCATAATAGAGCCATTTTTTGCAAATTTGGACAGAGACAATCCTTCTTACCCTCAGGATAATCGCCAGAAAAAACGAATTTTGCGGGCATAAAATAGGTCTTATTACTTCATTGTAAAGCCAGTAATTGCACAAATAGTCATCCTATCTCAAAACTTGTGTAAGAAAACAGCTTTTGCTATTTAATGTTTCCCGTCAGCATAAGTGGCACAGATAAACTCTTTGAGTTAAGAGAGACATCAAGGTATTTCCTGCATGCAGGAAATACCTTGAAAATCACGATTTTGGCTCCATAATCGGCCCTCTTGGGTCAGGAAAGGAGCTGAAAAAATGGCAACCGAAGCGTTAATGACGCCGCTTTCAAATCTGGTGAGTTTTCGGGCGGCGGGTATGGAGCCGGCAGCTGATACCCAGAACTGGATAGACAGGTTGCCGGAGCGGATCAGGAGAAGTCTTGTCTCGTGGGATTTATTGACCGTTCAAAGGGAAGCAGGCGCACGACTCCTTATCAACCATCTGAACGACTGGCAGGAGAATATCGCAGCCGACGAAAAGACACTCAAGCATGCCAAACAGAGCCGGTATCGGGCCGAGAAGGTTATAAAGAGCTGCGGATTTAAGACGATAGCAGACATTGACGCACACAAGGTCAAAACCTATCTGAAAAGGATGAGAGATGAGGGTGAAGTCGTAATCCTCAAACAAAAGGACAAGGACGGCAATCCGGTTAAGCGGCTTCGCAAGATGAGCAAGTCAACATCAAATCATTACTTGCGAGCAGCAAAGATGTTTACGAAGTGGCTAATGAAAGAACAACGAGTCGGCTCTGATCCACTCGACTGTCTTGAGATGATCGAGGTTTTTGAAAAGGATTTGAAGAAGAAGCGGCGGGTTCTGACAGATGGCGAATGTGCAAAACTACTTGAGAGTACGATGCTCGCAGAGAGGTATCAAAGCTTAAGCGGGATGGACCGGGCTTTGCTTTACGAGTTTGCGCTTGTAACAGGGATGAGGAAGACCGAGATTATGACGCTTGAGGTGCAGGATGTGAATATTTTCAACAATACTGTAATGGTCAGAGACTATAAGGCCAAGAACAAGCAGGCTCGAACAGTGCCGATAATGTCGGATTTGGTTGCTGAAAAGATCAAAGCCAAAATAAAACATAAGACACCCAGGGCGATTGTATTTCCAGGCATTCCAGACAAGCTGGTCAACATGCTCAAAGAAGACCTCAAAAGGGCAGGTGTGCAATACACTATTGACGACAAAGATGCAGACTTTCATGCGTTCCGTAAAACAGCGAACGTACGAATGAGACAGGCCGGAATACCTGTACCACTACGACAAGCAATTTTAGGTCATAAGACGGCTGAAATGACAGAAAAAACTTATGAGCATGTATCTCTTGACGAGATGATTGAGGCTGCGAAAAATGTTCCTGAGATACCGATGAGAGACCAAGTCGAAACACAGGCCACTGGTACCGACGGACAATCTGTTAACGCTATAGCCGAAAACCACTCCGCCATTTACTCCGCCATCGCTATGCCAGAACATTACAATTCATTGCATCAATCTGCAAAACAGACTGAACAGAGCACCAAAGAGAAAAACTGTGATACCATTACGAAAACAGCAATTTTAACTCAAAATCAAGGGCAAAACTTAACGCGCCCGGCAGGACTCGAACCTGCAACCTTCGGATTCGAAGTCCGCGACTCTGTCCAATTGAGCTACGGGCGCGGAAAACTTTCAGTGCATTTAACATAACTACCATATATAAATGATGTCAATGTTTTTAATAACAGAAATGGCAGGAATTGCCATAAGCCGTTTTTACATATTTAATCTGCCCTCGTGCCGTGATAAGTGGTAACCGTATAGCTAAATTGCTTTTTGGTTCTTGGTTTAAGTGTTAAACTGAATTTAACAGTATCCAGGTCCACCTTTTCGTATTTATCAAAATCACCGCTTTTTTTCAGGTCCCAATACCTGGTATTGAAGTTACGCTGGACCTCAATTTTTATTGGAATCTCACGAGCATTTCTGACTTCAATTTTGTATTTACGTACCTCGTCCCAGCCGGAAATGTTACCTTTGCTGTTAAACCTGTAGTTCTTTGTTTTGAAATCCATAAGCGTCGGCTCAACGACAACATCAGCAACTCCACCGAGGTTAAGCTCTATATCTTCATCCACGGGAATATATTTAAAGGCAGACTGTCCCACGTAACCTAAATGCTTCTGTGCGTCGGTGCTCCTGTAAACTTTTAGTATTCCACCTGGAATAGGTGTATCACCCAGCTTGTGCTTTTTATCGTTTTTGAAGCTAAGGAATCGAAATGCACTTTTCCCATACCTTTCTTCTTCGTATTTATAAAGGTTGACCACCGGGACATTGTCAACATCGAAGCTAATCAGACGTTTCGACCAGCCGGTTGGTATTGTCTCTGTGCCCTCAATAGTATAGAGGAAATACTCACTCAGCCCTTCTTTTTTTATTTCCTTTGTCTCTCTAAAGTAATCCGCGGCTAATTCCATAGCAGGTTTTGCTTTAATAGCCCCTGCCTTCATAACCTCGTCATAACCTCTTACCTGTGGCCTTATAACTCCCGGCCTGCCATAAGGATATTGTCGCCGGGCAAGCTCGGCGATTTGGTCGAGAATATGCACTTTGCCGACGATTAGCCGGGTCTGTGCGTTTTCGTAGTCTTCGCCGCTGTTATTACTTACTCGCACATAGCCCTTAAGCCGCATTGTCTTTTCATCTTTTGTTAGCGTGCCTATATAAAACGCCCGCCAGCTTAAGCCGCTTGTCAGATAAGTAATCTCGACCGGGACATCGCCTTTTATCCCGCTTTCAATATTCCATAAACCGAGATTATTTACTCTCGGAGGGTAGGAAAGCTCGGCAATATCAATTTTGTCCACTGCAGCCTTGGGAAGCATCTCCAGGCTTGTTGGGTCAATAAGCGTGTTTGCCCATGAAAATTGCAGCTTATTGTTGCCCTGTTTGAGCGTCAGTGCCCGGCTTTCACGCACCAGCGTCATATCCGCTGAGTTATAGATGGTAAGCTGGACCGTATCCCGTGAAGGCAGTGTAACCAAATCGATTTTGGCTTGTGCGGTGTTGGTTATGACAAGTATTGTCAGGAATGCAAATATACGTTTCATTTTGCTGCTCCTTTATTTTTAAGGAATATTTAATCACTCAGTTACGAATATTTCGCCGATGGTAATGCATCTCCAGTTCTTTCTTGTCGTGTGCACCAAGCTTAATCTCGAACTTAAGAGTGTGTGCATCTTTACGCTCGAACTTCATATTGCATTCTTCCATATCCCACTGTCCGGGAATGTGCTGAATCATAGTCAACACTGCCTTACTATCCTTGAAATTCTTAATCTTTGCGGTTATTATTTCATCGGTGTCGTAGAGAATAACACGCCCACTATTGTTCCTGCGTACATTTATTCTTGTATCTTTCATTTTCCGCTGCGTTACGACAATGTCTCTGCTGTCACCGATATACAGTTCCATTTTCTCGCCTACAGGCACAAGTTTTGTTACATCTTCACCTAAAAAGATGGTGCTTTTTTGGCCGTCATCCTGAAAAAGACGTGCTTTGCCGCCCCATAGTGCGAATTTACCTAATCCGCTCTGGGTTTCGTTTTTGATTCGGTAACTTACCGGGATACCTACATTTCTGTTTTCCAGTTTTTCAGGGTCCCATGGCAACTTTTCGGCATCGAAGGTCCATACCTTGGTGATTGGAACCTTAGGTGCCTTTAAAAACAGCATCTGCTTCGTCTCAGCGTGATCGATACCCTGTTCGAAGGCCTTCCCGTAATCCAGCAGCACTTTTGCCTGCTCGAAATCCTCACCTGAAAAATTCCGCAGTACCAGGTAACTCTTCAAGTCAACCTCTGTTTCGGCCTTGTCGGCGATCGCCTTGTAAGTAATCAGCCTGTCGATATTCATAAGCAGATAACTGATTCGCACCGTCTCGGCATAGTCACTATCGCTGCTGATTTCCCATACTAAAGCTGCTTCAGCCGGTGGATAGCTGACGTTGAGAAGAGTTACATTGTCCGGATGGTTGAGTACCTTTAAGCGAATCGAGTCAGCATCAATGCTTACTCCTTTCCAGGAAAAATCCACTTTGTTAAGGCCTTTCTGAAGAGTAAGCACGCGTTCTTCCTCGATTAGTGTCGCCTGTGGATTGTCCAGTCTAATCACTGTTGCCGACCGCTCAGGAAGTGCAACGAGCTTGATTCTCGCCTGCGTAATCGAAGTGCTGATAAGCAGAAAAACAATCGTAGCTAATTTTTTACCTCTCATTTTTAATCTCCCTAAATATATTTTTTTGTAGTTTTATATTTGTTCCGGTTTCTTCTCGTTTTCCATGATAAATCCTTATCGTGTATTCAAAGCTTCGCTTGCTTCTCGGCCCGAGTTTTGTCTTAAACCGAGAATGCGTAGCATCGTGTTTTTCATAAGAAACGTCCTGTCCCTTCATCTCGAGTGTCCAGTAAGAAGTCTCGAATCCACGAGTAATTTCTATATCCACAGGTAACTGGCGAGTGTTGGTGACGTCTATTTTCCAGGTCCGCACTTCGTCCCAGCCGGTAATGTTATTATTGCTGTCAAAAGTGAAATTTTCCTTCTCCAGGTTCATTAGTACCGGCTCAACGATAACCTCACGAGCGGCACCCAGGTTTAACTCAATCTCTTCATCCACCGGTATATACTTGACATTCGTCCCACCAACATATGACAAGTAACCTTGCTCTCCCGTTTGGCCGTATATCTTCACATCTCCATTTGGAATAGGCGTTTCGCCGAGATTGTGCTTTTTGTCGTTTGCAAACGCCATAAATCTTATTGCCTGAGAACCCCAACGCTCTTCGTCATATTTATAAAGGCTATTGACCTCGATATCGTCCGCGGTAAAAGATATCAGCCGCTTGCTCCAGCTCTGAGGTATCGTTTCTCTGCCTTCAATCGTATAAAGAAAATATTCGCTCAAACCTTCTTTTTTAATTTCCTTGGGTTCTAACATCCCCAGTTCCATATCAAAAAGTTTTCCATTCAATTCAAGACCTTTATCTTTTAAGAACTTTCCTCCGGCAACAGATTCACTTCTCTCATCGGACAACAACCATCCCGGCCTGTTGTAAGGATATTGTCGGCGGGCGAGCTCGGCGATTCTGTCGAGGATATGGACCTTGCCCACTATCAGACGCGTCTGGGCATTTTCATAATCTTCCCCGCTGTTGTTGCTAACCCGCACATAACCCTCAAGGCACATTCTCTTCTCGTCTTCGGTTAGCGTGCCCATATAGAATGCCCGCCAGCTAAGCCCGCTCGTAAAATATGTTATTTCGAAAGGTACTTTGCCGCTTGTCTCCGAGCGAATGAGCCATCTGCCGATTTCTTTTAGCCGAGCCGGAAAAACCAGTTGCTGAATATCAATTTTGTCAGTCTGCTCCAAAGGCTCCAGGACCAGCGACGTCGGGTCAATCAGCGTATTGGCCCACATAAATTGAAGCCAGTTCCATCCTTTTTTCAGCGTTAAGTTCCGACGCTCCCGGACCAAAGTCAAATCAGCCGAGTTATAAATAGTAATTTGCACGTTCTCTCGGCGAGGTAATGTTACCAGCTCAATTGCACTGGCCGGAGCAAAGGGTGGTTTATCCGGTATCACCTCCTTTGTAATCCTTTCGGACGCGGGTCGTTTTGCCCTTAATCTCGAATCTGCTATTTTCCTTTCGGCAGGTTCTCTTGAGTCTAATAGCAAATTTCGGGTGGTTTGTGTTCCCTCATCAAGCCCCGTTTCGGAATCAGAAACAATCAGGTTTTTCGCAATTTCACGTTCTTGTTTTTTATCCCCAACTAAACTGGACATCAATAACGCAATTCCTAACAGCAAAACTGCTGCGATTGCGCCGAGCCCGGTAGACTTCCTGAAAGAAATAAACCTTTGCTGTACAGGTTTTTTGGCCTGCTTTACGGTTTCTTTAATCAGCTTATCAGGCACTATCGTCTCTTCACGAAGCAGGTCCAGTGTGGAAAATTTTTGCTTTAACTGTTTGGCCAGTTCGCGGCAATCAGAACAACTCTTTAGGTGCTCGGATATCTGTTCTGCCCGGATGTCCGAAACAAGCTTGAATTGATATTTAATAAGCTCTTTTTCTGTGATATGCCGTTTCATTTCGCTTCTCTGTTAAATTCACCCAGCTTCTTCGCCAGAGTTCTAAGTGCCCTGTACATTTGCGTTTTCACCGTACCAACAGAACAATCCATAACCTGTGCCACTTGTGGATAAGTAAGCTGCTCATAATACGCCAGAATAAGTGTTGCCCGTTGTCTGTCAGGCAATGATTCAATGGCCTCTCGCAGCTGTTCTTTTTGCTCCTCAACAGCCACCCGGTCTGAAGAATTATGTGAATTATCTGAAATATCAGCCGTTTCCAATTTTTCGCAGTCCACATTAGAATATTCGGTTTTTTTATTTAATGATATGAATTTTAACTGTTTACGCTGCCTCTGGCTATTGATAACAATACGCGTGGCCATTGTAAACAGCCACGACTTAAAACTATCGCCTCGAAATGTATAAGCTTTCTCATGCACGCGTTTGAATGTTTCCTGAAAAAAATCCTCAGCTAATTCTCGACTGCCGCACATTCGCTGCAAGTATCCCAGCACACTTGCGCCATATCGGCGTACAAGCTCTTCGAATGCTGTCGGGCTACCCTGACAATGAGCGTCAATTAATTTTTTATCTGTGCTCTGCATTCACAAATCTGCTTCATCTAATATACATGACACGGATTATACCTCTGTAGTTGACAAAAAAACAAAGTATAAAAAAAGACCGTAGTAAGATAATCTATGCAAGTGATGCTTTAGAACAGGATTTGTCCCTATTATCTTATCGGAGTCCTGATTAATTTAGAATAGTTGTATATTTATAATCAACAGGTGATATTGGAAAGATGTTGAGTTTATCAAGGTAGGAATGATACCAGGCCGATAAAATATCTAATGTCAGCCTTGTTGCTCGTCTTCAATTTCGTCTTCTAATCCGTCGAATATTTCTGTAGTACCTCGCCCTTCAGAAGAGTCGAGTTGTCCCTGGTCTGCAAATGTGCCACTTTCAGTAGGTTGACCTTTATTCGATGAACTAAGCGGCTCAGGTGGCTGCAGTATCATCTCATCAGGGATTGCTATGTGTTCCGGTGTGCCGTCAATCTGTAATCCGAATGCTAAAGGACCGATTTGCAGGTAATCGCCGGGTTTGACCTTGGCCTCAGTTATACGTTTTCCATTAAGATAAGTGCCGTTACTGGAACCAAGGTCGCGAACTATTAACGCCTCCCGTGTCTTATTTATCTCGCAGTGCTTCCTTGAGACAACCATAAGTGGTATGCATAAATCACAATCCTGACGCCTGCCTATGACCGTAACGCTGCTCGGCAGGCGAAAGTCTTTTCGAGAGCCGTTTCTCTTGAAGAGGACTAAATTTACGTCCATACCCACCCCTTTCATCCAGAAATATACATATTATCACTCTGTTCAACAGTATACCAATAGAGTTGGTATTTGACAAGAAAATAAGTTAAAATAATTGAAGAACGCGATATTAGTGTTTCCGAAAAAGGTAGAAAAAGCGTTTTTTTGTCGATATAAGTTTGGTTTAGGCAATGTATGTATTACAAAGCGGTCATATTTGATTTGGATGGTACGTTAGTAGACACCCTGGCGGATTTAGGCGAGTCGATGAACTTTGCTTTGGCAAGTTTGGGACAGCCTACGCATAAGACCGAGGAATTCAGACGAATGATAGGCGACGGATTCAGGACTTTTGCAAAAAGGGCTTTGCCGAGTGAAAAGGAGGATTTAAGTGACAGCCTTATGGCAGTGGTGAGGCAGCATTATGCGGATGGCTGCCTGGTAAATAGCAAATTATATAAAGGTATCTATGAAACCATAACCGAACTGTATAGAAGGGCGATTGGACTTGCTGTTTTAACCAACAAAGATAAAAACTTGGCAGAACGTATTTTAGGGCATTTTTTTACGGTTGGTATCTTTAAGCACATTATCGGCGCGGTCGGTGGGCAGCCGGTCAAGCCAAATGGCCGGATAGTTCGTAGGTTAATAGGCCTAATGCAGCTCTGTCCAACCGACGTTATCCTCGTCGGCGATAGTGGCGTGGATATGGATACAGCAGCGGCAGCCGGCATTCGAGCCGTAGGAGTCAGTTGGGGCTTTCGCAGCCGTGAAGAACTCGTTGACCACGGAGCAGATATGGTAATCGATGAGCCGGCGGAACTTTTAAATCTTGTGTGTTGACAATTCTGATTAAACGGATATGATTTATGTGGCTGATAAGAACAACTTGTCTGGATTTATAGATGGTGAGAATTCAATTTCCTGACGGCAGCACATTGGAGGTTGCCCAGGGCACAACAGTACAAAAATTGACCGAACAGATAGACCCACAACGTGCAAATCTTGCGGTGGCCGCAAAGGTTAATGGGGTTTTAGTTGACTTATCCGCGGCAATAAAGGCGGATGCTTCTGTTCAGATTGTTACCACTCAGGACGAAGAAGGCCTTCAGATTATGCGACATAGCTGCGCGCACATAATGGCCGAGGCGATATGCGATATTTGGCCCGATGCGAAACTGGTCTATGGCCCTGCAGTCGCGGACGGATTTTATTACGATATTGACCTTGATGAGCCAATACGCCCGGAGGATTTCGCACGTATCGAAGAAGAAATGGCCCGTATAATCAAGGCAGATAAGCCTTTTGTTAGGATGGAAATGAGCAGGTCACAGGCCCTTAACAGAGTTAATGGCGATAAGTATAAAATCGATAACATAAACCGGGCCCCGAGTGATATTATCAGTTTTTATTCGCACGGCGATAATGGGTTTGAAGACTTATGTAGGGGGCCACATATTCCAAGCACAGGGCGGGCAGGCAGCTTCAAAATTATGTCGGTAGCGGGTGCGTACTGGCACGGTGACCAAACGCAAAAAATGCTTCAGAGGGTTTACGGTACAAGTTGGCGAAACAAGAAAGAACTTGATGATTATTTGCACAGGCTCGAAGAGGCCAAGAAACGAGACCATAGAATACTCGGTAAGCAGCTTGATTTTTACAGCATTCACGATGATATCGGGTCCGGCCTGATTCTGTGGCATCCGAAAGGCTCTTTAATCCGTCATGTAATCGAAGGCTTCTGGAAAGAAGAGCATCTTAAACGAGGATATGATATTATTTACTCGCCGCATATTGCTACTGAGAAAATGTATCAGCGAAGTGGACACCTGGAAAAATACGCGGATATGATGTATTCGCCGATGACCATTGATAAGCAGAACTATTACCTAAAGCCAATGAACTGTCCGGCTCATTATGTGATATACAACAATAAGCCGCGCAGCTACCGTGACCTGCCGATGAGATTCTGCGAATTAGGGATGGTATATCGCTATGAGCCAAGTGGTACTCTGCACGGTATGTTGAGAGTTCGCGGATTTACACAGGATGACGCCCATACGTTCTGCACACCTGAGCAATTAGGCAAGGAGCTTGATTTGATTCTGGAATTGATGCACTTTATGATGACAACCTTCGGATATACGTATAAGGCTTATTTAGCCACCAGGCCGGAAAAATATCTCGGCACGATAGAAGAATGGGAACGTGCCACCTATGAATTGCGGCAGGCTCTTGAACGGCGTGGTTTGCCTTATGAGGTGGATGAGGGCGGTGGCGTATTTTATGCCCCCAAGATTGATATTAAACTGATAGACTCACTCGGGCGTGAATGGCAGGGGCCCACTCATCAGGTTGACTTACAGGCGGCCGGACGGTTTGACATTCGCTATGTCGGCGAGGATAATGCTCTGCATGAGCCGGCAATTATTCACCGAACTGTGCTTGGCAGTATGGAGCGATTCATTGGCGGCCTGATTGAGCACTATGCCGGCGCTTTCCCTTTATGGCTCTCGCCGGAACAAGTGCGGATTTTGACAATAAGCGAGAAAAGCAATCAATATGCGACCGGCTTGCAGTCAAAGATTAAAAATGCGAATCTGCGGTGTGGCATTGATTGCTCATCAGAGAAAATCGGGGCAAAAATAGCCCGGACTCACAGTGAGAAGCTGCCTTATATGCTTGTAGTAGGGACAAAAGAAGCCCAGACAAACGCGGTTAACGTGAGAATAAGAGGTTACAAGGAGACAAAAAATCTGAGCATAGAGGAATTTATTGGTGCCGCGAAAAGGAAAGTTGACAATAAAGAAATGGACCTGATGCTTTAAGATAGCTAATGGTGTAGTCGTTTGGTTAGCGAGTACTTATTGAGTTATTGAGAAAGGAAGGTGGCATACAATCAAAAAGCAGAATTTACGGATAAATGATAGGATTCGGGTAAATCGAATTCGGCTAATAGACGAGACGAATACGCAGGTAGGGATAGTAGATACGGCCGAAGCGTTGAGCAAGGCACGAGAGATCGGAATGGACTTAGTGGAGGTTTCACCTACGGCTGAGCCTCCGGTTTGCCGGCTGATGGATTACGGCAAGTGGTTGTATGAACAAAAGCGAAAAGAGCACATTGCTCACAAGAAACAGCATGCGGTGGTGTTGAAGGAGATCCGGTTGCGACCAAAAATCGACCCTCATGACAAGACTATCAAGGTGAATCACGCGCATAAATTTCTCGAAAAGGGCTATCGTGTTCAGTTTACAATGTTGTTCAGAGGACGTGAAATGATGCATCTTGACCATGGCTATGCCCTGATGGAGGATGTTTCCGAGTTGCTGCAAGATGTAGCAAAGGTGGAAAAGGAAGCAATCATCAGGGGTAGGCGGATGATAATGATCCTCATACCGAAATGAGAGTCGTGCTTTGATTTTATCCCGAATATTGCTGAGCTGGAATTATCCACTATTAAGCGGATTTGTGAAAACTCAGAGCAAATAGGCAGATAATTGTTATACTTGTATTATGGTATTCTGGATTATTAATAGTGGAAGGCCCAGCTTTTGACACCTTGCCGGTGCATATTGTGGTTATAAATTAGGCATTACTAAAAAACCGAATTACACATGCAAATTCCCTCTTGACTGGAAATGGAGTTATAAATAAACTATTGGGTTTGTATTGTTTGAGATGATTGTAGATAGATTGAACGGGAAGGGGCTGTTGAATGCCTAAGCAGAAAACGCATAAGGGAATGACTAAAAGAATTAAGATTACGGCCAAAGGCAAAATTAAGCGAAGGCGGTCGTTCGGTAGTCATCTCATGAGCGGTAAGAACGCAAAACGCAGAAGAAAAATCAGAGGTAGTGCGATTATACACGGTGCCATGGCTAAGACGATAAGAAAGGAACTAGGCAGGTAAGTCACACAAATTAAATACACATAGCTTGCTTCTCGGCTTCAGGTCAGCTGCCGCCAGCAAGAATGAGTTATTGAAGCGATAATTTGAAAGGAAAGCTGATATGCCACGTGTAAGAAAAGGCTCCGCCAGACGCCGGTCACGTAAAAGAATCCTCAAAGCAGTAAAAGGGTATCGAGGTGCGCCGGGCCGGCAATACCGCTTGGCCAAAGAGGCCGTTACAAGAGCGGCGGTAAACGCCCGAGTTGACCGGCGAAGACGTAAAAGAGACTTTCGTGGCCTGTGGATTATTCGTCTAAGTGCTGCCTGCCGGCAAAGGAACATCCGATATAGTGAATTTATAAACGGCTGCAAAAAAGCAGGCATTAGCCTGAATCGCAAAATGCTTAGTGAAATTGCAATTGATGACCCGGCCGGTATGGATGCAATCGTAGATGCTGCGCGAGCGGCAATTGCTTAGTGAAGTCAATGGATTGCAGTTCATCGACAGGGAAAGTTATATGCTAAAGGCATTTGAACAAGTTACTGATGATGCTCTTAAAGAATTAAGTGGGGTCTCGAGCCCGGAGCAACTTGAGCAGTTCCGCATAAAATATCTTTCCCGAAAAGGCCGGCTCACACAGATGCTCAGCCAGGTAGGGCAATTGCCGCCCGAATTAAGACCTCAGGCCGGCCAATTAGCAAATAAAACAAAAAAACATATCATTGACGCTTTTGAAGAGCTCAAGGATAGTTTATCTCAACGTCAACAACCCATAGGGCCTGCGATTGATGTTACATTGCCCGGAATTCCGATAAGGGTCGGAAAACAACACATTATCACACAGACCATAAGTGAATTGTTGGAGATATTCGGGCGGATGGGCTTCGGAATTGCTTATGGGCCCGAGGTTGAGGATGAGTGGCATAATTTTATCGCACTTAATATTCCGCCTGAACATTCTGCCAGGGACCCGGTTGATAATTTCTACATTGATAAAGAGACACTTTTGAGAAGCCAGACCTCGACAATACAGATACGGGTAATGGAAAAAAATAAACCCCCGATTCGGATTGTAGCGCCTGGGCGGGTCTATCGGCCTGATACAGTGGATGCGACACATATGTATATGTTTCATCAGCTTGAGGCGCTGGTTGTTGATGAAGGTATTAGTATGATTGATATGAAAACTACCATCAACCAGTTTATTCATGCTTTCTTCGGTGCGGAGACTAAATGGCGATTCAGACCAAGCTTTTTCCCATTCACCGAACCCAGCGCTGAAGTCGATTTGCTCTGGATTGACAAACAAGGCAAGGAAAGCTGGATAGAAATGGGCGGCTGCGGAATAGTCGACCCAAACGTTTTTGATGCGGTCGGAATAGATAGTGAAAAATACACCGGCTGGGCTTTTGGATTCGGAATCGAACGGCTGGCAATGCGGAAGTACGGCATTAGCGATATTCGCCTGTTATTCGAGAATGATTTACGTTTCCTCGACCAGTTTTGAAGAGTAAAAAAGAGGGGGTTATTGCGTTCGGATAAGTTGACAATAATGCGGAATACGGCTAATATGTGCGTCCTGGGCAGATTAATTAGAAAGGGATAGCCGTGAATATAAAAGGGGTGGTTCTTGCAGGTGGGACGGGTTCACGTCTCGACCCCTTGACGAAAGTGACCAATAAACATCTCCTGCCGGTCGGCCGAAAGCCTATGATTTATTACCCGATTGAAAAACTCATATCAGCAGGTGTAAAAGAAATACTCGTTGTCACAGGTGTTGAGCATATGGGAGATGTAGTGAACCTGCTTGGTTCAGGTAAAAGTTTTGGTTGCCGGTTTACGTATAAAGTGCAGGACGAGGCCGGTGGGATAGCTGAGGCACTGGGTTTGGCTGAGGATTTTTCCAGTGGTGAACGTGTAGCCGTAATTTTGGGTGATAATGTCTTCCAGGCAGGGCTGAGAGTATACATCGACAGATTCGAAACTCAAAAAGAAGGGGCAATGGTGCTTTTGAAACAAGTGCCGGACCCGCACCGTTTTGGAGTTGCTGAAATCCAAAATGACAGGGTTATTCGTGTCGAAGAGAAACCCAAAAAGCCAAAGACCGATTACGTAGTAACGGGAATATATTTTTATGATAATTCCGTCTTTGAGATTATAAGGGCACTCAAACCTTCGGGCCGAGGAGAACTTGAGATCAGCGACGTAAATAACACTTATATTTCAAAAGGCCAACTGGCCTTTGATATTCTTGAGGGTTGGTGGAGTGATGCCGGTACATTTGAATCGCTTAATAAAGTTAATGAACTGGTTGCAAAGGAGCCCCCCGAATGAGCAAAAAAACGATACCGTTGAAGCAGGTTTTTTCAGATGAAGACTTAATGGTGCGAGGCTCAGGCGCTCTTATTGACGGCCTGGCTGTGCGTCGGGCAAAGGTGTTAGCCGACGAGCGGGGAAGACTCGGAGAGATAATGCGGGCTGATGATCCCTGGTTTGAGAAATTTGGGCAGGTCTATTTTACAACTACATATCCCGGAGTGGTTAAGGCGTGGCACTACCACAGTAAGCAAACGGACCATTTTTATGTCATCAAAGGTTTAGTGAAAGTAGCACTTTATGATGAACGACCCGATTCGCCAACACATGGCATTGTAAACGAGGTCTATCTCGGCGAGCATTGCCCGGCGCTGCTCCGGATACCGCCGGGTGTGATGCACGGTTGGATGTGCATTAGCCAGAGCGAAGCTTATATCGTCAATATGGTTTCAGAGCCTTATAACTACACCGAGCCGGATGAATTTCGCCTTGACCCGCACGACAACCAGATTCCTTATGACTGGACTCGGAAAGATGGCTGAGCAGTTGATAGCCATCCTTGGCGGCAGAGGAATGCTGGGGAGTGATGTGGCGCGAGCCTTCACAGAAAATCGGCTTAATTTCCAAGTCTTTGACCTGCCCGAGTTTGATATTACTAATTCTCAGCATCTTCAAAATATTGTTAATCGGGCCGAGATTATTATTAACTGTGCGGCCTACACAAACGTAGATAAGGCCCAGACTGAGGCTAATCTGGCATATGAAGTTAACGCCGAAGCGGTAGGGCGGCTGGGCAATCTTGCCAGAGACCGCGGACGATGGATTTTGCATATTAGTACCGATTTTGTTTTTGATGGGAAGCTGGAAAGAGCTTATGTTGAGACTGATGCGCCCAATCCGATAAATAGTTATGGAAGAACAAAATTGGCAGGGGAGCAGCTTTTGGCCGAGAGCGGCTGCCGACATTGTATAATGCGTACGGAGTGGACTTACGGCAAAGGCGGGAATAACTTTATCACAAAACTTATTGCACGGGCAAAGCAGGGAAAAGAGCTGAAAGTAGTTGATGACCAGATTGGCGCTCCCACTGCCACAACTGAGGTTGCAAAGGTGATATGCAAATTGTTACCCGGCAGACCACAGAATATATTTCATTTTGCCGCGTCTGGTTACGTCAGCCGTTTTGAGGTAGCGAAATTCATCTTTGAAAAACTTGGAATATCTGTTAACCTGAGTAGCTGCAAAAGCAGTGATTATCCCACACCGGCACAAAGGCCGCTAAACAGCCGATTGGACTGTGGTAAAATTCAGGCCGTGCTGGGCGAAAATATTGAGAATTGGCAGGATCCTTTGAGTCGTTTCCTAAAGAGCTTATGAGAAGAATACTTGTTACAGGCGGAGCAGGATTCATAGGTAGCAACTTCGTGCGGATGGTGCTTACCGAGCACGCTGAATGCATGGTTTTCAACCTTGACAAGCTTACCTACGCAGGAAACCTTGAAAACCTGGCTGACTTTTTGAACCATCCTAATCATAAGTTTATCAAAGGCGATATATGTGATGGTGGTTTGGTTGAAAAAATCCTGGGCGATTATCAGATAGATTCAATTATTAACTTCGCTGCGGAAAGTCATGTCGACCGTTCTATTTTAGCGCCGAAAGCTTTTATCGAGACTAATGTTACAGGAACGCTTGTTCTTCTGGAAGCCGCCCGAGACAAAGGATTGGAGAGATTCGTTCAGATTTCGACAGACGAAGTCTATGGGGCACTCGGGCCGGAGGGGAAGTTTACGGAAGAAACGCCGCTTAATCCTAATTCTCCGTATTCGGCAAGTAAAGCAGCCGCCGACCATCTGGTCAGGGCATTCGGGAATACCTGGGGACTTAAATGTAATATAACTCGCTGCTCGAATAATTACGGAGAATACCAGTTCCCTGAGAAAATGATTCCATTAATGATTAATAATGCACTCAATGACAAAGACTTGCCAGTTTATGGCGACGGCCTGTATGTGCGAGACTGGCTGTACGTATATGACCACTGCAAAGCCATCTGGAATATCTTGACTGAAGCGTTTCCCGGTGAGGTGTATAATATCGGGGGCTGTAATGAGAAAACCAATCTTGAGGTGATTAAGCATATACTGAATCGTCTTGGTAAGCCGGAGTCGCTAATCAAACACGTAACCGACCGGCCCGGCCACGACAGACGGTATGCGATTGATGCCGGCAAGATAATCAACAAGTTGGACTGGCGGCCGTCTGTTACCTTTGAAGAAGGCATCAACAAAACCATAGACTGGTACATTGAAAACAAACAATGGTTGACCAATGTGGTATCAGGGCAGTACCAAAAATATTACGAGACGATGTATTCAAATCGATAAATAATTTTAGAGTGCAATTAGTCGATTGACCCAAAAACTCATTCTGCATTAGACCCAAGAGCTTCATCAAAAAATAACAAAATGCAGAGACGTAATAATGATAAGCACTTTTTTGTATCTTTTTTTAAAGGCTTCGATTATTATTTTGTATCTAACGTGGATGTTGTTTGAGAGAACTTGCAGACATAAAAGCTTTAGTTATTAGGTTGAAACCGAGTGTCCGAAGAGCTTCAAAATCATCTGAATAATACTGTGACGACTGAACAGGTCACAATTGACGAGGCCGTAAATTATGAGAAGAAGAGATTTTCCCGTCGATACAGGATGCGTTATCTTGACCGACTTGAAAAAGCCTTTGCAAAGGAAGTTTTTGAAATGGTTGGTGTCGGTTCACATATAGTAGATATACCCTGTGGTAACGGCAGGTTTTTTGGTGTATTCTCTAAAGCAAGAAAGCTCACGATGGTTGACTATTCGGAAAATATGCTGGCTGCGGCGAAAGAAAAATGTGGAACTCCAGAAAATGTTGAGTTTATTCGGTCCGACATTTCAAGTATGCCCTTGTCTGATAGTTGTGCCGAGCTGTGCTTTTGCATGCGGCTTTTTCATCATATGCAAAATGACCAGGTTAGACTTCAATCTCTGAAGGAACTGGTTCGAATTTCAAAAAAATATGTTGCCTTGTCTTTTTACAACAGGAACTGTCTGAGATTTTACTTGCGAAAAATACTTGGCAAGAAGATTAGAGGTAATTATGTAACGTTTGCCCATATTATTGACTTGGCAGGGCAGGCTAGGCTTAGAGTCGTTCAACGTATCCCCAAGCTCAATTTATTCGAGCAGCAATGCTTTGTGATTTTAGAAAAAGCATAACACTGTTAAATGAGTATTAGTGTTGAGCAGACTGAAGACAATAAAAACGATTCTGAAATTCGAATACAACGACTCACGAAGAGTCAGATGGTGGCTGAAAGATGAAACATTTGTTCCTGTAGCGAAGTCGATTGAAGCTGCCGTAAGGGACATTGAAAGTAATGTTATCCCGGACAATATTAAAATACTTAAACGTAGTGTGTTTAAACATACCGAGCGTAAAACTGTTTTTAGTATACAGCATCCACAGAATCCTGAGCGTTTATTTGTTGCAAAGATTTTTTTTCTGGTTCATACCTCACACAAGCTTAACTATCGCTTATACGGCTTAGACGAAGCAGCCAATTCGATTCAGGCAAGAACAAAGGGGATAAGTACTCCTGAGATATATGGCTGCGGCCATATATATAATAAGCTGGGTTTTGTAAAAGCCTCTGTGGTTATTTTTGAGATCTTACGCCACGTTACCACGATAGGCGAATTGATGCGTATTGGACCATATAGTGAGCGAGCCGAGATACTTATGAGCACTGTACCCCTATTTATTAGTCTTTATAAAGCAAATTGTAATCACATAGATGTTAATCACTCGGCGGTGGTTATGTCTGGGAACAATTTAGGTCATAAGCTGTATCTACTGGATTTTCATCACGCCAAGTTCTACGACAAGCCAAGTATTGAGGTACTGATGTTTGAGGCCGGCTGTTTTGCAAAGTCATGCCGGGATTGGATATCAGATGAAATGGTTGATAAGTGGCTGGATAGACTTTTAACCGTCATTAGTGTTAACGGCGCTGCCGATAGACAAAAAGTGAAAGAATATTTTGACTACTATTGTGTGGCTGCACTGTCACGCAAACAGCGAAGGACACTAATTGAATAAATTAGCTGGGTAACCGGCGGGATGCGATAAGTGGTTGCCGGGGACCGCGAAGGTGGTATTCTATATGTAGAATACTGTACACCGATTAAAGAAGTTTTATATGAATATCGTGACGGTTAGCGTCTGCATACCTACCTATAACAGAAAGGATTATCTTAAGGAAACCTTAGAGAGTGTATTTGCACAAACGTATAAGGACTATGAAGTAGTAATAGTCGACGATGGCTCCACGGACGGCACTGACGAAATGATTAAGCAAGCCGGATATAATGTTAGATACTTTTGGCAGGAAAACGCCGGAGATGCCGCTGCACGGAATAGGTTGGTTGAATTAGCCCAAGGCCAATACATATCTTTTCTGGACTCCGATGACCTCCTCGTCCCTGACGCAATCGAGCGAATGATGGCTGCTATGAGTGTGCAGAACGAAGACGTCATCGTTTATGGACCTTATATAGCAATTGACCGGAATGGGAAGGTCTGTAAAAGAAAACGCAAAAAATTATATAGTGGCAATATTACACAACCTCTATTTGAGAACATCCTGGTCCATTCCTGTGGTTCGCTATTTCCAAAAAAAATCCTGGAAGAAGCAGGGAGGTTTGACACTTCTTTGCCTGTTTGTTCGGATTATGCATTATGGCTGCAACTATCCCTGAAGTTTTGTTTCATCGCATTATCAGGGCCGACATTTAAGCGTCGCCGACACACGGGCAATTTATCTGAACGCTCATTTGCGAATCGCAAGGCAGAATTAAATATCCTTGAAAATTTCTATTATAATGGCGGCGGCAAAGAACATGTTCTAAAAAGGATTGCTATGAAAAGGCTGAGCAAAGAAGGCTACAGAGCCGGTCGGTGTGCGATGCGGGAAGGATTAACCGAAACAGCATCCCAATTACTTGCTCAATCTTTTAGGCGGTGTCCAGATATCAAGTCTTTGTTATGGTGGATGATAGCGGCCGGACATTTCCATCTTGGCTTATCTCGGACATAATTTGTCTCTTCTGATAAGACGCCTATTTGTTTTTACAGTTATTTTGTTTGCCCAGCCTTTTCGCTCGGTGGTTATTACGGATTTTTCCCCGAAATAAGCCCTGAGAAATCTTAGCCGGTCCGTGCTGCTTATGTTTTCCCTGAACATATTTACCTGAACGATATTTTTTAACCTTAAGTTGCTGGGCAGTTTTAAAAACTTTTGCGTTCGTTCATTATCGAGGAAAAAGAATTGCCAGCCGGAGTTGTTTTCCCTTGCCAATATGTTGCCCAAACGCAAGTCGCCGTGGAATATACCATCGGCATGCATCTTGCCAATGATTTGCCCAAAAGCTTTTATAAGCCGGCGTTTTTCTCTTATAGTCTCTTTTGTCAAATCCTGACAACGCTCGCCGATACAAAGGTGAAGCTGTTGTGCACCTTCAACTTCCCTCGTTAACAGGAAATTTCTTTTGCAGAGTAATCGGTTTTTTTCTTCTCCAAAGGCTATAATCTCTGGTACATTGAAGCCGTTTTCACGCAGCATCAGGCTGGCCTGAAAGGCGCGATTTGCTCTGCTGGGGCGGAAAATATGCTTAGCGAAGTCCCAAACTGACCTGTAAAGGTATTCCTTGTAAAAAACTTTCCGAGTGCATTCTGAAAATTCAACGGCAAACTTGAAGATACGGGCAAATTTGGAAGATTTTATCGAGTCAAGATGATATTCCTCGGCAAGTGCCTTTTCCCCCACTGCAAGTGCCTTCTCAAGGGCCGGGTTGCGATAGTTTTTGTGAACATACATTGTGCAATCATTTAATCGCACCTTGTCATAATCGTTAAGGGACCTTCTGAAAGAAAGCGTTGCCACAGAAATTAATATCCTACAACAGCGATTGACAGTTGATTGGCAAGTTCTATCGTTTCCGGCCTGTCGATTATTATCACTTTATCTGCCTCGAGGGCCAGACATTTACCCCCATTTTCCGCTAAACTTTTAATTGTATCCGGCCCTACGCATGGCACGTCAAAACGCAGGTCCTGAGTTGGTTTGGATACCTTTAATAGACTCCAGCCGCTTTTTTTGCACAAAGCCCCGGCACGTTTAATCATTTCCGCCGTTCCTTCTATTGCCTCGACAGCAATAATTTCTCGTTCCCTAACGACGATGGCCTGGCCTATGTCCAGTTCACTCAACTTTTTTGCGATGGACCAGCCGAACTCAATGTCGGCCTTTGCTGAGGAACTCGGATGGCATTTTGTCATCACGCCTTTTCTTGCTAGATGCTCTTTGCAATACATTATGGAATTCTCCAGGATGATACCACCGCTGGCAAGCTCATCAGCGATTGCGCACAGGAGGGTGTCGCTTTGCTTGTCTTTATCTTGCAGTCGCCAGTACCATATCCTCAAACTTCGCCAGTCAGGCATATAACGTAATATTCGCCATGGAGTAAAGATTCGCTGCTTTGCGACGCGACCGACCATGATTGCACGTCTTACATTGTGTCTCCGTAATTTGCGTATCCAGCCTCCGGGTCGGGCAAGAGCTGCCTTATAAAAAACGTCCACACTCTGAGCAAGTGAATCGTTTGCGATATCTGCCAGCCCAACGCAAATGACCTTGAGGCCCGCCCGTTTTGCACCCTCGGAAACAAGAAAAGGCAGTCGCCCCTCTCCTGCAATCAAACCCAGGACATTTTCTTTACCCAAGTGACTACCTCGTTTTTTGTCGGACACTAAGCATTCAGCCTGTGGTGGTTAGTTGTCAGTTGTTTTACTTTTTTGAGAACCGGAACCTGCCTATTCTATTTATCAGGAGATAAGGGTTCTGGTTGTTGAATCTGCTGTAATTTTTTTTGAAGTTGGCGAATAGCCTGCCGCATCTCGGGCAGGTATTGTATCATACTATAGGCACGTCTGCCGACGCTGGCCTCGATAGCCGGTGCGCCAACAACTACCTGGCCATCGGGGATGTTGTTAATAACGCCGGCCTGTGCGGCGATAGTAACATTACTTCCAATGTTAATATGACCGACTATGCCGGCTTGCCCTCCGAGAATACAATGATGTCCAAGCGTGGTTGAGCCGGCAATGCCAACTTGTGCAACAAGCAGACAGTGTGCACCGATTTTGGAACCATGTCCAATGGTAACCAAGTCACCCAACTTAGCACCTTCGCCGATAACCGTGTCTCCGAGAGTCCCTCGTTCAATGCCGCACAATGCACCAACCTCAACATCATTTTCAATGACCACGATTCCTATCTGCGGTATTTTATGATGTGTGCCGTTGTGTGAGGCAAATCCAAAACCATCTTCACCGATTGTCGAATTGGCGTTAATAATCACACGGTCTCCTATTTTGCAACCGTCGTAGATGACAACATTTGGGTAGATAACGCTGTTGTTGCCAATCTGCGTATCACGCCCGATATATGCGCAGGGGTAAATTGTGCACCTGTCTCCGATTTTTGCGTTGTCCGAGATTGTTACATAGTCATGGATATGGCAGTCGACACCGACTTTCGCACTATCAGCAATTGAGCATCGCTTACTAATGCCCACTTTCTTATGGGTTCTGTAACCGTGCAGCAGAACAAGGATTTGCATAAAAGCATAATAGGGGTCTTCAACTACGAGAAGCGGTGTTGAAGTATCCATCTGGTTGCCTACTATAACTGCACTTGCCCTTGTGCTATGTAATTGTTTTGCATATTTTGGATTTGCGAGGAAGCTTATTTCGCCTTCGGCGGCTCGGCCAAGTGTGGATGCAGATTTGATTATGATATTTGCGTCACCGATAACTTTTCCGTTTACATAGGTGGCTAATTCCCCTAAGGTTTTTGATTGCATTTTCACGGTCCTTGTACAGAATTTCTAACACTTCTTGCCAATAGGCAAGCCCGTTAATAGCTTATTAAAGAAGACATTATACCAAGTAGATAACCTTAGTCAAATAGCAAAGCCGGCCCTCAAGATATATTTACAAGTCTTCGAAATTATCCCGAAATCCCTTGAGTCATATATTCGTTATTATCTGTACAAGTTGTTGTTGCGAGCTTGAACTGGGTCGGCTGAAATCCGCCTGCTTAAGTTGTATGACATTAACATTTGGGCCAATTGGCCTGTAAAGGCAGGGGTCTGTCGGCTCAAATATACACACGGTCTTGAGTCCCATAGAAGCGGCCATATGCGTGATGCCGCTATCGTTGCCGAGAAAGTAGTCGGCACAACTGATAAGCCCCAAAACTTCCAACAGGGATAATCCTGACACACAGAAACCGATAGCTTTAAGCATATTGATGGTTTTTCGGGTGAATTTGTCCAGTTCACAGTGGCCTAAGACGAACAGGACTTCGAAACCTTTTGATTTCAGCATCTCAGCAACGGAACAAAAATTTTCTATATGCCAGCATTTTTCAGGACTGCCGCTGCCGGGATGAATCAGCAGCAGTTTTTCTGGTTCTTGTAGGCCAATTTCCTTAAGGAGAATTCGCCCATAATTTGTATCAGTTTTTCTCGCCTTTATTGAGACCTTGTCGCAGACGGTTTGAAGTGCGTCGGAAGAGCGATTCTGTGGTTCCTGGGACTCGAAGAGGACAATCTGCTCAAGGAGTTGTTGTATATAAAAGTTGCTTATGTAGCTGGTAAAGCCCGCCGGTGCCTTGAGCTGCAGGATTATTACTTCCACGCCGTGACTGCAATTGGCTGTGAAAATCAGGTTTCGTTCGAATTGACTGTCTGCTTCACCTAGAAAACTGATAATCCATTCGTAGTCTGCAAAAGCTCTTATTAGAGGGTCTGGGTCTTCAAGTTTGAATTCGTCAGCTTCCATAAACAGCCGGTGCAGTTCGACCGAGCTGAGCGCACGAACGGTGTCTATACAAGTTCGGCCGGGCAGAATACCTGTGTATTCAGTGTTGCTTAACAGGTCAATTCTGGTTAAATGTAATGCCGTCTTCATAAACTCAGCTAACGGCAGAGTCAGTATACAATCGCCTAATGCCCCGGGTTGGATAATAAGTGCCCGCTGCAGACTTGCAGCGGCTTGAGCTTCCCTTAGCCTTATGATATTAAAAATGTCGGTTGCTTTACCCATTTTGACGAAAAGTAAACACAATCCCGCGAATGAGAGCTGCCACCTTGCTACCTGTTAAATTCAGCTGGACGAACACCCCTTGTCCCGGCAAACGATAATCACAATCTCTAATCAAAATAGAAAACCGTGAAAGATTCATTTATCTTCGTTGTTTAACTCGCTCTTTAGCCTGAATAATATACAATATAGCTCGGAGTAATTCAATGATTTTGTTACCGGCTGTTCCGGCAGTCATTTTTCATCTTTTCAGATTCCTTGACCATAGATAGGCGATTGTCTATAATACGCCTTGCCTTTTATGTGAAGGTGAAAGATAAATTTGCTTTAGTCTTGAAGTAGGAGTTAGAAGGAATGTCGAAAAAAGCTTTGTGTGATGAATGTCCGGGCTTGTGCTGTAGATACTTTGCATTTCCGATAGAAACACCCGAGACAGAGGAGGACTATGACGATATAAGATGGTTTCTGTGTCATAAGAATATTTCTGTTTTTGTCGAAGAGGGCGACTGGTATATAAACGTGAAAAACAAATGTAGGCACCTCACAAATGGCAAGAATCAATGCGCAATATACCAGAAAAGACCAAGGCTTTGCAGAACATATAGCACCAAAGATTGTGATTTTACCGATGGTGAATACGACTATGAACTGCACTTTACTAATGATAAGCAGATGGAAGAATATATAAAAATAAAATTCGGTAACAACCACGCCGAAAAGCCCAAGCTTAAAAACCGCAGGAAGGCAAAGGTAAAGGTCGGATGTTGAAAAGCTTGGTAGTCTTGAAGGCTGGTAACCGGGATTATGTGCTTTAAGATGCGAAGCGAGAATAAATGAAAATACAACCGGTGAAGGGAACGAGGGATTTTTATCCTGCTGAGATGGCCCGGCGAAACTGGATAATAGAGGGCTGGAGAAAGGCCTCGCTGCGCAACGGCTTTGAAGAATATGACGGCCCGATGTTCGAATACCTCAAGATGTTTCAAATAAAAAGCGGCGACGAAATCGTCGAGCAGCTTTTCTCATTCAAGGACAGAGGCGGCAGAGACTTGGCGCTCAGGCCGGAAATCACACCTACATTGGCGCGAATGGTCAATCAGCGAATAAATTCACTTCCAAAGCCTATAAAATGGTTCTCTGTGCCTCGATTGTTTCGGGCCGAGCGCCCCCAGCGAGGTCGGCTGCGAGAATTCTTCCAATGGAATATCGATATAATTGGCCTCGATGATATATTAGCCGATGCTGAAGTGATATTCACAACGGTGGATTATCTACGCGAAGTAGGGCTCACTCATAAAGATATTCGAGTCAAAATCTCAAGCCGAAAACTGTTAGCTGCAGGGCTCGTGAATATCGGTATTGCTGTGAATCAATTAGATTCTTTATATGCATTGCTTGATAAATACAGCAAGATTCCGCGTGATACCTTTGAGAAAGAGCTTGCCAGACAGGTGGGTGATACAGGTACTGCAGGGAAAATTATGGAATTTATGAGTGTCACAGCCATTAATGAAGTGCCTGACGCTGTTGGTACAAGTCGGGAAATAGAAAAAACTATGGATGAGCTCGCAGGATTATATGAACTGCTAAGAAGAATGGGAATTGAACAGTATTGCGAGCTTTATCCAAGCATTGTCCGAGGTCTGGCATATTATACAGGGGTGGTCTTTGAGGTCCATGAGGTTGCCGAGGGCCTTCGTGCTATAGCAGGTGGAGGCAGGTTTGATAACCTCCTTCATGATTTCGGTGGCCCCAAAATGCCGGCTACGGGTATGGGGATGGGAGATTGTGTGCTGGAAATCCTGCTTGAAGAAAGAGACCTTTTTGAAAAACAGTTACCAAAGGCCGGGTTGAATTATTTTATTGCGTATGTGAATGAGAGTTACAGAGACGCGGCTGTTGAACTGGCTATGAGGTTGCGTTTGAAGCACTTTTCTGCTGATTTTAGTTACAAGGCCGCTAAATTAGGAAGTCAGCTTAAACAGGCCTCAGCACAAAACGCTCAAAAGTGTATAATTATTGGCGATGAATATGGAGATAAGCAGCTTCTCGTTAAAGATATGACCTCGGGCGCGCAGGAGCGAGTTGACGTTGACAAGTTCTTCGCGGGTCTCAAACGGAATTGAGATGCACGGCTTTTCGTCTAATCATTATGAAGAAGCGTTTGAAAATTGGCTGATTGATAATCGTGTACAGTACATCACGGTGGACCAGCACAAACGGGCAGCTTTCGCACGCAACAGGATTAAAAGCTTTGATTTTTTGCTTTATCCCGGCACGGCGCGCTCTGAAGTAATAATTGCTGAAGTAAAGGGAAGAAAATTTCGCGGAACCACTCTGGTAAAGTTGGCCGGGCTGCAGTCCTGGGTCACAATTGATGATGTTCGCGGCCTTATTCGCTGGGAACAGGTCTTTGGCAAAGGTTATATAGCCGCTTTTATTTTCGCATATCGCTTTGAAAATATTGATGTCGAGTGTGACGGCAGGGAGGTCTATGATTTTAACCAGCAAAAATATTTGTTCCTTTCCGTCAAACTCGACGACTATCGCTCTTATATGACCGTGCGAAGTCCGAAATGGCAAACGGTCTCTTTGCCTGCTGATAGTTTCAGGAATTGTGCGGTAGACCTGAAGAAACTCCTGTCATAAAATGTTACTATGAATAAAACCATTGAAACCATTGCCGAAGGTGTTTTGGCCGGCGGGCAGGCCCATCGAGAACAAATAGACATTTTAATCGAAGAAGGCAGAAAGGATTTTTTTGACTTGCTTTACTGGGCCAACAGAATACGGGAAAAATTCTTTGACAATCGGATAAGGCTTTGTTCGATAGTTCCGGGCAGGCTGGGTGGTTGTGACCAGGATTGTAAATTTTGTGCTCAATCAGCCAGATATAAAACGCACGTCGGGCGCGCCAGAGTATTAACCGATGAGGAAATTTCGACGGCGGCCGAACAGGCAAGCCGAAATGACGTGCCTAATTTCGGTATCGTTTATAGCGGCAAAGCGATTACAGAAAAAGAGCTGACTCGGCTTGAAGGGGTGATTAAAAAGATAAAGAGCCGGTTCGATCTGCAGATCTGTGTATCTCTGGGTATTATTAATCCTGACCAGGCCCGGCGTTTAACCGGGGCCGGCGTGTCCAGATACAACCATAACCTTGAGACATCGCAAAGGTATTTTTCCAGCGTAGTCAGCACACATAAATATGCTGAGAGGTTAAGGACTATCGAAGTAGCCAAAGAAGCCGGACTGGGTGTTTGTGCCGGCGGTATCTTTGGGATTGGTGAAACTAATCAGGATAGAATCGATATGGCCCTGGAGCTGCGAGGTCTGGGTGTTGATACTGTGCCGATAAATTTTCTACACCCGATAGCCGGCACACCTCTGAGCGACGCAAAAGCTCTGAAGCCGAAAGAGGTCTTGAGTATAATTGCCATATATCGGTTCATTTTGCCGCGAACGCATCTTAAAATTGCCGGCGGACGAGCTTTGAATCTTCGAGACCTGCAAAGCTGGATGTTTTATGCCGGTGCCAGCTCTCTGTTAAGCGGCAATTGCCTGACGACCACGCAACGACCTGTGGAAGAAGATATTCAAATGCTTGCTGACCTTGGTTTGCGATGTGAAGGTGGTTAGATGAGAATCGTAGCCGGCGAAAGGCGTGGAATGAAACTGCTTAGTCCGAAGACCGCCGAAACTCGGCCAATAACAGATCGGGTAAAGGAATCGTTGTTTAATGTGTTGCAGAAATATGGCCCGATGGAGGGAAAATGTGTTGCCGATCTGTTTTGTGGTGCGGGCTCTCTTGGGCTGGAGGCGCTAAGCAGGGGGGCGGAGCAGGTAATTTTTGTCGAAAGAAGCCCGGGAGTTATTGCATGCCTACAAAAAAATATAGAGAAAGCAAGATTTGCACATCGCTCGGAAGTAGTAAAGGCTGATGTATTCAAGGCCTCGGATATTGCGGTCGGAAAGAAGTGTAAATATAATATTATTTTCGTTGACCCACCTTACGCAGATACGGAAGATGTTTTACCGGACTCGCCGTTGGGTAAATTACTCACACGGCTTTCTGAGTATATAACGCATGATGGAATTGTGCTGATAAGAACACGCCGGTCAACCGTTCTCGCTGAGCAATACAGCAGATTGAAAACACTCGACCGGCGAGAATGGGGTACTATGGCTGTTACAATATTAGGTCCTGGAGATGACGAATAAACAGGCTGCGATAAAGATAATCAGACAATTACGCCACAACAGTTTCGAAGCATTGTTGGCTGGTGGCTGCGTACGTGATATGCTCCTGCGCAGGCCTGCAAAAGATTACGACGTGGCTACTAACGCCTGTCCGGCCGATGTCGTGAGATTGTTTCGGCGAACTTTGAAATTAGGAGCGAAATTCGGTGTGATAATGGTGCTGATTGATGCACATCAAATCGAGGTTGCCACCTTTCGGACCGAAACCGGATACCATGACGGAAGGCACCCGACCAGTGTCAAGTTCTCGACTGCCGCGCAGGATGCAAGCAGACGAGATTTTACTATCAATGGTATGTTTTACGACCCGATTGATAAGAAGATAATTGATTATGTCAATGGAAGAAAAGATTTGGCCAAAGGCCTTATACGTACGATTGGAGATGCCCGTCAACGGTTTAATGAAGATTATTTGAGAATGTTGCGGGCGATACGTTTTTCAACTCAACTTGCTTTCGATATCGAGTCGAATACCTGGTCCGCGATTTGTAATAATGCAAAGTATATAACCAGAATAAGCGGCGAACGCATAGCTATGGAATTGGAAGCAATCCTGACCAATCCTGACCGGAAAAACGGAGCTCGGAAACTTGTCCGTTGTGGATTGGCCGAGATAATTTTCCCTGACTTAACCACTGAGTTGAGTAAATTTGGAATTGATGTTCTCACCCGGTTACCGAAAAAAGTTGACTTTGAATTGGCAGTTGCAGCCTTGTTTGCAGGTTGTGCCACGGATTATGCAACCGAAAAATGTGCGGCCCTGAAGCCGAGCAAATCTCGACGCAGACATATAAAGTTCTTGTTGGCCAACAGGGGCAAACTACTCGATTCGGGGATACCTCTTGCCCAGCTTAAGATGATTCTTGCAGAGCCGTATTTCTGGGACCTTTATGAGCTGCAGGCGGCAATCCAAAAGACCAATAAGGAAAGTCTCGGCCCACTGTTAAAAACTCGCAGAAGGGCACGGGTCCTTGCGGGTAAAGAGTTAAGGCCTAAGCCTTTGCTGAATGGTCACGAGTTAATTCGGCTTGGTGCTGTACCCGGCCCACAGGTGGGCCAGTTAGCTCAGGAGTTGTACATCGTTCAACTCGCCGAAGAGGTTCAAACTGCTGAGCAGGCACGGCAATGGATTCGAAAATGGCTGCGAAAGCATAACCAAATTGAACGTTAAATGGCCGCCAACACCACTTTTTTACATAATTATAATCTTGAGGAGTGACTCCTTGCCATAGTTGGCATATTTTGTTAATATCGTTTATTGACTGGGGCCATAGCTCAACTGGGAGAGCGCTTGCATGGCATGCAAGAGGTCGTGGGTTCGAATCCCATTGGCTCCATTTTAAAAACCTCTGGACATACACAAACAACAGAATCATTTTATAAATTCCTTGACTTTAAACATTTATTACGATAGAATGCTTTTCTTAATATATTGTATATATAGGAAGGAGGAACAGGTGGTGAGTGGGCTTCCGGGAATTAATCTAAAGCTTTCTCATTCCATCTTTGGGGGCAAAGGCTTAATCGTTGAATCAATGGCTATGATGTTACATTTTGTACTCTCGTGACAAATTAAATAAAGCATTTTGGAACTGAAGCCTTATTGGCTGTTAGTTACTTGCCTTTCATTTCATGGACGAAAAAGCTGGACAAGCTGTGTCAAAGTCCAGCCTAACTATTGTATCCTATGCAGGGATGTATGGGTTGTGTTTGCGCATCGGGCGCGACCGGCGGAAAAAGTTTTTCTTTGTCCAAAATTTAATAGGGAGTAAGAATGATGAAATCGTTATTAACAACGGCAAAAGTAAAAGTAGCAGTTTGTCTGCTATGCTTGTGTAGTCTGGCGGTGCCGGTCGCATCGGCCCAGCGATATATGGAATATCTGGGTCGCGGAATGGTTGCGGTCAATCTGGGTGGTTCAGAGGTGTACGTCGGATGGCGTCTGCTGGGAACGGACCCGAACGACATCGCGTTTAACTTGTACCGTGACGATACCAAGGTTAACAGCCAACCTATTACCGACAGCACCAACTACGTCGATAATAATGGAAGCACCAGTGCCCTCTACCACGTTCGTGCTGTTATTGCTGGTGAGGAACAGCAACCTTCCGAAGCAGTAGCAGTTTGGAGCCAGCAATATCTTTCCGTCCCTCTTCAAGTACCACCAGGTGGTACCACCCCCGACGATGTCAGCTACACATACCTCGCCAACGACGCCAGTGTCGGCGACCTCGATGGCGACGGTGAGTATGAGATTGTACTGAAATGGGATCCAACCAATTCCAAGGATAATTCGCAAGCCGGATATACGGGTAACGCAATTCTTGATGCCTACGAAATGGATGGCACCCATATGTGGAGGATTGATTTAGGAATAAACATCCGCGCAGGTGCACATTATACGCAATTTATGGTCTACGACCTTGATAGTGACGGCCGGGCTGAGGTCGCATGCAAGACAGCTCCGGGAACAGTTGATGGAGATGGTAATGATGTCATCTTACCAGGAGATAACCCCAGTGCGGATTATCGCAATGGGGACGGCTATATCTTGTCTGGGCCGGAATATCTGACCATCTTTGATGGCCAGACAGGTGCTGAACTTGTCACGACGAATTACATACCGCCCAGAGGCAACGTTTCTGACTGGGGTGATTCCTATGGCAACCGAGTTGACCGGTTCCTGGCGTGTATCGCGTATCTTGACGGGGAAGAACCCAGCCTGGTCATGTGTCGCGGCTATTATACACGAACCGTGCTGGCCGCATGGGATTGGCGGGACGGCCAACTAACTCAGCGGTGGGTATTTGACACCGGCTTTTCCGGCGGCCCGTGGTCTGATTACAAAGGGAAGGGAAATCATAACCTCAGCGTCGCGGATGTCGATAACGACGGCAAAGATGAGATTGTCTACGGAGCATGTGCGATTGACGACGACGGAACAGGATTGTGGACAACGGATCTGGTCAACGGTGATGCCATGCACGTCTCCGACATCGATCCGGACAGACCGGGTTTGGAAAAGTGGGGAATCCATGAAAACGCCCAGGTTGGCTCGGCTCTACTGGATGCCGAAACCGGACAGACCATTTGGGCGACAGGGCCCGGGGATATAGGAAGGGGCGTTTCGGCCGATCTTACCGCAACCTATAAAGGAATGGAGTGCTGGGGTGGAACCAGCGGACTACGTAGCTGTACGAACCAAAGTGCTGGTAGTACCCCTTCGTCTACTAATCATGTGTGCTGGTGGGATAGCGATTTGCTTCGTGAACTTCTTGATGATACGTCAATTACTAAGTATGGTGGCGGTACATTACTTTCTGCCAGTGGTTGTGCCTCAAATAATGGAACAAAATCCAATCCTTGTTTGCAGGTCGATATTTTTGGTGACTGGCGGGAAGAAGTGATATGGAGAACATCCGATAACCAAAACCTACGTATCTATACGGCTACAACATCTACAAATACCCGTATTTATACCCTTATGCACGATCCGGTTTACAGGCTTGGCATTGCCTGGCAGAATGTTGCATATAATCAGCCTCCGCACACCGGTTTTTATCTGGGCGACGATATGGCACCCCCGCCGGAACCTAATATACAAGTGCCAAGCGCCGACTTGGTAATTTCCGGCTACATTTTGGAATCTGACCTTACGCCGATCGTAGGTGTGTCGGTCGACGCAAATAATGGTGGAGGTTCCGATACTACTGATATTGATGGCTATTATGAAGTCTCTGTGCTTGAGGGCTGGTCCGGTACGG
>Ga0315543_1000768_pt1 | contig 37726 bp, 25 predicted proteins | sample SalMarSW160210MG_2_FD_203098 | JGI IMG/M metagenome (GOLD analysis project Ga0315543, IMG submission 203098) | Salt marsh sediment microbial communities from the Plum Island Ecosystem LTER, Massachusetts, United States - Salt Marsh Sediment SW1601-210 ...
ATTCATATAGGATGCTCGGGCCTTGGAAACCCGTGAAGATTCAGCGTTTTGTGATCGTCTTTCACGAACGCTTACACCCATTTCGCCGCCACTGTACCAGACTGGCGCCGGCTACAACCAAAAGCATTGCAGCGATCTGAACCGGGAGGAGCCGCTCGTCCAGGGTTCCCCAGGCGATGATCGCCGTACCGAGTGGAGTGAGGTTTAGCATCAGGTTTGCCTCAACGGCAGTGAGATGCTGTAACGAGTGGTTGAATAGGAGATAAGCAGTCAGTGTGTTCACCAATGCGAGCCCCAAGATAACCCCCCAAGCAAAGAGGGGCATGTGAGGGATTCCCTCCACAGCACCAGCGAGGATGAGGAGGATCCCGCCGCCGATTCCCAGTGGTAGCGCCGTCAGAATTACATTTGCCACCTGGCGATCGCGGGCGATCTTTCGCCCCAGCACCGGGAACGCGGAGAAGCTGAGGACGGCAACACCGAGAAGACCAACGGCAAGTGGCTCTCCCAGTTTCAACCCCGGCAAGAAAAACAAGACACTTCCTCCGATCGCCACGGTAAGCCCCAGCAACTGGAGGCGATTGGGTCGTTCCTTGAGATGTAGGATTCCTAGTAGCAGCACTGGGATTGGCACCAAGCACAGGACAAGGGACCCGGTGGTTGCTGAAACTGTCTTTAAGGCGAGAAACAGGGCACCGTTTCCGATCGTGTACTGCGCGAGGCCCATGAGGGTGAAGCGTGACCACTGCAGCCGGGTAAGGGGTGTGGAGGATTGCAGGCGTTGCCACATCCAGGGGCAAAGGAAGAGAAAGGCGAGAAAGTAGCGCAGCCCAGCCACGGTGAACGGGCCGGTGTAAGCCAACGCTACCTTCACCCCCACGAACGAGGAAGACCAAATAAGAGCGGTGAGGAGAGCCTCGCCCAGTGGTAACAGTCTACGCCGCAGAAGTGGATTGCCCGCATGCTGTTCCATAGGAAGGACATGATACCAGAAATCACGATTGTTTCCCGCATTCAGAAGAAGGAGTGTTTTCCCGGCTCTCACATTCTCTTTACACAGGCTTCATAAGGGAGGGCGAAGTGTCCGAGTAAGAGGAGGCAAGAGGTTGAGCGAAAGTGAGATAGCAAACAGGGATCGTTTCGGTTTGCGTTTGCGCCGCGGATCGGGTATCTTACTGTAGCGGCTAAACCTGTAACGGGTCAGTTGAACGTTCAATGAAACGAGAGGTTCAGAGCGCAATATCACACCAGGTTGGTAACATTCGAGTGAGAGGGTTGTTAGAGAGGACCGTTTTGAAGTGGGTGGAACGAGCGGGACGCCTTGCTCGCAAGCACGGGTTGGATCCGCGCGCGTTCCTGTTTCTTGCGCTCCTCGGGTATGTAATGCAAGGCCTCTACTACCTTCCCTGGTTCAAAGGGAAGAGTGTTGACCTAGGCTTTCTTGTCTCTCTCAGGTTCCTGGGGCTGGTAGGTCCGTTTTACATCCTTATCAGAGGCAAGCAAATTGCGGCGGTAGTCAATGTATCACTTGCTGTAAGCTGGACTCTCAACACCGCCTGGCACGTGTGTCATTTTGTCTATCTCTAATGGGATCTCTTCTCAAGTTAACGGATTGATACCGCAGGGGATGTTCACCTCACGGTGGGTCCGTGCCTCTTCCAAAATTTGCGCCGCCCACCAAATTACGGTTGCCCTCGCCATCGCAAGACACAGTCTGGTAAAGGAAAGGCCGAGGGCTAGAAGAGCCCTATGATTACCCTCCACGAGCGAGCCTAGGATTCTGCAGGGGCCCTGTAGCTTTCCGCGAAGGACCTCACCCGCTGGAAGTTGGTGAAATCCTGGACGGCCGCGGTCAAGACGCCATCCAATGACGGAGCATGAGAGACGTAGCTGGGGGGAGCGTGACTGGATCGCCTGCGAAGATCATGTGGCGGATCTTCTCTTCGTGGGGACCCAACTGTACCTTCGAGAACTCCTCTCGCTTGGAGACGCTCGCACGCGACAGCACCGACAGATGGAACAGACGAAACAGGGTGTAGTCGAGCCCCGTTACCTGGACAGCACTGTTGCTGACCTTGTTAGGGCACTTTCCTTGCTGATACCACGCAGTGGCGAAGTAAGTCTCAAATCGGCTGATGTGCCTTCGCACTCACTGCAGGGCAACGGTTCCCTGTAGGCTTTCTGAAGGTAGTTGAATCCCTTGGGCACCAGCTTGGCCTCGATGGCGCGATGTTTCTCGTCATAGAGGGGCCTGTATAGGAACTCAGGAATCACATGCGATTGAACTAGCGGTTTCTCTTTCTGGCAAAGAGGACATACCATTTCGGGCAGCAGACCTCCTCGGCTTCGGTCTAACGATGATTATTGTGCAACTCCGCAACAGAGTATGTCGAAGAGCGGCAGGTGTCAATTCTATTCCTGTCATCTCTTCAGTTACCATGAGGAACCGAGGGATACAGCTGCCATCTCAGGCTGTTCCTTGAGGAATCAAGCTGAAGGCAGGTATTAGGTACCAGGTATTAGATACCGGGTATTAGGTGTGAGTGTTCAGGAAGAAAGGAAGCTCTCAGCCGTCAGTTGAACACAAGAATACATAGAGCGTTTGTAGCGTCGGGTCTTGCGCCCGACGTTAAAGGTAAGATCACGTAGATCGTATGTAACATCGGAAAACAGGGACAGGCTTCTTTTTCTTTCACTGGTTTTCGACTCCAGACTCTCGACTGCCGACTTTCTTTTTACTCATCACTCATCACCCATCACTTGTTACTGTTTGTCAACTCCCGACTGTCTTTTCAACCCAACGAACCCCATGAACTCCATGAACTCAACGAACTCTATGAGAATTCTGTGAGGTATTCTTGAGCTCTTCTTGAGGCAATATTGAGGCTCCTGAGAGACAAACTTGAGGAAGCCGGGGAGCGGGAAGGGCACAGATGGCGAGGAAGTAGCGAGAAGAAGGGCATTTCTAACATGAATTCGAGGGGGCATAACCCTACTTCATAATCAATAGAGAAAAGATATAGAATTGATGAAAGAACGATGGAAAATTGAGCGAGAATTGAGAAGAAACTGATGTTGCTACAGCCAGGGTCAAGACACGAGGTCAGTTAGAGATAAGTATGGTGGTCTGGGAATCTTGGAATCTCGGGAAGCAGCTACTGAAGGATCCAGTCGATCCGCTGGTGGAGGTACAAGATGAGACCAGCGGTTGCGCATTTGACGGGTCATATGAGCTTATATACAATGGTAGACCGCCTTCATTCTTCTCCTTGCATTCCGAGCCACGTTCTTGTTGTCCATGAAATATCAGATAGAATCGAAGTAATGAATCACGGAGCTGTCAATGGATGAAACAAACGTCAACACGGACGACTCCCTCCTTGCTCCTCGACGTATGGGGGGACTTGAAGGCGGTCGCGGGCACGCATTCCAGAGCGCATATGTACTATCCAAGATCCCAGAGTGGCTCAAAGATAAAGCTATGCATTCAATCGTCCAAGAAGGCTGGTCGGACATCGAAGTCATGTATGAAGATCAAACCCGACTGATGATCCAGGTAAAGAACACTCAGTTGGGCCTTCCGGAACTCAGAGAGGTACTAGAGGACTTCCATCAGCGAGAAGAGAGTTCGGCCGGAGCTCTGTACAAAGAGTATGTTGTTGCATGTAGTGGGGCAGTGAGAAGCGTATCATCGCTGAAGCGCGTCCTGGACCGATTGCATGCCACGACAGCGTATGCAGATGACGAACGCGCTTCGTCAATGAGAAGCCTTGCCAAGCTGTCTGAGAAACTCAGACTGGACAGATTCCTCCCGCTACTTAGAACCAAAGCACGTATTGAACTCGGGCTCGGTTGGCTAGCGTCAGTAGAGTGGGTTCAGAGATTGCTGATTGCTTACCTCGTATCAAGCTTAGATTTCCCTACTAGTAAAGCAACCGAGGCCTGTTCAGAGATCCAGACACTTGTTGCGCGCCAGCGGGGAACCGCTCTTGAAGTCTCGAGTATTCGAAAGATTCTCGAGAGAAGGAAGGCCGAAGCTATCTCTGCAGGAGCTTCCCCCTTCTTACTCATTACACATGATTTCATCGACCAGTTCGTAGACGCACGTCCGCATTCACACTTCTATCAAGGAGCGATCCCGACGTGGGCCGATCTCGCGGCCAATCGCGACGTCCACCGTGAGCTGGAGAAACAGATTGTCGAACAAATCGTAGAGCATGGAACATCCAGAATGCTCGTTCCAGTGGTGGCTGGCGGCGGTGAGGGTAAGTCAACGTTCTTGATGCGACTAGCAGTTGATCTTGGAGTACAAGGGCACCAAGTGTTGTTCCTCAAGGCCGATGCTCAAGAGATTTCGAGCGGAGACCTTGAGAAGGCTCTTGTCCCGTCGGATCCAGTGGCATTCGTGTTGATTGACAATGCATCAAGAGTGGAGAACCTAGTGCAGTTCCTGCAAGCGGTTTCACAGCTCCCGATGGGTACCCACCTTCGGATAGTGCTCGCATGCAAAACATATGAATGGTCAAGTATGTCTCAGATCTGTCGCAGCGGCTTTGACGCAATCCTGGCCGCGGATTCCCAGCCCTACTCCCTAAGCGTGCTTTCACGCAACGAGATTGCAGAGCTTCTTGACAAGCTCTCATCTGCAGGCGAGATCAACGTCGTTGCCCCAGAGGATGTAGATACGGTAATTGACTTCTGCATACGCACGACCCGAGGAAAGATGCTGCCCCTGGTAATCCAGCTCACGCACGGAAAGGAAATAGAGGGCGTTATCAAAGAAGAACTGCAGCGAGTACACGAATCTGGAGCTGACCTCTTTTGCGCCTATCGATTCATTTGCTTATGCGTAACCCTTCACTCAGGGGTAACTAAGAACTTGCTCAGGAAGCTAACTGAGCGAGACGACATCGTCCTTGATCTGCACGTGACTCTCCCGGGGCTCGTGGAGAAGGTCGGCTCCAGGATAAGACCGAGACACGAGACAATTGGCGAACTTGTCACTGAAGAGCTTTATGCGGGGCTAGAGGATGTGCTTGGAGACGATATCTGTCACCTCTTGGGATTGATAGTGGACGGCCAAGAGGTGGAAGTCCTAGCAGACATGATCCGCTGGTCCTTTCCGATTCCAAGCTCCCAGCTCTTGAGAGTCCTAAACGGAATTCTGGATGCTGCGTATGCACTGGGAAGACCCGATCTGGTGCTGCTCGCGCTGCAGATTCTAATGGGGGACTTCGACAACAAGGATCTCGCGTTAGAACTACTGGCAGCGCGTACTCCGTGGATTCTTGAGGAGTTTGTCTTTGGTTTCTGTGATCAGCAAGCAAAAATCGACTTCGAGAAGATTGGTCTTGTTCTGGATCTACCATTCATATGGCCCACTGTTCAGAAGGTAATCAGTCCCGAGGCCTTTGCGAACTGCGATGATGAAGGGTTCGATAATGCCCTAAAGTGGGCAGAACTTTTCGAGATCTCCTCTGTCACCGCCCCGTTCAACGCCAAGTACAGGGACTTTCTGGCCGCTGTTGTGGGGCTCATCTATCAAGTTCTTGCACAGATTGTTGAGAGTAGGAAGTCTGAGGCGCTCTTGCGATATGCAGACTTCCTCAGAAACGACTTCGAGCACAAAATCGCGAGGAAGTTCTACGAGGAAATCCTTGAAGACGATGAAAACAGCGCACGCGCGCATCTGGGTGTTTCCGTGTGTGCCTTTCTAGATCATAAGAACGAACTGGCTCTTGCTCACTACAAGAAGGCGGCAGAACTAGATCGTGAGACAATCTATGCTGATTGGCACCTATCATCCCTAGAAGAGCTACTTGCAGGCATGGACGAATACGAGGAGCTACTGGAGCTCGTAAAGGGAAGGGCACGGCAGACCCATCAGATGAGACAGGCTATGAAGGAGGACTTGAGAAAGCTCGCACCTATCCTGCGACTCAAGAAGACGAGAACAAAGAAGGAACGTCGAATGCAAGACTTTCCATCCATCCCTGATGAGAGCGGCGCCTTGGACTTAGATGTCTTTTGCTCTGACTGCGATTTGATGAAGGATTGTCTATCGTCTATGCCACGCGAAGCTCGCATTCACTTTTTCGGCGAGAGCGGGAGCCTCTGGCCTTATTACGGGAAGTTTGTACAAGAATCCTGAAGCCCCAACGTGTCTCAGTCATATTGGCACAGGGGGCAGAGCCAGGGAATTCGGGGGAACGTAAACCCTATTTACTCCTCGACTTCCCAGCAGGAGAATTCGAGGGATGCAGATCTTGTTTCACGCTCCTCCTTGAGGAATTATGGCATGCGTGCCTAGAATTCCTCTCTTCTTGATGGAGTGTACAGAGAAAAGACTAGGAAGAGGTTTCATATACTCGTCAGCTTTCCTAATCAAGGATCTGTTGGCACCTTGATGAGCTTAATCATCCGAGCTGTTGTTTTTCTCCTGAAGTTGTTCCTTTTTCATCCCATACGGCAAACTCCTTCAGGATTTCTTCTTCAACTTTAATACTTGTTTCTAGAAGATCTGTACGGATACCTGTAGCTTGCCTGGCGTTCTCCAATCGTGCCATAAGCTTTCGAGGGGTTGAACCCGGCGCATGTCTTTGCCTGGAGAATCGTTCGAGTATAGCTACCTCGGATTGGTAGTTTCTTTGTTCATGATAAATCTTAGCGAGCTCAGCATAATACCAAGGGGCGACACCCATACCCGTAGCCCTGGATTCCTTCTCAGTGGCATCTATAAGGTTTAGGAGAAGGTCTTCCGCTTTATCTAGTTCTTTGTTGTGCCTTAAGGTCTTCACTTCCTCTATGTACTCTGAGATCCGTCTTCCTCTGTAGAATCCTGCCTTAGTCATGGATCTCATCCCTCTAATACTCCGCTCTCTTCCCGATCAAGGTATTCAAGGATTGCCTCAACGACAAGATAATTCACGGACCGATCGCATTCGTTTGCTAGAAGTATTAGACGTTCTATTGGACGCTCACTCAGGGTTTCGGCGGGAATGACAAGAGAAATGTGCTGCTGGTTTGTGCGTTTTTCCTCACTCACAGGTTTTGCCAGACTATCTGTAGGGGCACGTTCGTTCCTCACGGTTGGAGGTCCGTATGCAAGGTTACCTGCAATTTGATGCTGAATATCGCTGATATTATACCCTGGGTAGGCGTATATCAGCCTACAACCATATTTCTCGCACAACTGTCTCTTTCTCATATCGCGTTCTTGCTGTTTCTTGAAAACCTTCTCTCCCCCGAAGAATTCAACGAGGTGTTGGTGCTGAGCGCCTTGGTACTCTACGGCAACATTTCGTGACGGAAAGTAGACATCAAGATGTTGCTGTCCAAGCCATGCTGGCTGCCCATGGTGAACTACCCGTTCATTTGGAAAAGATTGGCACAACTTCTCGAAAAGCTCTGTTTCGCTGAACCAGCCTTCTCCAACTTTGGGAAGGCCTCTCTCTTTCCGGATTATATTTTCGCATTCTCGTAGCAGCTTTCGTAATACAGTCTTCATCCTTTCTTCTATACTTTGAGGAACTACAGCGTACTGAATCTCCCGCGTGGGAGCATGCTCCGGACTGGATATTGCTGAACAAATGTCATGCGTGTACACCCCTCTTGATAATTCACTGTTGAAATATATGCCGGGGCAAGGAGCATCGAATAGGGCAATTATCTTACTTGAGTCCGACTTCTTCGGCTCCTCAGATGGGGATGAATGAGCAAGTTGCTCATGGAGCCATTCAATTAGGTTCTTGCCGTGCTTTTCGTGAAAGCTGCTCAAGAATCTGGTACCAACATTGGCGATCTCTCTCTGGTGGTTCTTGCCAAATTCTGTAAGGATCTCAGGCCTGCTTTTCAGTATGCTTATCAGGGCCTCGCCATCAATCGACACTCTACTGCACTTCCTGCCAAAGAAGATGATATCGCTTATGTCCAGGAAGTCATAGAACCCCATGTCTTTCCTGACTGCCCATGCACCATTATAATCATCCAAAAACAGATACGCATGTAGCAACCAGCCTCCCAAGAATATTCGGACATCCTTCTTTTCACCGTAGGCTCTCTGTAGTTTCTTGAAACATTCCCACAGATACTTGATATCTCTATCTTTCTTGAAGCGATTTATTGCCAATTTCATATGGATGAACACGTAACCAACGTTCTTCCCAATATTGATGAAATCGTCTTTGTCTAGCTGCTTCACCCAATACTGATAAAACTGCTGATGCCGTGGCGTTACTTGGTCCCATCTTGCATACCAAGTGGCGTGCCACTCTGGAATTTGGACCTTACCTGCAAGACGTATAGGCTCCTTTGCTATCGCTGTATCTGTTTTCCCATTGCCTCTCTCACCTTTCTTGTCGTGTGTCTGTCGTTTGCTACAAACAGCTGGAGATCTTCTGAAGAAACCGTTTCTCCAGAGAACTACAAAGATTATCAAGACTAGGGAAATGAGGAAGATAGCCACGCATGTGCCTCCTTCTCTCACACTTATTGCGCGGAATTATCATAATATATGACGGAATAGCTGTCAAACGAGGCAGCAGAAAGCTTAGCCGACGTTCTCGAGTGCCCACTTAACAGCGTCGTGAGGGACCATTCCCTTCGTTCCTCACCTTAGAATCAGCTAACAACGATTAGTCGCCAACGCCGTTACATAACACGACGACCAAGAAGGCCTGACAACTCATCTCCAGTCAGCATTCATGCCTATAGATGTTCCGACATCAGCATACGCATCTTTTGCTCGGCATGATCGTGCCGTGCTTGTTGGAAGTGAACCTCTTGGGGCTGCTTGATTTGTCCGTGGCTTGCATCTCTATTGTCCGTACCTTTTGGCGTAGCCTAAAGCGCTGTCAACGTAACTGAAAAAGCAAGCTTTGATCCCTTGCCTTCAGTTAGGCTGAATCTTCCTTTCGCTGAACTTCCTTCCTGTCTATCAGTTGGCTGGCCGAGTGTACAGCCATATCGAGTACTACGGCCTTCTTCAAACTGTATTCTCTCATTAAGTACGACGAGATCACTCCCTCATTACTTCGGTCTATCGAAAGGTCCTTGATCTGGAAGAATCCCCTATTCTCCGCTAAGTCCTTTGCGGTGATGGGTGGGTGGATCCGCGCGAACCAGCGATAGAGGACCGAATCTTGAAAGGACCCATAGTCTTCGGCAAATTCGTTGACACACAGCGTAATTCCCTGACCAACCGTTACAACAGCGCTCACAAATTGGTGATGCCTTTCAAAAACGCCGGGTTTGGCAAAAAGGCAGTCCCGCATAAGGTGCTTATCGCTATCGGGATCATAGTAGACCACTTGACGGACACCGAAGAGAGATCCTACTGCCTGGTTGAACATAGCATCTATGCCAGCGCGACATCCGATCGACAGCCACAGGACCCACCATCTAGTGTGCTCTAGATCTACGGACTTGAGCTGCTTGAGGGCGTTGTGAGCAACGTCTTCGCACCATCGCGCATACCCCATTGCACGCTTCTGGTAGGCAACTTCCCCGCCCCTCAATGCCCGTTCCCATCCGTCCGTGTCCCGTCGAGCCTTAACCTCTACGGCGTAACCGCGAGTGTCACCGTTTACCAAGAATTCTGGCGTCTTTGATTTCGCTGTCGGGACAGGGACAACGATGAGTCCCAGCCGCTCCAAGAAGGCCAGAGCTTCGAGTTCCTCAGGATGTAGTGTGGACATCCTATCACCCTACCTGTGTACTTCGACCTTAAGTGCTACGTGTCACCATCCACTGTTGGACGGCCGCTGAGCACCCAGCAGTGTTTAGTCTGCACCGCCACAACAGTGTACGACAGTGTACGACGACGATGGTTTTGTAACAACTCGGCTCCTGTTAACCTTGATACCCGTACAGGCTCAGATATTGAGATACGTGCCCTTGAAGGGTATGATCGGTGAATTCCGGGCATAGTGGAGATAAGTGTTATGTCTCTGGAATTCATTCCAACAGACACACTGGATGAAACAAGAAGACGGGGGCGGCATTTCAAAGCCGAGCAGTACCTTGTTACAGGCCTGCGGACCCCGTGAGCCTACCCCCGTCAAGTAGAATATCTACTTGACGGGGGTAGGCTTGTCACCTGTGTAAAATACAATGGTAGACCCCAGATTTCCAAAGGTAAACCCGGAGTCAGCTCGGAGATAGAGTTGTTCAGGCGAAAGTCGTATGGTTTCTTCTACTCCTCGACGCTGATGGCTTGCGGTGCTACCTGTGACATTGCCAACTACGATTAGGTATTGCAGATGAGTTGGTGAAATTGGAGTTACTCCACCTGACAGATAGGGCTCGGTGTAATCTAGTAATCAGTCTTCGAACCGGGACCTGGACCAGAGGCAACGACATAAGTATGGTGTCCCCGGAATTTGACGTAGGCACACGACTGTAACCCACCCAACACACAATCTAGAGCCCTACGAACTTTCTTGCTTTCCGTTAACCTATAACTGTCAAACGTGACTTCCAACCATGTTCGCGCCTATCCTTGGCACTCGCTTGATCTGCACACGAATGATTAGCTTCACGTGGGAGCTCGACTCACATGGTTCCAGCAGCCGATCCGTGGTAACGGAGAGGCTCGTAATGAGTGCGTCATCCTCAAGCAAACAGAAGAAGGGGTCTTCGTTCTTTTCGGGTTCGTCTCCTGAAGGGAGTTCAGTAGTGTTCTTTGGCATTCTAAGTGAATCGAACAGTGTCTTAAGCCTGTTGTCTATATCTCCACCTTGCCTAACTATATGGCCAGCACCCGGTTCCGGACGTAACATGATTATCTGTAGTTCGGCAATTTCATCACGAGCGGCTGATACGAGTGGAAAGAAGCAGTATTCTCCAATTTCCGTGGTTAGGCTTTGCGATGGAGAGATTAGCGATTTGAAAGGTGTTCCTTTCCACAACTCATGTAACTGATAGTGAAATACACGGCGTACTTCTTGTTTGTGTTTAACATCCCCATTCGCTTTCAAGTCACCATCATACACCAAAGTAAAATTCATCTTGATTCCTCCCTCTGCTGAACTGTCCTCTTAGCAAGAACCAGGAACAAAGACCATGGATTCATCAGCCAATACTCTCCACACATAACACGGATTATTGTGCAGCTCCGTAACATAGTATGTCGAACGCCGTGGAGGACCAACTCTATTTCTGTCAACTCCTAAGATAACATGAGGAGTCGACAGGCACAGACCTGATCTCAGGCTACTCCTTGAGGGATCAAGCTGAAGGCAGGTACTAGGTACCAGGTATTGGGTATCAGGAAGAAAGGAAGCCTTCAGTCGTCAGACCGTTTGTAGCGTCGGAACCTGTGTCCGACGTTAAAGACAACGTCGCACATGAAGTACGACGCTACACAGGCTTTCAGTAATCAGTTTTCAGCAAAGGAAAGGAAGCTTTCAGGAAGAAAGGCAGTTTTCAGTGATCAGTTATGAGAGCTCTGAAAAACCCTGTTTGCTGTGAATTCCACCAATTTCGCCTGTCAAGGCTGGCAGCAACCAATCCAGTCCTAGTCACCGCTTGCGCATGCTGGCGAAATACATCGCTCTCGCATAATCTGGGGATAGCAGGGGTTTTTCAGAGCTCTCAGTTCTCAGTTGTCAGTTTTCAGGATAAGCAATTGCTGGCAATCAGCGCTCAGCAAGAAGAGCAGCTATCAGCGATCAGCTCGCGATTTGAACCTATCCCCATTGTCAAGACAAAAAACAGGGTTGTTTAAGGTGCATAGAGTAAGAAGCCTGTTCTGCCTTGGCCATTAATGGGCCCTCGTCATAATATACTTCGTGGGGAGTAAGATAGCCAAGAGATTGATGGATTCTTTCCGTGTTGTAAAAATGAAAATAGTCAGACAGAAGTGACCGTGCCTCTGAAACAGTCCGGTAATCATGGAGATAGACTTCTTCGTATTTCACTGTTCTCCACAGTCGCTCTACAAAGATGTTGTCATAGACCCGACCGTGACCGTCCATGCTGATCTTGATCCCCTCACTGTGAAGAATGTTCGTGAATTCCTGACTCGTAAACTGAACACCCTGATCAGAGTTAAATATCTCAGGACATGCATTGTCGAGGGCTTCCTGTAGTGCCTCTGTGCAGAAGGCGGTTTCCAACATCGTAGAGAGCTTAAAGGAGAGGACATAACGACTGAACCAGTCCATGATGGCCACCAGATAGACAAAGCCGTGGAGCATGCGGATATATGTAATATCCACACACCATACCTGGTTAGGATGATCAATGGTCAATCCTCTAAGCAGGTAGGGATACTTCATATGCTCCTTGTGGGATTCACTCAGTCGCTTCTTCGGATAGATCGCCTCAATATTCATCAATCGCATCAGTCGACGAGTCCGTTTCGGGTTGATCTGGTGACCCTGCCGTCTCAGCCAGGCGGTCATCTTGGGGACTCCATAAAAGGGTGTTTTGGTATATTGCTCATCGATCAGGTTGGTCAGCATGATGTTGTAGCTATCATCCTTACAAGAGCGGTAATAGTAGGATGAGCGGGCTAAGTCCAGCAGCTCACACTGCCGACATACGGGGATCATGGAACCTTCAGGCTCGATCAACATTCTTCTGTCCTCAATGGAGTACCTGTGATTTTTTTTTCAGCCAGTCAAGCTCAACCTTGAGCTGACCAATCTGCTGGTACAGTTCTGATTGGAGTTGTTGTTCATCGTTCTCTTGTTTTCTTCGATGATTTGAAAACAGTTGTGGGAGTTGTTCAAGAAGCTGTTTTCTCCACTGCCTAATCTGATTAGAATGAACCCCAAATTCACTGGATAACTGGGCTATGGTTTTTTCTCCTTTCGTCGCTTCTAGGGCCACCTTTGCCTTAAATACCGCATCATATCGCTTTCGCAGGTTGTGCATTTCGCCTTTCCTCCTTGCTGCTTTTCCAGGCTACTATGCACCTTATTCCCTTGTCCAGTTTTTGGGGATAGTTATAATTCCTTACTCAACCAATCGACCAATCGACCAATCTCGTACTTAACTGCTTCACCCAACGAACCCAATGAACCCAACGAACCCAATGAACCCTACGAACCCTTGTTCCCATTCAACCATTTAACCAATCAACTATTCAACTTGCTTTTTCTCGGCTCCCGACTATGTTTTCAACTCAACAAACTCAACGGACTCATTACCCATCACGATTTTGAGGTGTGCGTCTCGGTAGTACGCGCTACCGGTGAACTCAAGAACACCGTGCCCTCTATTTCTGACGCTTGATGATGCAAAAGCCCCTTCGCGGGATTACAGTAGAGGTGGTGACTGTATCCTGTGTTAGGAGGTCGATCCACTCTCCCGAGTCGGATGGCTCTAGGGGCGCAGCAGCATCTCCGGTGTTGATCGCGACGCGGATCTCCTCCTGCCCCAATTTGCGACGGAAGACGAGTCGATGCTCGTGAGCCGTTATGAACTCGATCGTCCCACGACGGAGGCAGGCCTCCTGTTGTCGGAGATGGATCAGTCGGCGAAAGGTTTCCAGTACCTCCCTGTTCCACATCGTCTCCTCCCAAGGGAAGGCGCGGCGGCAATCCGGGTCCTCTCCTCCCTCCATCCCGATTTCGTCCCCGTAGTAGACGGCAGGAGATCCGGGGAAGGTGAATAGGAGCGCCGCGGCGAGGGTAAGTTTGCGATGGTCTCCTCCACAGAACGTGAGGAAACGGGGTTTGTCGTGGCTTCCGAGAAGGGTGTAAGAGGTATAGTTCTTCTCGTCGGGGTAGCTGCGCCAGATGCCGTGGACAGAGTTGGCGAAACGGGCTGCGTCCCAGTCTCCTGTGGCGAAGAAACTTATGAGGGCTTCCCATAGCTTGTAGTGCATTACCCCGTCGAGCGCTTTGTGCTTGAACCAGGAAGTGGCAATCCCCATTACTTCGCCCAGGATATATGTGTCGGGATTCTCTTCCTTGGCGACGCGGTGGACGTCTTTCACGAAGTCCGGGGGGAGGTACTCCACCGTGTCCAGACGCCACCCATCGATTCCGTATTCGCGGATCCAGTGGCGAACGACAGACAGTAGATACTCCCTGGTCTCAGGGTGGTCATGGTTCCACTCCGGCATTGAGAGGACCCCAGCCCAGCAAGCGTAGTTCGGCGTTGGATCGCGAACGGCCCGGTCCCCACAGACAGTAAACCAGTCCCAATAAAGGGAGTCTGAACCGTGCGCGATCACGTCTTGGAAGAAGGGGTGTTCCTCACTGCAGTGGTTGAAGACCCCGTCGAGGACGATCCTCATCTTGCGCTCGTGCAGGGCGGCGACCAATTTCTGCAACGCAGCGTCTCCCCCGAAAGAGGGATCGACCTGGAAGTAGTCCGTCGTGTCGTACTTATGGTTCGAAGGGGCCTCGAAAATCGGGGTTAGGTAAAGGGCATTTACCCCTAGATCCTGCAGATAGTCGAGTTTCTTCACAATGCCGAGAAGATCTCCGCCGAAGAAGGAGATCCTGCTCGGACGACTGTCCCAGGGCACAACCCCTGCAAGGTCGTTCCCCGGATCCCCGTTAGAGAATCTGTCAGGGAATATCTGGTAGAAGATAGCGTCACGCACCCAGTCTGGTGCCATAATATTCCCCGTCATCCTTTGACCGAGCCGCGAGTTAGGCCTGAAACGAGCGATCGCTGTGCAATGACAAATACGATAAGGAACGGGATGGCTGCAATGAGGGCTCCGGCGGCGAACATCCCCCACCGGTTGTCGTACCGATTGGAAATGAGTAGGTTCATGCCCACAGCCAGAGTGAACTGCGAGTTGGATCGGAGGAGGATCATCGCGATGAAGAGCTCCGAATAGGCCGTGATGAACGACAGGACAAAGATCGTGGCGAGGATTGGGCGGGCGAGTGGCAGAATAATCAGATAGAAAGCCTGGAACGGCGTCGCTCCGTCAACCTTGGCCGACTCTTCAAGTGACCGTGGGATCGTGTCGAAGTATCCCTTCATCAGCCAGGTGTTGAATCCCATTGCCCCACCGAGATAGACGAGGATCAGACCAGTGTGCGTATTGAGACCTGCCCATGGAAAGATGTCGCCCAATGAGAGGATGAGGAGGAAGATCGCCACGATGGCCAACATCTGCGGGAACATCTGGATCAATAACAGAGAAAGGAGGCCGACGCGGCGTCCCTTGAACCGGAACCGTGAAAACGCGTAGGCGCCGAGACCAGCCATGATGACGGTCAATGCTGACGTGAGCAAGGAGATCTTTAGACTGTTGAAGAGCCACCTCCCGTACTGATACCTCTCGCTCATGAATAGCTCCCTGTAATGCGTAAACGAGGGCTTCGGCGGGATCAGCTGCTGGAGCTGCATGTTGTTGGTGGCGTTAAACGAGGCGGATGCGATCCATAGAGCGGGAAAGACAGAGAATGCACATAACAGCAAGACGATTCCGTGTCTCCATACGCTGCCAAGAAGCGTGTGTCGGCTATACATTCTTGCTCAACTCCTCAAGGGTACCGGTCATTCGGAAGTTGACCGCGCTGATCGTGGCGACGATTAGGAAGATCAGAACAGACACCGCGGCGGCGAGACCGAGTTGGTTTCCGCGCTCGCCAGCAAAAGCAAGGTTGTACGTGTACGAGATCAAGATGTCCGTTGCCCCTGCAGGTGTTGAAGCTCCGGCGATGGCCGGTCCGCCCTCTGTCAACAGGTAGATCAATGTAAAGTTATTGAAGTTGAACGCGAACGCCCCGATGAGGAGCGGTGCAAGCGGCATCAGCAGAAGCGGGAGCGTGATTGTCCAAAATCGTTGCCACCAGGTTGCGCCGTCGACGCGAGCCGCCTCGTACAGAGAACCGGGAATCGACTGCAACGCACCGAGTGAGATTAACATCATGTACGGATACCCGAGCCAGAGGTTTACAAGGAGTACAGAGATCTTTGCCCACATGGCATTCTGTAGCCACGGAATGCGTGCGCCCGAGCCAAAAAGCGCCAGAAAGATGTCGTTGATCACACCGAAGTGCACGTTGAGCATCCCTCGCCAGACGAGGATGGTGATAAACGCGGGAAGGGCGTACGGTACGACAGCAAGCACGCGGTAGACCGTTCGGAATCGCAAGAATGGATCATTGAGAAGGATGGCTGTAAACAGGCCGAGAGCGAAGTTCAGTAGAACAGTCAAGGTGGCGTATATGAACGTCCACAAGAACACCTTGGCAAACGGACCGGAGATCTGCGGGTTCGTGAGGAGCTTCACGAAATTACGAGGACCGACTCCCACTTTGTACCCTGGATAGATCTCCTCGCCGTCTGGCGCGGTAAAGATGCCCTCCCATGCGGTGTAGACCATTCCTGTCCGCAGATCTGTCATTGTCTCGGAGTCCGGATCGTAGGAATACTGCGAACTGCGCGTGCGAAACTTTGTAAGGCTCTCCAAGCCGATGATCGTGTCCTTGTACTGGATTCTGTAGTCCTCGATGACTGAAAGGCGTTGAACAGTCTCCGGGATTGTTAGGCGGGAGTAATTGCCGAAACGATCCGGCGTTCCATCGCTGTCCTCGTCGACCAGCCGCGGGTCACTCCGCGCGATGTCAGTGGCCCTTCCATCAACGTAGAGAATCATCTGGTCGGCTCCCTCGAGAATCAATGCTAGATCTCCGCTCGTGTCAGCGAATGCCGTGTAGTTATATGCGACGGCGTTGTCGGGAGTGTATGAACGCTCTAGGAAGTGGTCGATCGCCTGGTCCTTGGAAAGCATGTGGCCGGTGCCAACGTTTGTGAACGACGAGACGAAGGTATAGCCGATCGGGTAGACGACCATGACGGCAAGGAAGAGCAAACCAGGGATCAACCAGCGAATCGGATAGCGTTTCTCTGACAGGAAAATGTAGGAGATCAGTCCGGAGCCGATCAGTGGCATGACGGCCGGGACATATAAGCCCTTGCCAATCAAGAACACAAACACGTACACGGAAACTGCACATAGGATCCCGAGAAAGAGGATTTTCAGACCGTGCTTCGCTGTGTATCCCCAGATCATGATAGAAGAAGTGGAACCGCCCAAGGGCGGTTCCACGATTTGATTCTATTCGCAGCCGAGTAAGGCACGGATCTCATCCGCAGCTTCCTGCATCGCTGTTGCCGGATCCTGTTCCTGGTTCACGATGAGCTCAAGAGCTCCGATCCAAGCGTCCCAAACCGAAGCCATCTCGGCAATTTTGGGCATCGGGACGGCCGTTGCAGCTGCTGCGGCGAATCCCTGGATGTCCGCGTTGCCTCCCAAGAACGCAAGCGCAGGCAGGTATGCCGGCGGTCGGTCGCCTTCAATGTACAGACCGAGCATAACGTCGGTTGAGATCAGGAAGTCTTTGATAAACAGGTTGGCGAGAACCTTGTTCTCGCTGAAGGAGCTGATCATGAATCCCTGGACACCGACAAACACACCTGGAGCGTTTCCGTCAATTGTCGGAATGGCGGATACAGCGTAGTTAATTGAGTTTGCTTTGATGTCAGACAAGGTCCATGGACCTCCGATCATCATGCCGAGGCTGCCTGCATTGAATGCGCCCGTTACTTCACCGTAGCCGGCACCGGCGATCTCGATGCCATCTTTGACCATCTGGTCAAGGATCACTGCACCGGCTATCGACCCGGCGTTATCGAGACCGATATCGCACGGACTGAGCACTCCATCTGCGTCCTTACCGAAGACATATCCACCGCCAGCCGTGTACAGGGCGAATGTGTGGTATGGATCGGGCTGTTGTATCAAGAAGCCGTACTCACCGGCCTCAAGGTCGGTCAATCCCTTGGCTACGGTCAGCAGTTCCTCGAATGTGGCCGGAACTTCAGGCACGAGATCCGTGTTGCGGATGAGGGCAACGTTCTCGGTTGCGTACGGCACGCCGTACAGCAAGTTCCCCCATTTGAAAGCGTCAATCGCAACTGGATTGAACTCTGCTATCGTTGCGGGTTCAAGAACGATCGGCTCGATGAGACCGTTGAGGATTAGTTCGCCAAGCCAATCGTGTGCGCCGATCAGGATGTCCGGGCCTTCCCCGGCCGGACCGGCTGTGGCCAGTTGGCCACGGGTTTCCCCGCTCTCAATTTCCTGGACCTCAACCTCCACGCCGTAAACCTGCATGAACTGCTTGGCGACGTTCAACATGATTGGAGCTCTGGTATCATCTGCCCAGATCAACAACTTTCCCGGCTCGCTGGCGTTCGCAACGAAGAACAGGCCAGTGAGCATCAATACTCCTACAAGTACAGCTATCGTCCTTTTCACTTTCTCTCCCTCCTTAAGAATTTTTCCTACACTTGATCCGATCTGTTCATCAGTATTCGTTGATAGATCACCTCCTCATTCCGGAAGTTCTATCTGCACAGGAACAAGCGTGGCAAAGCCACCTTGCTGTACGTTATGGCTTCCCAGCATATCTTGTTGCGAATCCCCTGTTGGGGCGAGGTAGTCGTATATCTGCGGGGCATGGAGAGGATCAGGGCACCCTCCGCCGGACCATTCACCCGCGGTGTTGGCGATCGCGCGCAGGTAGTTCTTCCCATAACCGTCCTGTGAGCCGATAAGCACGTAGTGCCAACCAGCGATCTCAGAGGTTAGTTCTTTGGGGATGCTGACGATGATCCGCCCTCGTTTGGGATCGGAAGCAACCTCAACGAGGTACGGACCCTCACCGTTTGCTGTCCACATGTGTCGCCCGTATGCAGGCCAACCAGCGATGCGTAAGAATACGTCCCATGGATGATCCTGATTGAAAGCGAGCTGGGCCGCTTGCGCCTCCTCGTGTGAATCCACACGCCCTCCTGCAACGATATCCAGGTACAAGTAAATGATCGGGTGGCTGAACCCCTGTGGCCCGTTCCACTGGTTGGGAAGAACGGGAAAATCGAGTGCGATCTGCCAGCGGTCTTCACTTTCGTAGATCGTGTATTGCAGGAGATCGAACAACCCCTCCTCAGAGAAGACCCCGTTTAGAGGGTAGGTGTAGGTGCCCGGGCCATGGTCATCACCTGTGGGATCTGCCAGGGAGAAGACTTCTACCCCGCGTACTAGTGTCGGAATACCGACCAAGGCCGGTCGCTCAGGTGCCTGTCCAAGAAGCTCGCCGGGCCTCTCTAAGACCAATGTCAAGGTCACCGCTTTGCCGGGTTCGATACCGAGTTCTTCAAAGGGAACAGCGAACTCTACGAACTGACCCACGACGACTCGGCGTTGAAGAAGGGTGCGGATCGAAGAGGCGTATGTCCAATCACCGTGTCCATCTGCGGCATAGCGAGAGACGACTCCCGAACCGTCCTGCTTGATCTTAGCGAAGTTCACCTGCACGGCCGATGTGAGAGCGAAGCCGAGCTGCGCCTGCGCGTGCCGGGAGGAGACATTGGCCACCTCTCCGGGCTGACCTGAGGCATAGAGGACCAGATAGAGTTCATCCCCGATCCACTCCTGTGGATCGCCCTCGGGACGGACCTGCACGTATAGGGAAGTCTCCTTGTACCCCAGGGCGATTTCGGTGATACCTCCTACCCCTGGGAGGATAACAGCGTTGGCCCATTCGTCCGTGTCAGTCTCCTTGCCGTCGAGCGCGGGGTTCACCTCCCCCAGACTGGCGGCAACAGGGTTCTGCAGTCGCAACGTGAGGACCTGGGGGATCTCTTCCTCGGCAGTGCCTGCTTTCTGATAGGCCGCAATTAGATGTGCCTTGAACAGCCAGTCGAACAGGTCATCGGTCCCCGAATCCTGGTCTGAGCCATACCACCAGAACCAGTCAGATCCCTCGGCGGCGTAGATCGCTTCCAGAGCCTCTGCGGGATCGCTGGCGTCTCCTACCGTTTCTCTTGCTGCGGTGAGCCGGGCCCAGCCCTCGTCCTCTTCCGACTCCCCGGCCCAGGTGGAGAGGTCGCCTGCCCATGATCCGGTGGGGATCGTAACGAGCGGATTGTTTGGATCTGGCTGAGCGGCCATAAACTCGGCCGGTGTCACGTTTCTTACCCAGTCAGCCTCGGAGAGTGCCTCATACAACGATCGCAGGAAATCGCGGCCGTTGTTCGGGTAACCGGCCATGAACATCCAGTTCTCTCCATCCATTGCGACCACCAGGAGGTGTTCCTCTGGGTCAAGTAGAGAGTTCCAGATTTGGTGGAGTTCGTCCGCGAAGTCGGTCACCGCAACCTGTGTAGGCTTATTTCCATAGGAGAAGCTGATGCGGTTGGAGAGCTCTGATTCCCTAAATAGGACCGTGATATCCCCGAATTGCCACGGGGAGCATAGTTCCGTGAGATCGGGTGTGTGGCCAAGCGCCTGGGCAAGTATCGCTTCGTCGGTCACCGTCCAGATGAACCCAGCCTCGGCAAGGAGAGCGGCTGCCTCGTCGGAGACAGCTTCCTCAGGGGGCCATACCCCCACCGCTCGTGTCCCAAACAGCGACTCGTGCTGGCGCTGAGCGTTCACAATCTGGCCGAGGATGTCCTCCGTCAAGCCATACTGCGCGAGGAGTGGGAGGATCGGATGGTAGAATGGGCTAGTGATCAGCTCACTCCCGAGCTCCTGGGCCCCGCGGTAGAGCTCCACTACCTGAAAGAGGACTTCGTGTTGGGCCCGGATCAGTCGCACGATCTCATCTCTTGTGAAACCGCTTCTTTCTCGGAGGTTGGCGATACCAAGGATCTGATGAAGCTCAGGGGATATCTGCCAAAGGAGGAACAGGCCTGCCGCATCGAGCAATTCGGCATCAGTGAGAGAACGCATGTTCTTGAGGGTGTTCAACGTTGCGTAGCGTAGATCGTAGTAAGGATCGTTCGTATCGTCGTCGAACATATACCCGTTGATCCAGAAGAACTGCTCCTGCATCATCGCACGCTCTTCAGGCGTTAGGGCTTCGGGCTCGTGAATCAGTCTCCAGACCCATTTCAGGTGGTTGTCCACTGCCCCGATGTATTCGTAGAGCCCTCCTTGAGCCTGCTCCTCAGGTGAGATCTGAACGTAGTCCAAGAGCTGCCAAAGGAGGCACGGTTGGAGGTTATAAGTGACGTGAATCTCAGGGAATTCCTCGAGAATCATGGGAGAGTCGATGTACTCCTGCACCCCGTGCACCCGGACCCACGGCAGCTCGTACTCACCAGTCAGCCTGTTCCAGTACAGGGGCTGGTGCTGGTGCCAGATAATGGCTACATTGAGCGGCCCCTTCTCTGCCCACACCACCCCAGAGAGAAGCATCATAATCGCCACGAAGGTCGTCCATTCACGTATCTTCATCTACTTCCTCTTTGACATGAAGAATTGAGGTTCCACGCTTCACCTCGCACACCCATAGGGGGCCGCGTTGCGAAAGGTCGAGCCGGTTCCCTTCATTGGTCGATACACCTATTGGCCGTTCCGAGAAGATGACGAACTCGTCCTCGACACCGTTGAGGGTAATGTGCCACCCCTCCTCCCACTTCAGATCGAGGATTCTCCCAGTTGGAGCGGGGATGAATCGCTTCCATAACCCCAAGGGAGCGATCCCCGTGCGCTGAGGGACGAGGACAAAGTAGGCAAGCCGTCCCGGGGCAAGGTGTCCTGCAATCGCCTCCCTGCGCTGGTTTTTCAGTCCATCCCAGATCATGAACTCCCCCTCAACTGGAGGGTCGAGGGAAAACGGGAGTTCCTCCGAGGCGGTATTAAGGAGAAGGAGGTAGATCCAGCGAGCGGATCCGGCCTCTCGTTCCGTCCAGAAGGCTTCGATGTCGTGATCGATCGTCTCTGTCACCGGGAACGGAGGACGGTCGGGCTGGGCGAGCGTACCATCGGAGAGGAGGAGACGATCGATCAACTCCTCATCGACCATTCCCGGTCCATCTCCAATCCCCACAGGGCCGCAGGAGAGTGCTCGCAGGATCGCCTCTTCCTCTGGGTTCGCCCCGCCCAGGTTGGCGGAGGGACAGGAGAGGAAAAGGTCGTGGAACGGCATCATTCCCAGCGCGTAGAGGAGCATCCCCATGCAGAGGTTCTGCCGATGGAGATGTCCGGGGGGAGTCCAAGCATCGAGAACGTCCCCGTGGCCTCGGGCGGCAGCGGTCTCGAGCGCCTCTTTCTGGCCGCAGAGAAAGTCTGTGTGGCTACGGGCAGCGATGACATTTTTGTGCGCTGTCGAGGCGAGGTTCATCCCCATCGTTTGCATGCACAAGAGGACGCTGAGGTCCTCCGTGGCGAACGCCTCTGCCATCCCGGCGAACCAACGCTCAGCGACCGCTGGATCACGTCGTAAGGCTGGGGTCAGGTGTTGTTGCGTTCGCAACCAGTCGTGCCAGGCGGTAATCCCATGCTGGGAAGCAATCTCCTTAGCTACTTCACGGTAGAAACGGGGATCGGCTCCGTCCGCATCGTAGGTGTTCTTCGGGCTTAACGCCGAGAGATGAAGGACGGTGGAGATCTCATCTCGTTCGACGATTGTCTTGAACCCGTGGGGATACTTCTTAGGATCGGGGGTATAGTGGATCGCCTGGCCGATCTCTTGGTATGGGTACCACAGGTCGAGGCCGAGGTAGCCGATCGGAATCTCCTGGTTGCTCAAGCTTTCGATCACTCCTTCCAGCTCGCGATCGTTGAGGGGACGGATGATCTCGGTGTAGTACCCCCCGTAGGCGTTCCACCACCCTAGAGAGGACGTGAGAGAGGTCTTCCCGGGTTGGGCGCGCTCCTTCCCGCTCCGTGCAAGGAGAAAGTCTCCCAAGCGCATCAGCGCTGCGGGGAGATCGTCACCAAGGGCGAAGATCGTTTCGATCTTCGTCCTTGCGGGGAGAGAATCGACCGCGCCGTGCAGCCCGCGGCCCACCCCGCCTTGGATGCGGATCATCGGGCTCGTCAAGAAGTAGTTGGCTGGTGCGACCGCCACGGCTCCTCTTTCAGAGAAGCAGACCAGGGGAGCGAAGGCCTCCTGCGGAAGCTCGCCATGGCCGCGTCCGGTGTGAATGGTTGGCCAGTACCCCCCGGGATACCCGTCTCCTGACGGGCCCAGCCCGAAGGTGGCGAGGAAGAAGCGAAGGTCATCGCGGAAAGCGAAGGTTGGAGCGAGGAAGGTTGGATCCTCGAAGGAATCCGTCTGAAAGAGGCCGTTAAGCTCCCTGTGGAGTTCAAACGTGACTAGGACTGTATCTCCGTATCCACGAAGGTGAAGCGTGAGTAGCGGTTCTTCCCTAAAGGAGTAGTCCTGCCACCATGCGCGGTATGTTCCGATCTCATCCTCGCCGCGTTTCTCGCTCCATCCTCTTCCTACGATCTCTCCATCGCAGTCGCTTTGCCAGCGTCCATCGATCGGGATCCGTAGCCCGATCTCTTCGATCCATGGCTCGTCGTTCACTGACAGTACGGGGCGTCTATCCTTCTCGATCTTGATGGTGATTGGCATCTTTATCTACATCCTTTCTGTGGGTAGTCGGAAGAACTCCGCCGTTACCAGGGTGGCGGCGCCGATGAGGAACCCATCCGGTCCGAGTTCTGCTGGTATGATCTCCAATTGTTCGGCCTCTTTAGGAAATGAGTGGTGCCTTACCGCTTCCTCAAAACTGGGGAGGAAGAGGTCGGCGGCATCCATGCGTTCCCCGCTAAGGACGATCGCCTCTGGGTTCAACAGGTTGACCACGTTCTTTGCCCCAATTCCCAGGGACCGGCCCATCTGACAAAAGACCTCTTGCGCGTAACTGTCTTTCGCATGAGCTGCAGCAGCCAGAGCTGGGATCCCCGGAAGATCCAACCTAGTAGCCTCCTCTTCCAGGAACCGATCCGAGGCGTACACCTCGAGACACCCATGTTCGCCGCAGCGGCAGCGGGGGCCACAGGGATCGATAGTGATGTGTCCCACCTCTCCGGCTCCGCCAAACGCGCCACGGTACAGTTCACCCCCGATCACTACTCCAGCTCCGATTCCCTCTCCCACCGTGAGGCATATAAAATTCTGAAAACGGCGCCCAGCTCCGTACCAGCACTCTGCCAGAGTTAAAGCATTGACGTCATTTTCCAACCAGACAGGCAAGTCTAACTGAGCTGCCATTGGTGCAGTCAACGGGACGTTCTTCCAGTTGAGGATTGGGGAGTAGAGGTCTATACCGCGGGCGGTGTCGACGAACCCGGAAATGCTTGCCCCTACCCCGAGGATGCGTCCTGCGGTGAGTTGTTTGACGGCCTTCTGCATCTGGAGGATCACCGCCTCCGGGGTCGGAGAGGAGTCAAGATCGGCGGCATAGCGATCACAGATTTCCCCCGCGAGGTTCACCCGTGCCGCCAGGAGGCGCGAGCTCTCGATCTTCACGCCGATCGTGTAGGCGTAGCTAGGGTTAAACGAGAGGAGTGTTGGAGGTCTACCTCCATTTGGAGCGCTCTTTCCCGCCTCGGCCACGAGTCCCTCACCGATGAGGTCGCGGATGCGTTGCGTTAGCACGGAGGGGGCGAGCCCAATACGGTGGGCGAGTTCGGTACGGGACATCGGGCCGTCTGTACGCAACAGGTTAACCACGAGCCCGCGATTATGATTGCGAATTAGCCTTTGATCGCCCTTTGGTGTCTTCATAACTTACTTTCTTTTCAGAAAGAATTAACTCACTATATAGCCATCACTGCTTTCTGTCAAGCTAAGGTGAAGTGAGTCCAATCCTCCTACTTCATGGGGCTCGTCACCTGTAAGTACAATGGTAGACCCTGCACACTCTAGAACGGTTCACTAAGTGCAATTCGAAAAGCATGGCCTGCTTCCATGATTCTCCTATTGAGGGGAGAAGCGGGAGCCTCTCTAGGCAGATTCTTGGACCCTCTTGGCCTTTCGCGCTATGAGCCTCTTTATTTTCTTATAGGAAGGTGGGGGTCCCGTTCGTATTTCCTTCTCGTCGATGAATAACGCATCACTAATGCCCCACTCTGATAAGACCTCGTTATCAAACGTGTCGATCTCTCGAAACACCACCTTATCTCCAAGCTCTGCAGAAGCTCTCTTTGCCCGTTCGCACACAATGTTCTGGGCTTGGCACCATCCGTTGACGGAAGCTGTCACGGTCACCTTGCCTGGGATTGCGCCCGGCTTCTTCTTTTCTTTGACCCATTTGGGAGGAATGGCATTATCCGTGAACGGTTTCCACAGAAGGACTTGCATTCCCTGCTTATCAACCTTGGAGTATCCCTGCTTCTTGAACCAGGATGCCTTCATCCAAAATGGTAAGGATAGGCCCCAAGCCACCATGCCCTTTGCCTCCTTCTCTTTGGCATCGCTCTCTGCTGCTCTTAACAGGGCCTTACCCATCCCTTGTTTTTGGAAGTCTCCTCTGCCCTTTTTGTAGCCGTGTACCCATATACAATAGATGAAATATAGATCCTTCCCTTCGGCAAAGGCGTGTTCTAACGGGGCATATTGAATCATTCCTCCCACTTCTCCAGTGTCATCAAGCGCCAGCTTTACCCTGAGGCCTCTGTCCCTCATTTTGTTGTACCATATCTGTTTGTGTTCCCCCGCCTCTTTCATCTCCTCTGACCAGTCTTCAAGACACATGAAATATAATTGTTTGTGCTCATCTGTTAGATCTATCACTTTCATTTCTTAGCCTCCTCCTTTGCTTGTCAAAGCATCTTGCAACTCTATGAGAGCCTTTCGAGCACCATAAACCTATGCCTTAACGCGGGTCAAAGTCAAGTTGAAGGCTCAGTACACACCGGCTTCTGGGTGAGCGCGCTTCGACGCGTAACTAAGCAAATCCTCATTCTTGAAGCCTGGAATGTGGTGGGAAATAAGCATCAGTGTTCAGTTCGCCCTTCCCACTCAACCACCTAACCAATCAGCCATTTAACTGCTTAACCGCGGAGGACGCAGAGGAGACCAGGAAGAGAAAGTTATCAGTCATCAGTCGTCAGTTTTCAGTTGAACACAGGAATGCATAGATCGTCCGTAGCGTCGGAAGATAGGGACAGGCAACTTTTCCCTTGGGTTACTTGAAAAGCAGCCAGTCCCTGAACAGCAACGTTGCAGGAATACGCAGACCATTTGTAGCGTCGGGTCTTGCGCCCGACGTTAAGGATAAGAACGCGTAGTCCGTCTGCAATGTCGGGCATGAAGTGCGCCACTACACAAACAAGACCCTCCCCCTCCCTTTGATTCCCTCCCTCGATGAAGGGAGAGGCTAGAGCCTGCCCCGGACCCCGATCCGGGGTGAGGGCGAGACGAAGCTGGTTATCAGTAAAGGAAGCTATCAGTCGTCAGATCGTTTGTAGCGTTGGAAAATAGGGACAGGCATCTTTTCCCTTGGGTTACTTGAAAAGCAGCCAGTCCCTGAACAGCAACGTTGCAGGAATACGCAGACCATTTGTAGCGTCGGAACCTGCTTGCCCCGTGCAATTCTATTGCACTGGGGTGTCCGACGCCAAAGACAACTACACAAGCTTTCAGTAATCAGTAGTCAGTTCGTCCTTCCTATTCAACCATTTAACTATTCAACTATTTCCCTATTTAACTTGCCTTGTGCCTTTCCCATTCAACCAATCAACCAATCAACTATTCAACTCGCTTCTTCTCGGCTCCCGACCATGTTTTCAACTCAACGAACCCCTGCCCCGTGAAGTGATTTTAGTAGTTATACTTCTACGGGGCAACGAACTCAACAAACTCAACGGACTCATTACCCGTTACTCATCACGATTTTGAGGTGTGCGTCCACGGAATTTCTTGGGCCGTGGGTCGGGCAAGTCCTCCGCTTGACTTAACTCTTTCAGTTTGTATAATAATGTTAGCTCATCTACCATGTGTAGAAGGAGTAACGGTGCCGTCTTTTCCGGGCGGCACCAGCCATTCTGGCCTTCATTCTTGCTTCTGCCCTTCGAACTCCTTCTGGAGTTTTCGTTTGCGATGAGGATCTGTTACCATGTATGAAGTCCATGGTAACAGATAACCTTTACGGTCTGCCAGAACCACAAGATACTCCTGCTGTTCCAACCATAAGCAGATCCTGTGCTCATTCTGTCGCCTTGTTTCCCAAACTTTGACAGCGGGATCATTGGAATTCTCAATAATGGCCCGTGGCCAGCGAATTCGTTCACACCGCCGCAGATCAGGCTGACGTGACGCTTCCGAGCGACCTTCTGATATCATGTGCCAAAATGTTGCTTCCTTACCTGTCAAGAGCGGGTGTCTCTTGAGGCCAAGTTTCCTCCCTCGGAAGTGTAGCCTTGTCCTGAGAAAGTCTGATTCGAAATAGCTGTACAAAGCTTTCAGGTACCTCTTCCAGTCACCTCTGTAATCACTGAAGAGAACGAGAGGTGGTAACCACCGAGGCTTTTCCGTCATTCACGCAGCTCCTGGGCAGTCCACCGGAATAGGTTGAGTTTATCTTCCCTGTAAAGTGTGGAGCGAGTCAAGGTGTATCCCGAACGTTCGCGGGTGAGTTCCACCAACTGCTGCTTGGCGCTGCTGCCGGAAAGGTTGCGATTGACATAAGCGATAGCTCCGATAAACAGATCGGCTAATTGTACTTGTTCAATTTCGTGCGAGCGGACGGTCTGAACCTTTTGAATGATCTCGCGGGAGAAGTCGTAAGCGTTGTTAGAGAGTACATCCTGAAGCTTCCTAACCTTTGGAGCGCTACGCGTGTCTTTGATGTCCAGATAGATCCGATAGGAGGCATTGGGGCGAAGGATTGCTTTGAGCATGGTGAAGTACATCTTAAAGTACCACTCGTCATGGCTTTGGATGTATGCGTGATGCTGAAGTTTGGTCTTGTCTGCGATGATTAAGCCACGAAAGTGAAGGTCTGCTTCCTCAAAGAAATAGTCAATTAGTTGTGCGTAGAAATTCACCTTTCCCGGAGAAACCTTGGTCCACTTAATCTCGAAGTGACGAGCGAGCCCATGTTGCTCTTTGATATCGCGGATGGAACGGGCAATTTCTCTAGTTTTCTCAAGCGGACACCAGACCGCACCCAATACCATGACCTCTTGCCGGTCATGTTCAAGATGACAGCTTTCGTCGCAATACACGTTAAAGACTTGGGCCATGGCTTCGGCCTCCATTACTCAACCATCAGCTGGATCGCTCGCGGTTAACGAGCAGAGGGCCGCGCAAAAATCGAAACGTGAACTCTCGCCACAAAACACCTCATGGTGTTGGATTGCAGGACCCAACCCTAGCATCCTTTCTGCTCTCCCACATGATTTGACACTTACTGACTTGCCTCCTCAACGATGCGGAGTCCGCTATTCGGTTAGCTTGTAGGATTCCTCCTTGTTCATTGGTGAATTTTCTAGAGTACATGACCTATGATAGCACGAGATCGTGATTTAGACGACTCGTGAACCCAGTTCCCCCATGAACTCGAGGGACACAGACCTTATTTCAGGCTGCTCCTTGAGGAATTAGTGAAAAACAGCAATCAGTAGTCAGATCGTTTGTAGCGTCGGAACCTGTGTCCGACGTTAACGACAACAGGGAGAAACGCAGTCATCAGCGCTCAGCAGTCAGCTCGCGATTCCTTACTCAACCAATCAACCAATCAACTACTCACCTGGCCTTCTGTCTTACTCCACTTAACCATTCCCCCTACTTAACTGCTTTTGCTCAGCAACCCTACGAACTCCATGAACCCAACGAACTCAATGAACCCAACGAACTCAATGAACCCAACGAACTCCATGAACTGTTCCAACGAATTATGGTATGCGTCTCCAGAGTTCCCCCGCATCTGTGAAATCCGATGGCAGCCCTCAGTTTCTTAGGAGAGAGCCTGAACAAAAACTTAACGCTCATACTCAGCCAGCTGTCTCGCAACCCCATACGCCTGTGCTGCAACGAACCCATCTATCATGTCCAGACACCGGGCTCGATAGCCCGGATCGTCACTTTGTGTATACGCGCGGAATACTAGATCGGCAAGATCTCTTGCTTCGAAATAGCGTCTTCCGTACGGTATGTCGGAAGAGTCTTCAAGAGTGGAGAGCACCGCCTCGCAGACTTCGATGATCACCGCACTGAGATCTGCCGTCGAAGCCTTGAGCCCCATGACAAGAAACTCGCCATGCTCGGGGAAAGACCTGCTTGCCAGGAACGAGCGAATCAAATCCTGAGCACCTTCAAGGTCTTGTCCCTTTGCGCGAATGAAGCAGCGAGAGGCTGCATCGCGCACGTCTTCTGACGGATCGTTGAAAAAGCTGACTAGCGCGGCTTCGCAGAACTGCCGGCACTTAGCGGTGAAAACGTTTGCCTGGGCTACGCTTGCGGCTCCCTTTCGCTGGGGTTCGTCCCCAACCACACAAGCGACAGCCAAGTCCGTGGCTTCGGGGGTGCTGAACTGGGCAAGACATGCGTGTCGGGCGCCCGCCTCACGGACAACAGCTATCGTGGAATCAAGCATTCGCTGCACGATTGCGCGTAGCTGTGCGAAGTGTCGGATGTTCCCGTAATAGAGGAACCTGTCAACATGCGGCGTGGCCAGGAGGATGTCGTTCTCTATCTCACACAGCTTCAAGAATAAGTCTAGCGCCAATTCCTCCTCGTGTGCGAAGAGTCCACACAGCGCATGAGCGACGGTAGATCGAACGGTCACAGTGGGGTCTGCAACCATCTGGTCAAGATGTGGCGCGAAGAACGAAACCCGATCTGCATCGGCACGAAGAAGGAAGCCAATATCCTCTGCGGCGGATCCTCGTGTCGTATTGATGGCTCGATTGAGGTAGTTGGCCGGGCGCTCCTCTTCGGGTGAGTCCTGCGACCACGTCTCTGCCTCATCGTCCGTCGCTGGGTCAACTGCTTCTGTGGCGAGCCATCCGACGATAGCCAAAATGTCTTCGGGGATATCTTCCGCAGAGTACTTGACAATGGCATCGGACATCCAGCGTGAACCGGGCTTCGCGGGCAGACTGAAGAAATGGCGCACGACATCGAATACTGCGTCCTTCGCAACGTCAGTTTTGCGCAGACCTCCAAGAATCGCATCGAAGTAGTACGGATTCGTGTCCGACGTGAAGCTACGAGCCAACCGAGCGAAGCGTTCGGGATCGTCTTTTGTCGCGGTTTCGAGTTGACGAGAAAGCTGGACGGCCCCGCCACGTAGACGATAATCCTTCCCCCAATGATCTCGATCCTGATCGTATACAAAGATCGCGCGGAGCCAGTTGGCATCAGACATCTTCTGCGTTTCGTCATCGGGAATCGGCGACTCGACAGCCTCAACGCGAATCGGCACGGGAGCAGCTATCTCTGCATGGGGGAACTTGCGCTCCAACTCGTTGATTCGCGCATCGGTGGCTGGGTTTCGTCGATTCGGTTCGAGAGCGGTCAGCATAATCAGCTGCCAACGGCCATGGGCGCGATGTCCCTCCTTGGATCGTTCCCATGCAGGGTAGTAGTGAAGCATGGCCTTCTCAAGCTGCTGGAACTGCATGTCGGAGCACAGGGTAGTGACGTCCAGGACCGCCTCCCTCGCGGCCCAATACTGTGCACACTCCGTGTGCGCTGCCGCAAATACCCAACCACACTCAAGCCGCTCTGGCATCTCCAGCATGTACGCAACGGCTTGGTCTACACATGTCACATCGACGACCGCGAACGCTCGCATCAGAAGGAAGTTGACGCTGTCGTAGTCCCCGTATGTAGCGAGCTTATCGAAGCAATGCTGGAATGCTGCTGGATCATCCTTGGCCACTTGCCGCAATGCATTCTCGAGACCAGACAACAGCGCATCTTTCACATCCATCGGCGAGTCGAAATTCCGGTACTCCCATACGGAATCCAAGCGAAGCCCCTGACTGCTAGGTCTCGCGTTTTGCTCGACGACCTTGAGGAAGAAAGGAAGCATGCCTTCAAGGAACTCATGAGGAGCACCCGCTGCAATCTTGGGGATCAATACGTCGCTATGGACGCTCTTGTCTAGGACCTGCTCCTTGAGCTCCTCTGATGTCAGCGTCTCGAAGCGGCGCGCAAGATAGCAGGCAATCGCTTCGGCGGCCCAGGCAGGTTCCTGCTCGTGTAGAGTATAGAGATATGTCCAGAAATCGGGTGTTGACCCGACACCTATTGCATCCAGACTGACCAGCGACAGAAAGATGTCAAACAGCCCACGGCTCCTTGCGAGCGCGCGGCCTCCAAGGATTCTGAGAATCCAGGTATCCCATTCGGTGGATTCCCCGATGTGGGGCTTAAGGAGGTCGGCGCACTCATCGGGTGACTTCTCGATCTGCTGGATCACGCACCGGAGGCCTCGTTCTCGCATGGAGGGCTCTGGTGAAGAGAGCCACGTGCTCAAATTGCCCTTGCTGTTGAGGAAGGAGAACCAAGCACCGGATGCCACGAGGAGATTCTCTACTGCTCGAATTAGGTCGGTATCTTCTCCTTCCAGCACTTCCTCGAAAACGGCCCAAAGCAGCGTGTTGGCAGTATCAGCCTGCTCGATGGCATCAAGAACGCACTGCTTCAGATGGAAACGGACATCGGGACTCAGGAGCAAGTCTCGGATGGCATCAGCAGATCGCGCAGGATCCCTCTCCACCCAGTGCATGACGATTTGGCGCAGCACTGGTCGCTTGAACAAAGCCTGCTCGCCCTCCAAGACGTAGTCAAGAAGATTCTTGTTCTGCGAAACGAAGCGGCGCGCGAAAGCGTAGTCGAAGAAGCTGGCATGAAAAAACCCGACGCGTTTCCCGCTTGCGATCAAGACATCCTCAGTCAACATCGCCCTGCGAGTTGCATCGTAGTCGTCAAGAATCGCTTCATCGACAAAGAGCGAGCATTCTTCAGTCATCCGTTCGCACAAGCGATCGATCACATCAGTCCACTGGCACGGCTTCCCTGCCAACCTTTCGGTGACTCTCTGCAACTTGTCTTTCCAGTAGGTGTCAAACAAATTGACCTTGCTGGTGACTGTTGGTGTCCTCGTAGAAGTGCTGTCCGCCACTTGTGCGAACATGGAAAGGTGAAGCGGGAGGCGTAGCAGCTCGATCTGATCAGCGTCGAATGAACCGCAATCCTGGCTAAGTCGTTCCAGGACTTCGCGGACTGCATCGACATCGAGCAGCGACGCCTCCAATTCCTCCGCTGGACCCGTATCCGACACCAACGCGCGAAGTCGGTTGTCTTTCTGGAGATCGAATCGCCGACAGGCAAGGAGGAGACGCACGCCGGGCAGTCCCACGGCCTGCTGGACGATTTCGTGGATGCATAGGAAGAACTGAGGATTCCGTCCTGAGGCTCGGCTGACATCGTCCAGTTGATCCATGATGAGAACGCTCGGCTTGTACTTGGCAACGTTCGCGAGAACCTCGGCTGGAGATCTTGGGAGACCCAACTGCTCTCCGACGTTCCTGGGGAGCAAGGTTGGGTTGAGGTCATCGACACGGAAGCACAGGTAAGGGATCTCCTCGTTGCGAAGCATCTCGATCGTTTGGGCGAGGATTCCGCTCTTGCCGATGCCTGCGCCTCCCGACACGAGCACTGAATGCTTTGCCTCATCACGTGTCAGAATCTCGAATGCGCGCCGAGCTTCTTCCCGAGGTAACGTGATCGTTCCAGCGATTGGATCGATCATCTTGGCACAACGTCTGTTCTGCTGGTCGAGGGCTGCAAGCACGGTCGTATCCTTCGCGTAGTCCGTGCGGCCATAGCCCTTGTCTTCCGCCCACTGACAAAGTGCTCCCGCATCCAAGGTAGCGTGCACATGTTCGAGCGCGTATGCAATGAGTTCCGCACGGACGGTATCCGCCGAAACACCGCGCACCAGCGATCCGAGCATCGAGTCCACCAGCTTGCCCAGCAGAGCTTCGGAGATTGATTGAGGCTTGATTCGCTGGAGTCGTTCGTAAGCGATGCGAAGGGCGATTTCATCCGAAGAATCTTCGTCCGGATCGAGATTCAGTTCTGCACAAACCATAGGCTTCCATGTCCTGAGAAGCGCCTTCCAAGCGTCTTGCTTGAATTTGCCTGACACGAATAGCTCGAGGAACTCTGCCAATGACTCCGCACGCCGAGCTGCATCCGTGAGTTCCGTGAGTTCGCTGGCACTCAGTGCGGAGACAAAGACGAACCGGGAATCTGCATCCCTGGTCTTCTCATAAGCAGTCCGGAGCACGCCCTCTTTCTTTAGATCGCCTATCGTCCACGCCCTCGGAGTGGCGTGCTGACGCTTCACCTGGTGATACTCCGTGGTTTCGTCCCTCTTGAGCCAGAACTCGCACCCTTCTCCTTCAATACCCGGATCCTCCAAGCGGATCTCGTGAGCGCTTTCCGTCATCACCTGCGCAAGACAGTAGGCCGTCCACTTCGCCTCATAGCGATTGCCGTACTTGGCTGCTGCTGGACCTAGAAGTGGCATCTAGGAGCCTCCTGGTCGGGTTGTCCGTTGTCAGTCAGGGTCGGATGTCCAATCAGGTGACGAAAATCGAAGAAATGCTCCTGCGCCCCAAAGCGCTTCTCAAGCGTGATCTCCCCCCAGTCGGCCACTGATTCCTGATGGGGCAGAGATAGGTGATTCACTTCGTTGCCTCCTCGACGATGCGGATTTCTTCGTCTGTCAGGCCGTCGAGTTCGTAGACGAGTTGCTCGATCTGGTACTGGATGGGCGATGTCGTGTGGTTGGTCTTGGCAACGATGTTGAATGGCAAGTCATGACCCTCAGCGCAAATCCAAGCGGATGCAACTTCACATTCATCGGGAAGTCTCCTGGAGCGCGCCTGTATCAAGCCTCGAAAGAAACTCGCTTTTGGTTGACGCAGCACTGCTGTCCACCAGGTGCTCAATGTAGGACATAATCACCCTTGGTGCATAAAACTCGAGTTTCGGAAGGTGATCAGCAAGATCCTTACTATGTCCCTGATGCACAAGATGACACCGCACCTTGTAGAGTTTATCATTCCAATAGTTTTCCGCTTTATCCCTTTCCTCTTCATCAACAAAGGGCAAAATCATTGAAGCCCTCTTCGCAATTAGCTGTCCTTGTTTTTGTTCATTCTTTTGATCAGCTTTGCAGGTCACAAGTGTCTCAATGGCGATCCAAAGGTTCAAGTATCGGGCTTCTGCCTCAACGCTTTGCGAGGCTCGACCTGACCACTCTATCGCACCGAGAAGAGAAGATTCGAGTTCATTAGTTCTCTCGTTCGCCAACAACTTTGAGAGAAACACTAACCGCCACTTCTTTAGACAATCTAGATTTCCCCTGGATAAATCGTAAGGAACCAAAGGCCCGGTTTGCCTATAGAACAAGCCTGGTCTTTTCTCTGGAATATGGTGCAGAATGCCAAAGTTACTCCTCGAGATACGCCCTTTGATGCCAATGTAGGCTTGCTGCGGTCGAGAATAAAGGAAATAGCCGTAGTATCGTAGCATATTGAGTGCTTGCTCAGTGTAGCTTATGCACAACTCATACCCTAGGGTTTCGTCAACGCCTAAGGGTACTTTGGCCACAACATCACATTTGTCGGCTTCGAAGAAATCTACTGTGCGCTTTCTCAAGCTTTCCTTCAGCTCAGGGGGTACTCCAGTGTAATTGGCTTCGTAGTAACTGGAGCTGATGAGTTGATCTATGAATTCATGACTTAGTGGATGAAAGGTAACCCTGCCAATGGTTAGTGGATCTGCCAGCTTCAGATTGATAATGGGAATATAATAGGGAGTACAGGAGAAATCGGTGTGAAAACCAAGAATCCATTCGTTGATGGCTGCACTCACTTCCTCTTTTTCACAATAGCGCCCGTATTGATTGACGACCTTCGAGATAAGGTCCTGTGCTTTTGTTTCTAAGCGACCGTATACCTCCTTTACTAGTTTCCCCTCAACGTGACTGTTTTCTAGATGGCGGATTAACTTGTTGAAAGCATCCACACCTTCGTGTCCCAATACTGTTACCGAGATTCCGTACGAGGACCAAGCTATCAAGGACTTTGTAATCGGTCCAGGTTTCGGGGTTCCTATAGCGTTGACACATGCACGTACAAGCTTCACAAGTTGTCTTTCATCCCTCATTCTTAGCATCTCGTCTCCCATTCCCAGATTTGAAGTCGAGTAAACTTATCTCTGTTCTTCTACTAGTCTCCCTTCCTTTTCCGTAAGGCCGTAGAGTTCGTAGACGAGTTGGTCGATCTGCTTGTCAGCTGTATCGATCTGGCGTTGGACCGCGGTCCTCCCGTGGCTCGTTTTTGCTGTAGGTAGTTGCTTGTGTAGTTTGAGGATCGCCTCGACCAGTTGGACCATTCGGTCATGATGGGCCTTCTCGGCGGAGATAGAGCGATCAATGGAGTGAACGGGAAACTCCTCCAGGTATTGGCCAAAGAATCGTAGGTAGGTCGTCTCTCCTCCCTCCAGCCCAGAACATATCTCCGAGAAATAGAATTGTCCTAACTTGGAATTCAAGATACCCAATAAGTACACGTCGTCGCTGGGGATGAAGTATGTGGTGTTGGAGCTGAAGTAACCATCGCGATCAAGCGCAAAGCGGCAAGTAGTTGCGATATCGGGATAGATAATCTTGGGCTTCTCAAATCTATCGTAATAATTGCATGCCCGCAACTCCCACCAGAAGTTTCCCTTGTCCCATCGTTCTTGTAGGCGGAGCTGATATTGCTTTAAGTAGTCAAATATAGCTGGGTATCTGTCTATTGGTACCCCGATCTCGGTCCAGATCAGATACCTATCTTTGAAGTCAGTGGCGTAACGACGCACGTCGCGCCCAGCTAATAGCGGCTTGATTATCTCCGTACTTCTTGGGTCTTCGGCTATCAAATGATCGCGAGTCGCTCGATCAGTGATGAACGCTTTGTTTAGACCGGTTATGATTCCACGGTAAGGTCTTCCTTGGATATACGTCTTCAGCGGAACAGACACCCGTTGTATCTGTCTCATTACTTGCTGAGTGTCGTACCCGGATAAGGACCATCCATTTGGTGATAATCCTGATACCGGCAGATCTATAGCTCGTTGGTCTACTAGCTCTTGCAGACGTTCGCCACTGTGAATCGTGCGAAAGTCCTCCAAGAGGATAGGGGCAAGGTAGCGAATTGTGTTCCTCTGTTTCGGCCGTGGGGAACAGATGAGAATGATGGTTCGAACGGTAGCATTAGCGAATACTGGTAATCCGGCCAAGTCCACAATTTGCAGTACGGAAACATCATCAGCAAGAAACTGTCGCAATGGCTGTCCGTAGGCCGCTCGGAGCCACTTATTGGAAACGATCATCCCAAAAAGCCCTATCTTCTTGATCAAGCCAAGTTCCTTTTCGATGAAGTTTATATAAAGATCTGCTGTTGATCGGAAGGTCCTGTAATGTGACCGGTAATACTCTTTTGCAGCACCGAGCTCTTCCTGCCGCAAATACGGCGGATTCCCGATCACAGCATCGAAGCCATTGCCCTCACCCTGCCCTCTCCCAGAGGGAGAGGAAGAAAGGTGCGCTTTCCCACTGGGAGAGGAGAAGATCTCGGGGAACTCGGCCTCCCAGTCGAAGGCGTTGATGCGGTATCGCTCCTCTTCATCGAGCAGGCTGATCTGCTTTCCTTCGTAGAAGTCAGGTCCGATGAGGGAATTCCCACATTTGATGTTGTTACCGAGGTCGGGCAACGCCCGTTCGTGGAACAGCCTCAGGTTCTTCCCCAGTGTCTCTGCGTTCTCGCCTTCGAGGACCTTGAGCAGGAGCGAGAGCTTGGTCACTTCAACGGTCTGGGTGTCGATGTCTACGCCGTAGATGTTGTTTAACAGGATGCGTTTGCGTTCTGCTGTAGTTAGTCGCCACGCCCCCTCACCCTGCCCTCTCCCTGAGGGAGAGGGATCAATAGTGCGGTAGAGTCGCGGGTTCTTGCCTTTGGCGTGCTTCTCGGGATCATGTTCCTGGTACCACTGCTGGTGCCAGTCAAGGAGGGTCTGATAGGCACCAAGCAAGAACGAGCCGGAGCCGCATGCGGGGTCAAGGATCCTTAGGTTGGATACCTTTGTGGGGGTGTTTTGTTCAACCAGCTTTCCTACGGTGTTCTTCACGATGTAGTCCACGATATAGGTCGGGGTGTAGTACACACCACCGGCTTTCTTCACCTCGGGCTTATCTTCTACCTTGGCGTGATGTCCAGGGGTTAACCGAATGACCTTACCTAAGAACTGCTCGTAGATGTGGCCCAAGATATCCGCGGGAAGGACGGAGAACTCAAATGGACTTTCCGGGTAGTAGAGACCCTTGATGATTCCCTTTATAAGATTGTCATCAATTGTGAGACTTAGTGTGAGGTTATCAGGCAGATCTAAGCGATCCTTTTCCCTACCAAAGTGGAACAGGCCGGAGTTATAGCGTTCGTCTGCCCGCCGGAAGATCTGACACAGCCGCTGGTAGATGTTGGTCCCGTTCTCAAGCGCCATCAATTGCCCGTAATCCTCCACGCCGCGATCCTCGCAGATACGTAAGAAGATGATCCGGTCGATAGTTCGTTGTACGGCGAAGTTGAGCTCGCGGGTGGACAGTTCCCCGTTGCGTAGGGCGATGTTGCGGGCAAGGAGCTCGCGCCAGCCCTCGATCTCCTTTAAGAATGCCGTGTCGACCTCGGCTGTCCCACGTTTCTTCTTTGCCGACTGGACATACTTATCGAACGAGCCGGTAAGGATAGCGTCCTGGGAGAAGATCTTAGCGATCTCGTCCCAGTGTTGGTCGTACTGATCTACGGTGAGGTAGAGGACACGACCTAGTGACGCTTTGTCCGTCTTTGCTGGCTTGATACGAGAGTCGTAGACGGCGAACTCTTCAAAGTCGGTAACAATGGAGAGCGACAGCTTAGCCGACCAGGCGT
>Ga0315543_1000771_pt1 | contig 37664 bp, 37 predicted proteins | sample SalMarSW160210MG_2_FD_203098 | JGI IMG/M metagenome (GOLD analysis project Ga0315543, IMG submission 203098) | Salt marsh sediment microbial communities from the Plum Island Ecosystem LTER, Massachusetts, United States - Salt Marsh Sediment SW1601-210 ...
GTACCACCATATCAGGTATAACCCCAGTGTCAGGCAGCACTTGATCCAGAACCCGCAACCCAACGGGCTTTCACGTGATACCGTGACGATCCTCTCTTGTTGTTCAACCATTGCTTTTCTCCTTTGTATGATTTATACTCAATTCATCTCAATGAAGGTGATGCGCCGCCAGCGCAGACTGGGGATGGGCCGCTCCAGTTGCATCAGCGGCCCCAGTTGGAGTTTGTAGTACCCTTCGTCGGCGCGGGGGTGATCGGGTTCATCGGGGAGCAGGTCGCGGCGGCGGGCCAGTTCATGGCCGCGCACGAGTCCGTACCAGCGGATGGACCACTTCTCGTCGCCGAAGGCTTTGGTGAAGTAGAAGGCCAATGCGACTGCCTCGGTCGTGCTCTGGGGCGCGTGCTTCTGGGGGATGCGGTACCAACCTTCATCCCGCGCGATCTCAAAGTCGCGCCGGCTGTTCATGATAGCGACGAGGACGCGGTCGGATGAGTGGAACATGTCGCTTCGCTCCTGACTGGGCGATTGGGTAACTGGGTGATTGGGTGATTGGGCTACTGGGTTACTGGGCTACTTGGCGGCTTGGGTACGCTGTTGACGCTTGCTGGCTATGTAGGCATTAAGTTTAGGGGCCAATTTGGTCTCGTACAATGAGCCACGAGAATAGTACAGAAAGTTCAGTTTGTCGCCGTAATGATAACGCCCGTAACTTTCGGCGACGTTTGCCGCGATGGAATCCGCCGCACGCACCATTTGCTTGCCTACCGTGTCCCGGGCAAAGTGTGACCAGGAGGAGACGATTTCCCAGATGCGGTCAGCCAACGCTACCGCCAGTTGATATACCTCGATCTCCTCCAACTCCTGATACTTGTCCATAATTCCCTCCAGTCACCCAGTCACCAAGTTACCGAGTCGCCGAGTCTCCGAGCCCCCCCAACACCCGCTCAGGCGTCAGCGGGAACTCGTCGAACCAGACCCCCGTGGCGTCGTGGATGGCGGCGACCAGCGCCGGGGCCAGTGGGATGAAGGGCATCTCCCCCATCCCCCGCACGCCCCACGGCCCGCGCGGGTCGGGCCGCTCAACGATGATGGACTCGACCCGCCCCGGCACGTCGGCGATGGTGGGAATGAGATAAGTGCTGAGGTTCGGCGTCAGCACGCGCCCCTCTGCGGTGACGAAGTTCTCGCAGATGGCCCAGCCCGCCGCCTGTGCCACGCCCCCCTCGATCTGGCCGACGACGTTCTGCGGATTGACGGCCTTGCCCACGTCGTCGGCACAGACGACGCGCAGAATGCGTAACTCGCCGGTCGCGGTGTCCACCTCCACCTCCACCGCCTCGGCCACGTAGCCGTAGGCAAAGTTGGGGACGCCATAGCCAGTCTCCGGGTCGAAGGGGGTAGTCTTGGGGGCCAGGTAGGTGTACTCGGCGACGGCTGGACGCTCCCCGGCTTGCCAGCGCGCCAGCGCCGCTGCTGCCGCGCCCCGCACCGCGTTACCAGCCATAAAAGTCATACGCGAGGCGGAGACGGAGCCGGAACTGCTGGGACTGGTACCGGTGTCGGCAGCGACCAGGCGCACCTGCTCCAGCGGCAGATTCAGCGCCTCGGCTGCCATCTGGCGGATGACGGTGTGGCTGCCCTGCCCCACATCGGCGCTGCCGATGTAGACCACCGCTTTCGTGATTTCCTCTTCGCCCCGCAGTTCGATCTTTGCCCAGCAATTCTCCTGGTAGCCAAAGGAGAAGCCAATGTTTTTGATCCCGACGGCGAGGCCGATGCCATTGCGCATTACGGATAGCGAATTGCGAATAGCGAATGGCGAATGGCGAATTGACGGCTTTTTCCATTCCTGGCTGGTTCGTGTCCAGCCGGCGGCGCGGGCGCACCGTTCGGTCACCTCGATCAGGCCCACACCGCCGGGCAGGGGAGTGCCCATCGCGGTCAGGCTCCTCTCGCGCAGGAGATTCTTCAGCCGCAGTTCCACCGGGTCCATCCCCAGCGCCTCTGCCAATTTGTTCACCTGCATCTCGGCGGCGAAGATGCCCTGCGGCGCGCCGAAACCGCGCATCGCGCCGCTGGGCGGGTTGTTGGTGTAGACCCCGTCCACGTCCACCCTGACGTTGGGGATCTCGTAGGGACCGGTGCAGGTGATGGTGGCGTTGCCCAGGACCTTGTTAGTGGTGTAGCAATAGGCCCCGCCGTCAGCCACGACGCGCACCTCGGCCGCGACCAGTTTGCCCTCGTGGGTGGCTCCCCACTTACAATGGACCCAGACGGGATGGCGCTTGCAGTGGCCCAGGATGGACTCCTCCCGGCTCCAGACGATCTTGACCGGGCGGCGGAGTTTCCAGGCCGCCAGCGCAAGGACGATCTGCACCGACATATCCTCCCGACCGCCGAAGGCCCCACCGATGGACGGGTAGATCACCCGCACCTGCTCCGGCGGGATGCCCAGCGCGTGGGCAATCTCCTGCTGGTCCTCCCAGGTCCATTGCCCTGCCACCACGACTGTCACCCGGCCCTCGTCATCAATATAAGCCAGGCCGGCCTCGGGTTGGAGATAGGCATGCTCCTGGGACGGCGTACGGTACTCCGCCTCGACAGTCACATCGGCGGCGGCCCAACCAGCGGCCATATCCCCCTTGCGAATCTGGTGGTGACAGATGAGGTTCCCCCCGGTGCGCAGTTCAGGATGGATGGGGCTGGGCTGCCGGTGGGGGTGGAGTTGGGAGGCGCCAGGCTTGAGCGCCTCGAAGGGATCGGTGACCACGGGAAGGGCCTGATACTCGACACAGATCAGATCGCGGGCGCGGGCGGCGGCGCGCTCTGTCTCGGCCACGACCAGTGCCACCTGGTCACCGACGAAGCGCACCACGTCGGCATCGGGCTTGTCGGAGCCGGGCCCACACAGCACCGGCTGATCCAGCGTCTGCAGGCCATACTCGTTGACCGGCAAGTCTTTGGCCGTGAAGATGGCGACGACGCCGGGCACAGCCTCCGCCTCGGACGTATCAATCCGCAAGATGCGGGCGTGGGGTCGTCCGGCGAAGAGGATCTTGGCGTGGAGCATCTCCGGCATGTTGAAGTCGCCTGGGTACTTCGTCTCCCCGGTGACCTTGGCGCGGGCGTCCGCGCGGGCGATGGGTTGGCCGACTATCCTGGTGGTCATACTATGTTCTCCTACTGTCGTCCTTGCTTGGCCATCCGCCGGTATTGAGACACGACTTCCGATTGCTGTGTCAGCGGCACGCCGAGGACGTCGCTGGCGCGGCTGACCAGCGTCAGGATGATCATCTCGTTGCGCTGCTGGCTCAGTGTGACGAAGTAGAGCCGGCCTGGGTTCAGTTCGACGGTGGCGAATACCATGTCGCCGAAGGGGGTCCCCAGCGGCGGGTGGCCGACGAATTGCCAGAACAGTCGCCCCGGGATCTCCTGGGTGAGTTGTAGTTCGGGGGCGGTCTTGAAGGACTGCACGGCAGCCTCGTCGTCGTGCACCGGGAAGGCGGTCTCGCAGGCCACGATCTCGCTGTAGGTTTCGGCGCCGATGTCACGGCACAGCAGTGGCACATGGTGGGGGTCGCGGTGGCAATCGCCAAAGGTTTGGCCGCTGCCGCAGGGGCAGGGCTCGCCGGGGGCGACGTCGTGGAACCAGAGCATCTGCGCAGCGCGTCCCCGCGAGGCCGGCGGCGCGTCCGGCGCATTGAGCGCGACCATGGCGACTTCCATGAAGCCGGCGCCAGGGTCCTCCAGTGTGTGACCGGTCGTCTGCCACGGGCCAGGCACGATCGGACGGCTTCGCCGTGATGGTTTTCTAGTTCGCTTTCTTCGGCGTCTTGTCATTGCCCTCCCTTTGCTGATGTTCTCCACTCCGCCGCAACAAGTTACGACTGCCATCCCATCACCGCGCGCTTTCCAACGCCAGGATGCAGCGCAGGATGGCGATAGTGGCAGCGTAGGTCGCGTCCATCCCGAAATAGGAAAGGCGCTGCGCCCCCAGGTTCTTCCCCTTGCTCAACGGCGTGTCGGAGGCGTAGTGCAGGATGCCGATGTCGAAGGGCAGGGCATCGGCGTAGAGCGTGACGATTTCGTTGACCGGGTGGCGGCGGGGCCGCACCGCTTCGTAGATGGCCGAAAGGTACGGCCCGGCCTCCATCTCAATGTCGGTGTACCCCTCGCGGTAGAAGACGTCCATGTAGCGCCGGTTCTGCAGGAAGGTGCCGCGCACGCTGATGGTCTTCTGATTGTCGAGCGTGGTGCCGTAGATGAGGTAGGGAGCCACGTCGCCGGCCGTGAAGCAGTTGTTGAACAGGTAGGTGTTGCGCGAGTGCTCGTCGTGCACGACGTAGGGGATCATCACGTCGCCGATGCGCCCATTGAGCGTGGCCGCCTTGCCCAGGATGTAGACCCCCCGGAGGGAGTCCACGCTGGTGGCGATCTGGGATAGGATGTGGTAGGCCCCCATCCCCAGAGGATAGTCAATGTTGACGATGACGGCATCGCTCTGGGCCAACCGGTCGAGCGCAGGTATCCTCAGGCGGGGGTCGAACCAGTCGGGCCGCAGGCGGCGCAACTCGATCACCTGCGCTTCGACGTTGAAGACGTGGCGGCTATCAATGTGCTTGATGCCGCACAGCGCCTCCTCTGCCTCCCGCTCATCCCACACGGCCTTGCCCCGGTGCGTGTCCATGTACTCCCGCAGCACGAAGTAGAGCAGGTTTTCGCGGCGGGAGGGAACGTCGCCAGCGCGGATGTGGGCGTACTCGGCCAGCAGATCGCTCTCGCCCCGGGCTTCGATGAAGCGCAGCAGTTCATCCTCGCGGCGCAGAGCGAAGCCGGAAAATACATTGACCACGCTGTGCACGTTGCTGGAGATGAAATAGACCGGCCGCTCGCTCAAATCCACCGGTGAGACGTCGGTGATGAAGCCCCACCAGCGCTGCGTGGCCTTGCGATAGTCCACCAGCGAGCCAGCCAGAAGGCGCACGGCGAATCGCTTGCGTTCCCGGCCGACGTCGAGCAGGAAGGCGGGGAACTCATCGCCCCAGATAGCCCCGAGGCGCTCCAGGTCGTCGGCGGAGAGGGCCAACGCGGCGGGCAGTTCGCTGCGCAGCGCATCCCACCCCCCCCTGCCCCCCCTGGAGCGGAGGGGAGTCTCCTCCGGCTCGCCGCGCTCGACGCACGACGCCAGCCGCTCCAGCAGCGGGCTGGCGTGCAGCCGCTGGTGCATCTTATTCCACTCGATCTGAAATGCGGTCAGCATTGGGATGAGGTCATCAATGTCGGAGACGCTGGCGATGAAGGCGGCCAGCGTCTCGTGGCCATCGAAGAAGGTGCGACGGCGCCGGCCGGGCGCGGTCACCGGCTGCCACTGCTCGACGTTGGGGTAGCCACGCCGGGCGAAGACCCGTTCCGACTGGCCCATCACGACCAGGCGGGTCTGGCGGATACAGGGGGGCAGCCGCAGCGAGCAGTAAATGAGCGCGGCAGCGTCGGGCTCCTCGGCACGGGCGGCGGTGTGCAAGGACGAGCCCATCCCTAAGTGCGTCTCGACGAGCGAGCGAATCTGCACCTCGTCGGTGGTGCGCAGAAGCGAGTAGTAGGTGCGCATATAGAGAGCGATTTCCTCGCTGCCGGTGGTGGGGACTGTGCGTTCCATGTCGTTAGCCTCTGGAATTCGGGCCGTGTGCTGAATCTGCCTCATCCCTGGGTATCAGATGGCTCTGGGGGCTCTGTCTCGTAGCCAGGACGGGGCTCGCGGATGGCCGGGACGGACTGGGGTCGAGCGGTTTCCGCCCGTACAGGCGCAATGGTCGGCCGGCGTGCCGGGTCAAAAACGCGGCTGCCATCATGCTCGCGGATGCCCACAATCTCGTGGCTAAAGTTTGCCAACATCGCGAACAGCAGGTCTTTCCAGGGCCCGCTCATCCCGCGCTGTCGGAGCGTATACCGCGCCTCGTCTGGTTGTGTGAATTCGATTACCGGCTCTGCGAGCAGATTGTCCCCAAACTGTCGAGAGAAACGGACGGTGTAGTAAAAGCCCTGGATCATTCGGGTGAACAGGTGTTTCTCCTCCTCTGTGAGAAGACGGGCAAAGACAACACTATGAGTGTGAGTCGTGATCTCCCCATTGATGTTCCGTTCCCCTCGCCGGATCGTCAGATCGTCAGATCGTCAGATCGTCCATTACCTTACGAAGCCTGCGCTGCTTGCTCTATTGCCCGCACGATCTTGTAGTACCCGGTGCAGCGGCACAGGTTGCCAGTCAGCCCGGCGATGATCTGCTCACGGGTGGGATGGGGGATCTCCTCCAACAGGCTGGCGCCGGCCATAATGAAGCCGGGCGTGCAGTAGCCGCACTGGACCGCCCCCTCGTCAATAAATGCCTGTTGGACAGGGTGCAACTGCTCCCCTCCTCGTAGGGGGGGCTGGGGGGGGTGCGCCAACCCCTCGATGGTGACGATGTGCGCGCCGTGGGCACGGGGGGCCGGCACCAGGCAGGCCAGCACTGCGATCCCGTCCATCCACACCGTGCAGGCCCCGCACTCCCCTTCGGCACAGCCTTCCTTGGTGCCTGTCAGCCCCAGATCCTCGCGCAGCATCTGTAGCAACGTCTTCCCGTTGGCTCCTTGCACGACGACGTTCTCCCCGTTGACCGTGCACTCGATGGGTTCAAGACCCTCATCGCGGTGGCACACCGTCTTGCCGGCCAAGCGCGGGAAGCGGCCTTCGGTATGTCCCCACAGCATCGGCGGAGCAGTGGGGAACTCGGCCCGCGCGGTGCCCTCGCGCAGTCCGGTGAGGGCACGGCGCACCAGCACGCGCACCACCTCGCGGCGGTAGCCAGCGCCAGCGCGGACGTCGTCAATGGGGGCGGCGGCCTGGGCAGCCAGGCCGGCTGCTTCGGCGATGCGCTCCTCGCTCAGCGTTGCTCCCACCAGCACCCCTTCCGCCTCTGGTGCGCGGATGACCGTGGGAGCCACGCTGCCCAGCGTGATGCGCGCCTGGGCGACGATGTCGCCGTCGAAGTTGAGCACAGCGGCAGCGTTGACCAGGGCGATGGCGTGGGTGCGCCGTAGGCCCAATTTGGCGAAGGTGCCACGCTGGTTGGGACCGAGTGCCGGGAAGGTGACGTCGGTCACCATCTCGTCGGAGGCCAGGGAGGTCTGGCGCACACCCTGGTAGAAGTCGGCGAAGGACAGGGTACGCTCGCCCCGGACGCTGCGCAGTGTCAGGTGGGCATCCAGCGCCCACAGCGCGGCGATAGCGTCGTTGGCGGGGGAGGCGGTGATGAGGTTGCCGGCCACCGTGCCCCGGTTGCGCAGTTGGGGCGTGCCGACCCGCCAGCAGGCCAGCACCAGCGGGAACCCCCGCTCGGCCAACAGATCCGACGCCACGGCCCGGTTGTGCGTCACCGCCGGGCCGATGTGGATCAGGCCGTCGTCGTCCAACCGCACCTGGTCCAGGCCGCCGATGCGGGTGATGTCTATCAGCACGCGAGCCTGCCGGGTGCCGCGACGCAACTCGACCAGCAAGTCGGTGCCGCCGGCGATGATACGGGCCTCAGGGCCATGCTCAGCCAGGAGGCGCAGGGCTTCGTCAATGGAGGTGGGGGTGTAGTAGGTTTGCCACATAACAGAGGTCTCCTGTCATTCTACACACATACATCTCACAATATCGAGTATACTCGCTTTTGCGGCGTTAAGCAACTGGGCGAAGGGCTCACAACAAACGGCCAGGCCTCCGGAAGGAGGTCTGGTCGTCTATAACCGTACGAGGGTGTCGTAACGTCTTCCGGTTTCTCAAAATTTGCTGTGTCGTCTCAGAAAATGTGCTTCAGCGAGCCCTCCTTTTTGAAGAAGCGTCCAGTACGATAAAGAAAAACACCCCTGCCAGACACAGCCAGCCTACCCAGTCGCCCAGGCGGACGGCGAGGGTGTTGCCCGTGCCCAGGGGGACGTCGGCGACCAGTATAGCCTCCGATCCCCCTGGCGTGACGGCGCGCTCGATGATGCGCCCATAGGGATCAACGATAGCCGAGTCGTTGCCGCTGCTGTCACTCTTGACCATGGCCACGCGGTTCTCCACCGCCCGGAAGACAACGTGGGTGTAGTGCTTGGTGGCGATGGCCGGCCAGTCGCGGGAGGGTACGGCGATGAGTTGCGCACCGTTCCGCGCCATCCGGCGGGCCGTGTCGGTGAAATCCAGGTCGTAGCAGATGATAGTGGCGATTTTCCCCAACGGCGTGTCGTAGACCGGGTAAACGCCCAGGAACGCGCTGCGTTCGCCGCCGAACACGACGGGATGGGCCTTCCCGAAGACGCCCAGGAACTCACCCACCGGGCTGAGCACGGTGGCCTCGTTACGCCACGCCTGCTCGTCAGGTTCGATGAAGTAGCCCAGGACCAGGTAGGCGTCTGTCTCGGCGGCCAGCGCCTGGAACTCGGCCGTGCGCTCTACCTGGGGGTCTCCGTTGATGGACACCTCGGGCCAGACGATGAGCTGTGCCCCCTGCCGGGCCGCCTCGCGGGTCTGTGCCTCGAACTGGGGCACGGCTCTCCCCAGCGGAGATCCGCCGTCGAACAAGTGGAGCGCGGCTACCCGCACGGCGGGCGTGGTGGCTGGCCGGAACAAGGCCAGGCTCAGGACCGTCCACGCGACCAGGCCAAGCCCCACGCCGATCAGCCATCGCCGCACAGGGCGAGGGTTCAGTGCCGTGGTGCTGGCGTCCAGCCGCCAGCGGCGGTCAAAGAGCGCCAATGCTCCCTGCGCCAGCGCGAAATTGACCAGCATGATCAGCAGGCCCATCCCAAAGATGCTAAAGATGCTGACGGGCTGGATCAGCCACGGCTGTTCGTAGAGTGTGTAGGCGACGAAGGCCCAGGTGCCCATAATCGGGATAAAGGAGCGGGTCATCTCGATCCCGACCCAACCCACCGCGCCGTGCAGGACAAACCAACGGTAACCGGTGCGCTCGTGGAAGGCCCGGTTGCCTTTATCGGTCAGCAGCGTGATGGCGCCGATGAGCAACGGCAGCCACGTCATGTAGGAACCGCTACCGGCAAAGATGGGGACCAGGTAGCCTCCCAGCCAGCCGCCGACCGCGATGGCTGGGGCCAGGCTGGAGAGCCTGCGGGGCAGCACCCGGTATTGGGCGAGTGCCATTGGCACGAGCCCCACCCAGATCAGCGGCCACAGGCCGTAGGGCGGGAAGGCCAGGGTGAGCAAGACCGCGCTGGCCGCGGCCAACGTCACCCCAATTGCACTCCGCGCCCAGAATTGTGAACGGTTGGTCTTCTCGGTAGCACTCTCCATATTTCTGCCTATAGTCCCTCGAGCAGCCCCGTCCTCTCGTTGAACTGCTCGATCAGCGCGTCAATCTCCTCGACCTGGCGGTGGACGCTGCTCCAGTAGTCGGGGTCGTACCACTGGGCCAGGATCTCCTCGTAGGTCTTGCCCTGCTGCTCAACCCAGGTGTAGTACTTGAGGTTGTGGATGCGGCGGCGGTCCCAGTAACCCAGTTCCTCCACGTAGTCCACGGTGCAGCCCAGCAGGTAGCGGTGGTAGTCGGCGGCGGCGGCGAGTTCGGTGTACTCGCCGTGCTCCTCGTGCAACTCCCGCAGACGACTCTGGTACAACTCCATCGAATCGGTGAAGACGGTCAGGACGACGTCGTGCTCGCCCAACTCGTACCATTTGGCGAACTTGATGCAGGACAGGACGTTGGCGATGCTGGAGATGCCCAGCAGGTCCAGTTGCTCCACCAGTTCCTCCGGCACGCCCTGTTTGACCAGGTAGGCGCGACCGGCCGGTTCGTTGAACAACCGCACCAGGCTCATGCAGGCCTCGTCGTCAATCGCCACTATCATGTCGGTGTTCCTGAGATTGTGGATCCAGGGAACGTGCTTGTCGCCGATGCCCTCGATGCGGTGCCCGCCGTAGCCGTTCAGCATCAGCGTGGGGCACTGGAGCGCCTCGCTGGCGATCACCTTGCTGGTGGGAAAGACTTCCTTAAGATAGTCGCCGCAGCCGAGGGTGCCGGAAGAGCCGGAGGTCAGCACCACGCCCCCGTAGGTATCTCGCGGCCCCATCTCCTGCTGTAGCACCTCCTCCATCGCGTGACCGGTGACTTCGTAGTGCCAAAGGTGGTTGCCAAACTCGTCGAACTGGTTGAAGATGACGATGTCCTCGCGGGTCCCCTTCAGTTCCCAGCACTTGTCGAAGATTTCCTTGACATTGCTCTCGCAGCCGGGGGTAGCAATGACCTCACCCGATACTTTGGAGAGCCACTCGAACCGCTCGCGGCTCATCTCCTCGGGCAGGATGGCGACCGACTCGCAGGCCAGGAGCGTCGCATTGTACGCCCCGCCCCGGCAGTAGTTGCCGGTGGAGGGCCAGACTGCCTTCTGGAAGGTGGGGTCGAACTGGCCAGTCACCAGGCGCGGCACCAGGCAGGCGACGGTGGCGCCGACCTTGTGGGAGCCGGTGGGGAACCACTTGCCCACCAGCGCGATGATGCGCGCATCCACCCCTGTGAGAGATTTCGGGAGTTCCACGTAGTTGACGCCGCCGTACCCGCCCCCGTGGGCCACAGTCTCGTTCTTCCAGGTGATACGGAACAGGTTGAGGGAGGTGATGTCCCACAGGCCAATGTCCTTGAGGCGGGCCTTGATCCCTTCAGGGACCAGCGTGGGATCCCTCATCTGCGCGAAGGTGGGGACGATGATGTGCCGCTCCCGCGCCCGTTGTACGGTCCTTCTCAGTTGCTCTTCGTTGATACTCAAATCTATCATTTTACCCTTTCCTCCATCGAAGTACTTGCATCCAATAGATCACCAACACGCCGACAGCCATGCCGCCGGTGGCGTTAAAGCGTCCACCAGAGCCAGCAAGTCTTTGTATCATTGGCTCTTCACCGACTCCACATCTGACAGGCTTATGCGTTCGCCGTCCTCAGGGACAATCACCTGCAAGTCGGTACCCGCGCGCGCCTCTTCGGCAAGCACGTCAGGATGCTTGCCGATCTCCGAGCCTAAGTGCACCAACGCCAGGCGCGGGCAGCCAGCCCGACGCGCTACCTCGCCAGCCTGCTGGGCCGTACTGTGGTAGTTCACAGCAGGGTCTTCGTCGGGCTCCAGCATGGCGCTGTACGAGGCCTCGTGGATGAGCAAATCGCTATCGCGAGCCAGCTCCATAGCGGCGGCATTGGGAATGGTATCGGTAGCGAAAGCGATCGAGCGACCACAGGCAAAATCCCAACGGGCAGCCAGCGTGGGTACACGGGGCGGATGAGGGACCAACACGGTGCGTAGGGTGATGCCCTTCGCCAGTTTCGTCTCCTCCGGGTCGCGTTCCGATAGTTCGTGCCAGTGGAGATTGAGACGGCGAGCATCGAGGCCGGGGTAGACCAACTCCCAAAGTGTCTTCAGTGTGGCAATGGTATTGAGACCGGCGTAGACGTGGAGCGGGATAGGGGCGTCGAGCCGGTTTAGGGCCAGCATCGGAAATCCCAACGTGTGATCGCCGTGGGAATGGGAGATGAAAAGCCTTTCGATGTCAGCCGGTCTCAGATTGACGTGAGCCAGTTGCTGCATAACTGTCGGTCCGGCTTCGACCAGCATCTGGAAATCGGACGCCTCAATCAACAGCGACAGGTTGCTCCGTCGCCCGGCGGAGAAGGCCCCGCCGGTGCCGAGAAACACAACGTCAACCATCGTGATCTCCATTACCAACGGCCAGGGCCCGCCTGACATCCGCCAGCGTTGGCTCCACAACCGCAGGTTGTTCTTTCACCGCCTTCATGGCGGCCGCAACGTCTTTGAGGCCAGAACCAGTGGCCAACACGACCACCCGCTCGTCGGGACTAACCAGCCCTTGCTCGACTGCCTTGACCAGCCCGGCGTAGGCGGCAGCGGCGGCGGGCTCGGCGAAGACACCGCAACCCCGGGCCAGGGTAGGGATAGCAGCCATAATCTCCTCGTCGGCCACGCGGACAAAAGCCCCGCCGGTCTCTCGCACCGCCCGCAGCGCCTTGATGCGATCACGGGGCAGACCGGCGACAATGCTGTCGGCGATCGAATGGGCCTCTACCGGCTCCATCTCCCAGCCCTCCAACCCCCGCTCCCAGGCGTCCACCAGCGGGGAGGACCCTGTCGCCTGCACGCCGACGAGCCGGGGCATCTGGTCTATCCAGCCCAGTGCCGTCATGTCCCGCAGCCCCTTGTGGATGCCACCAATGATGCAGCCGTCGCCGACGGGAATGAAGATAACATCGGGGGCGATCCATCCGGCGGCGGACGTGCCGTCCGCCGTGAGCATCTGGGTCAGTTGCTCACAGATTTCGTAGGCGGCGGTTTTCTTGCCCTCGCTCATATAGGGGTTGTAAGCGGTGTTACGGTTGTACCAGCCAAAGGTATGGGCCACCTCCAGGCACAGGTCGAAGGCCTGGTCGTAGGTGCCGTCCACCAGAAGGACAGTGGAGCCGTAGGCCAAAAGTTGCGTCACCTTGGCCTGGGGGGCGGTGCGGGGGACGAAGATGACGTTGGACTGGGAAACGGCCGCGCAAAGGCCGGAGAGGGCGGCGGCGGCGTTGCCGGTGCTGGCGGTCGTGACGACCTCGTAGCCCAGTTCGCGGGTCTTGACGACAGCGATGGCCGAGGCGCGGTCCTTGAAAGAAGCGGTGGGCTGGCGGCCGTCGTCTTTGACCCACAGGTGCTTTAGACCCAGGTCGGCGGCCAGGCGCGGGGCGGAATAGAGCGGCGTCCAGCCGACGGAGAACAGCGGATTGGAGGAAAACAGCGGATCACAGGACAACAACGGATCACCCATCGCGTGGACGATTTCGGGGTTGACGGGGAGGAGGGGGAGGTAGCGCCAGATGGAGCGGGTTGGATTGTTGGCCAATTTGTCAGAGCTGATGCGCTGTGCGATGAGATCGTAGTCGTAGACGACGTCCAAGATGCCATCGTCCCCGTGCTTGGGGCAGACGTACTCGACTTCGTCAACTCCGTACTCAGCACCACAGATGGTGCACTTCAGACCAAGGACATGATTCATTGTACGATTCCCGAACTAACCAGATGTCGGCATACCCAAATCTGGGTAGTCCCCCTGTATAGAGTGTTGTTGGATCACTGTGTCCTACCTATGCTGTTCTGCTCGCGCCGGATAGCCATATCCGACGCTTGGGGCGGGATCTGACGATCCCTTGAGAGCAACAACACCCAAGGGGGAGACTATCCAATGCTAAGTAGGTAGCAGGAGGTTCTTGTCACTTTCCCCACCGCTCTGAGCCCTGTCCCCGGGGCGACTAACGCGTGTTACTGGGCATTGACTCCGTCCAGACGCCCCCGAGGACGGGGCTGCGAGCGAGGCGAAAGTCGAAGGAACTTATGGTGACCTACTTAGCCTGCCTCGAAAGGGGCGAGAACTATTGATCCTGTTCTCGACCCAATCTGCCTGGTGTCGCCCGCTATGGTACGATATGGGTGCCGGTCTTGCCATCCAGGGCATCAAGGGCTTTGTCGAGGGAAGTGATGATGGCCTTCTTCCCGCCCCATTCGAGGAATCTGACGCAGGCCTTCACCTTGGGGCCCATGCTGCCCGCCAGGAAGTGGCCCTCTTCCAGGTATCTCTTAGCCTCTGGCAAGGTCATCCTGTCTACAGGCTTCTCGTCCGGCTCGCCGTAGTTGAGTTTTGCCTTCTCGACATCGGTGAGGACCAGGAAAACATCGGCGTTGACGACCTCCGCGAGCCTCTCCCCGGCGAGATCCTTATCTATCACCGCCTCCACGCCTTCGTAATGGCCATGCTCATTCAATATTACCGGTATACCTCCGCCTCCGGAGGCGATGACTATGATGCCAGCGTCCACCATGCGCTTGATCGCTTCGCTTTCGACGTTGGCTATGGGGTCAGGGGAGGGTACGGTTCGTCTCCAAGGTCTGTCTCCATTCGGCTTGACCTTCTTTACAATGTACTCCGGATGCTCCCGTTTGAGTTTCTTGGCCTCCTCCTCGGTGAAGAAATTCCCTACCGGCTTCGAGGCCGCATCGCCGAAGAACTCTGGGTCGTCCTTGCTCACAAGCACCTGATTCACTACCTCGCAGGTGGGCACGCTCATCCCCATGTCCTTCAGGTAGTTCGTCAAGGTCTGCTGAAGCATGTACCCTATCTGCCCCTGGGTCATCGCCCCAACTATGTCCATGGGCTGGGCGGGGACGACGGTTTTGCCCATATCCTGCTGCACCAGAAGGTTGCCTGCTTGCGGGCCATTGCCGTGGGTTATTATCAGCCTGTCCTCCGGCTTCATCCTCTTTACCATTTCGGCGATGAGCCTCGTGGTGGTCATGCAGTTCTTGAGTTGTTCCTCTGTTGTCCCCTGCTCGTGGGCTTGCTTGATCGCGTTGCCACCCAGGGCTATCAATAATCTCATTTCAGCCTCCAATTCTCATTACCGTTGCTCACAAATTTCCCATCGTCAGTGCCATCAATGCCTTCTGGACGTGCAGCCGGTTCTCAGCGATGTCGTAGATGGCAGAGCGGGGGCCAGAGGCCACTTCGTCGGTCACCTCGCTGCCCCGGTCAACCGGCATCGGATGGGTGAATATGGCGTCGTCGGTGTGGGCCATACGTTCGGCGGTCGTCGTCCAGCCCTGATAGGCCGTCGCCTTCTCGATCTCGGCTTGCTTCTGGAGCACGCCGCCCTTGTACGCCTCCGGACTGACCCAGTTGCGGGAGTAGACGATGTGCGCGCCCTCGTAGCCGCTATCGGGGTCGTGGACGACCTCAAAGGAGGTTCCGTTGGTGGCGCAGTTCCGCTTGGTCCACTCGATGACCTCCGGGTCCAGGTCATACCCCTCCGGGTAAGCCATCGTGACGCGCATGTCGAAGCGGGAAGCGATGAGGAGCGCGGCCTGCACACTGCACCAGGAGCGGGCCAGCGCACCGGAGCCCCAGGTGAGCAAGAACTTCTTGCCGCGCAGGGCTTCGTAGTTGGGGCGACCAGGGCCCTCGCCGTACCACTCGGCCCAACCCATCACATCGGCCAGCGCCTGGCAGGGGTGGAAGCGGTCGTCGGCCATGTTGATAATAGGCACATCGGCCCACCTGGCGTACTCGCGCAGCATCTCGTCGCCCGCACCGTAGCGGGGCACCTTGTCCTCCAGGATGCGGATGCCGATGCCGCAGACGTAGCGGGCCATCACCCGGGCAGCGTCCTCGATAGTCTCGCCGGCCTGGCTTTGCGTCTTGAAACGGCCCGCCGAGGGGGTCATAAACTGCGCGTGGCCGCCCAGTTCGGTGGCCGCGGCCTCGAAGGAGATGCGCGTACGCACCGAGGGGTTGAAGAAGAACATCAGGAAGGTCTTATGCTTCAGGATGCTGGTCCAGCGATCGGAGAAGCGATCGCGCTTCATCCTGGCAGCCAGGTCGAGCACCACTTTTAGCTCTTCGATTGTCCAATTCTGTGTGCATAGGAAGTCACGTCCGTATAGGTCCATTGTGTTCCTCCTACAAGTCCGCAAGCCTACAAGCATCGCTGACTCGCCGACTCGCTGACTCGCCGACTCGCTCTACCGCATCACCAGGCTCATCACCGCCTTCTCTACGTGCAAACGGTTCTCAGCCTCGTCAAAGACGACGGAGCGCCAGCCAGACCTGGGATCGGTGTTGTCAATGACCTCATCTTCCACCTCCCAGCTCCGGTCAGCAGGCAGGCAGTGCATGTAGATGGCATTGGGGTCGGCCAATTCCATGTACTCGCGTGTGGCCTTCCAGTCCTTGTAGCGGTCAAAGATCTCCTGCGCCAGTTGCGGGTTGTCCTCGCCCACGGGAGGCTTGAATAGTTGGATCGGGCACCATGCCTTGGGGTAGAGCACGTGGACACCTTCGGCTGCTCCCATGAAGTCGTCAGTCACCTCGAAGGTGGCGCCATTCATCTCGGCGTATTTCTCGCAGGCGGCGATGACCTCGGGGTCGAGCGCCATCTCCGGCGGGCGAGCCAACACGGTGTCGCAGCCCATCATCGCTGCCGCGATGATGGCACTCTGGGGCACCGCGCGGGGCTTGTGGACACTGGGGGAGTAGGCCCAGGACATGACGAACTTCACACCTTTGAAGGTGCCGAACTTCTCCTTAACCGTCAGGACATCGGCCAGAGCCTGGAAGGGGTGATACTTGTCGCACTCCATGTTGAGGACGGGGATGTCGGCCCAGTAGGCAAAGTTGCGGATCATCTCGTTGGCTCCGCCGTAGACCCAGTCCACCGGGTCGCCGTAGCAGCGGATGGAGATAGCGTTCCCCATGCGGGAGAGTACCCGCGCCACGTCGGAGACACGCTCGGTGGAGTAGGCCACCTCTTTGCCCGGCAGGGCAGGGGTGTAGATCTTGGAGGGGTCCAGGAAGTGGGCGTGGCCGCCCAATTGGGTCATCCCGGCCTCGAAGGAGTTGCGGGTGCGCAGAGATTGATTGTAGAAGATCATGAAGAGGGTCTTGGCCGGCAGGATGTGGTTGTGGAGTTCACCCAGCGCGTAGCGTCGTTTGAGGTCCAGCGCCACATCGAGGATGGTTTCGACTTCCTCCTTGCTCCAGTCGAGCAGGGTGATGAAGTCACGACCACAGAAACTTTCGGTTTTCATTTGAACTGTACCTCCTTGAAATTATGGATAGTTACTTCGGACATGCAACGTTAACGGCGCAGAACATGGAAGCGAAAAAGATCGGGCAGAAAGTAGTTGCGGGAGAATTCGAGGTGTGTATCTGGAATCGTGAGCACAAACGTTCTGATCGCCTTATTATCGAAGTGCGAAACTCACATAATGCACAGATTTCCCGTTGTTCACCGGTATAGTATGCCGCCCAGAGGCCCAATTCGGAGCAAGTTCCGGTCAAAATCGGCCCTTTGGCTGCATTTCGGCGGTTTTTCAAATGCATTGTCCTTTGGAGTTTGGAGTTTGGACAAACGGAACAGAGCGAACCGCGCCTGGTTTGCTGAAGGACCGCCCAAAGTTGAGCAAAATGGCTTCAGGTGACGCCGTCGGTCTGTTTCTGGCCCTTGTAAACCACCGGAAAGCGCTTCCGAAGCGCCGGCCGGTAGCCCTTTGGGCATCCGGGCGACTTTCCACGGGGTTCGGGCGCATGGGCCGGTGTGCCCAGGCCGAGCAAAAGTCGGCCGAAGCCGCGCTGCATCTGGCTCGGCGTCGCGGACTGGTCGGCCGGGGGCCTGGGTTTGTATCGTTCCCAAGCACGCACGTTGCGTTCGACCATGTTGCGACTGGCATACAGTTGCCAATAAGCCAGCTTGACCACCTGAGCCCAGCGTTCATCCTGCTCAACCGATCCCACCTGTGCAGCCTCGAACAGCAACCGTTGCTTGGCAAAGCGGTTGAAGTGTTCAATCACCGGACGGCACAGATAGGCCGCACGGCCTGCCTTCAGAGACAGGCCATGGCGGTGAGTGACTGCCAACCACAGAGGGTGCTTGAAACAAGGCTGCCCGTTGGCTCTGCAGGTCGTGACTCTAATCACTGTGAATGGACAGAGTTGGCGCTTCGCTGAAATGCATCTCGTGCCAGGCCTCAATGACCACTCGCACCGAACGCCCTTTGGCATCCTGCTCCATGAACTCGACTTGCTCGTCGGGTGCGCCCCAGGTGGTGGCATTGTGCAGCTTGAAAACATCACCGTGGATGCGAGACCGTCCAAGCCCGTCCAAGCGGTTGGGGCGCGCTCCAGCGCGAAAGGAGGTGCCCAGGTACTGGGGCCTTCAATATCTACGTGCACCAGCGCAGTGTAGTTATGCCCTATGTAATAGGCTTGTTGTCCCCCACCAGGTTCGGATAGTGTATGTACGCCCGGTCCGCCACAGTAGGCGCAAACCGACGCGGGCGCGGTGTCTCGTCCACAGCCCTATACCCAACAACACCTCGTCCAGTGCTGTGGCATCATAGTCCCAGGCGTCCAGTCCATCGTAGAGACTGGCGTACTGCCGGCGGAAGAAGGGACTCAGACTCAACTCAGCCGGAGATCGCGCCCAGGTATTACTGACCAGGGCGTCGATCAACTCGAACATCGCATCTGCGCACCGCTGGAAAGTGCCATATACCTCGATGCGAAACTGACGTGCCCATTCGCGGGCAGTTTTTTCTGTAATCATGCCACCATTGTGCACGAATTCCGCGGTTTGTAAAGGTTCGACTAGCAGGCTGTCGGAGAGAACATTGTGTTGCTGAGAAAAGCCCCACTCAGGCACGATTCTGAGCGTGAATCAGGGTCTTGTGCACCACTTTTGCCGCAAAAAGCCACGAATTTAGGGACGGCATTTTCACTCCGACAGACTGCTAGCTTTCATTTATATCAAGCCGTTTTGTCCAAACTCCAATAGTCGGGCCAGCCTACGGATAGGTGGCCTCCGGAGTCGGCCGCTCAAAGTCCTCCGGCATGTTGTAGATTTCGACGATGAAGGACAGGGTGTCCTCAGTCTCAAGATAAGTGTACGTGAGGCCATACCACGTACCACCCTGTAGTACCCCGATCCCCTTGTCCTTGAAGAAGGCCATTGCCTCATCGTAATCATCTACAGCCAAGGCCACATGGTGCAACCCCTCACCGTGTTCCTTTAGGAACTCGGCGTAGATGCTCTTGTCGTCCAATGGCTCGATCAGCTCCCACTCGACATTGCCGACGTTGGTCAAGGCTAGCCGCATGGCGTAGTCTACCCGCTCGTCGCGGATGATCATGTCGCTGACGGTGGACGGGTCGAAAGTGTAGACATCCCATGGCCCGATGCCGTACCCCTCCCAATACTTCTTCATGGCTTCATCCAGGTTTTTGACCACTAAAGCGATCTGCAAGATCCCTTTGAAAATTGGCTTCTCAGCCATCGCCGTTCTCCTTTCAGCACTCAACTGGGGACAGTGGGCAGGTGCCTGCTGTCCTGACGTCTGTCTCCTTGCCTACATCAACCGCTCAACATCTGTGTCACCCCTATTAATCCCTGGTTCTCACCTCCTTTCGCTCAGTGCGCCGCATCTACAGGAGCAGCCACCCCATCGCGCGGGGCAGTGGAAGCGGCGGATGGAACCCACGCTGGCGAGGCTTTGCCACGTTACGTTTTTTTTGGCAATATGAACGGTTCGGCCTCTGGTTGCACAACCGCTACGCTATCGAACAGGTGCGCGCTTCAGATGGCAACCCACATAGCTCGCTGCGCTGCCAGATTCTGACGGACGTCTTCAACGCGGAGAGCGTCATAGTCAACGTAAGCCAAGGCGCCGCTGGCTGGCATGGACGTGGGCATGTACCGCACATCATCAGCCTACACCACGCCTACCAAGCGCTTCACACAAGCGACAGCGCTAACAGCATCCGGCGCGTAAGCGTCGGCGCCAATCTGGTCGGCGAACTGCTGCGTGATGGGCGAGCCCCCCACAATGACCTTGACCCTATTACGCATTCCTGCGTCCGCCAGGGCTTTCAACACCAGCGGGATGTTAAGCATGGTCGTCGAGAGCAAGGCGGAGATGCCCAGCACATCCACTCCATCGGCGGCAGCCACGAAGGCCTGGGGTGTGACGTCTACGCCGAGGTCCACCACCTCAAAGCCAGCCCCTTTCAGCATCGTACCCACCAGGTTCTTGCCAAACTCATGGATGTCGCCGCTGATAGTGCCTAGCGCCACCCGCCCAATGGGTTCCACACTGGAACCAACCAGAAGAGGCTCCATCACAACCATTGCCTGCCTCATAGCGTTGGCAGCCAGCATCATTTCTGGGATAAAGTACACGCCATCCTGGAAGCGCACACCGACTTCAGTCATGCCCGGGATGAGTGCCTGGTTAAGGATCTCACCGGGCTGCGCACCCTGGAGGAGCAGAGCCTGAACGCCCCGCACTACCTCATCGGTGTTGCCCTCGACCACAGCTTGTCGCAACGCCTCAAAATCCATGCATGACTCCCTGAAGTATGCCTCGGCGTCCGTGAACGCGGCCTCTGCAGCCCGTTAGAAAGAGTGGTCTCTTGGTATGCAGGATGGTTGCACACATCAATCAAACTGGTGCTGTTCACGACGTCCACCGCCAAGATGCGTGTGTATCGGCGAAATACCAGGGGGCACGCTTCGCCTGCGCGCCGGTAACCTCTACACTCTGTCTTGAGCCACCTTAAACTCAAGCGCGGCAAGCTTGCGTTCGAGTTCAGTGATCTTGTCTTCGAGACTGCTGTCGCGGGCCGAGCTCACGCCGCTTCTCCCAAGCAAACGCATGAACTCACGCATCCAGGTTGGATGGTCGAACCATGCGCGGGCGCTCACCATGTTTCCATCGACCACGCCGCCTCCATCGACGAAGGTCGCTCCCGCGCTCTCGACGTCCGGCTGCAAGAATGGGAAAGCCGCGCATTGGCGCCCTTGCAACACGCCTGCTGCTGCCAGGACTAGCGGCGCGTGGCAGAGGTGTGCGACCGGCAAATTGTTGTCAAAGAAGTATCGGACGATGCGCTTCACGTCTGGGTCGTTGCGGATGTACTCTGGCGCACGACCACCGGGGATAACCAACCCGACGTACTCCTCTGGCTTGACGTCGGTAAAGCTTAAATTGGCGTCTACCTTGTAACCCAGCTTCTCGGTGTACGTGTCGAAGCCTTCCTCTACATCGTGCACTACGGTCTGGATCTTCTTGACCGAAGGAGCCGCAATTTCCACTTCATAACCCTCTTCAAGAAGACGCTGGTACGGATACATGACCTCCAGCGCCTCACCACCGTCACCAGTTATCATCAGGATCTTAGACATAGTTTTGCCTCCTCGCATAAGATAGTTATGTGTTACAGTATTATCACCAAGTAGGAGTGTACCCCGCGGAGTGTTATGCAGCGATTCTACAGCTTCACTCCCCAAGGTGTGATGGGGATACGCCCGTACTCCTTTGCATGGCCATACATTGCCTGGATGTTCTCTATCGGGATTTCAGGCTGAATGACGGCACTGGGACCCAAGACAAAACCACTTTCTCGTCCGACTACGTTGATGCAACGCTCGACTTCCTGTTTTACATCGTCCACCGTACCGAAGGGCAACACACTCCGAGCCTGGACACTCCCGAGCAAGATCGGGCGCCGGCCTCTGATCGTCCGCGCCCGTACCAGTTTATCCAGCCTGACCCCAGCATCTTCTTGAAAACCCTGGAAACCAGCAACGCCCATCGCCAGCATCCGATCAATAATAGGTGTCACATCGCCGTCACAATGCCAGATAATGTTAATACCAGCGCGAACGAGTGGCTCCAACGAGTAAGCCAGCCAGGGAAAGTAAATCTCGTCCAGCAGCTTGGGGGAGGCCATCAGCCCGCTGTTATAACAAAGGTCTGAGCCATCATAAACGAAGGGAGGGAGGTCATTCTCAAGGATAGCAGCCGCTATCGCCTCGTTCTGCAAACGTCCTGTCTCAGCCGAATAGCGGAACAGTTTATGGGCCGCATCCTTGTGTGCGCCCAGGAGCATGAAAAAATTCTCGTAGCCAAATTCCAGGTACCACGCGAATTCGCATAAGCCAGCTTCGAACCCAGAGGCGAGCCACAAGATGTCGTCGCCAGTTAGCCGATCTTGCTCACGCGCGCGGGCGAGGTGAATGTGGTAGGCTGCTTCGCTATCAAAGGTCTTCCGCACTTGCTCTGGGCTCGGCAACGAGCCGATTCGTCTGAGCACTGATTCCACATCCGGGTAACGCTGCTTAGCGTAGCGAAACATGGCTTTCACATCCCAGGCCCTGAGCTCCTCATCAGGGGAGAAGGGTAAGGTAAGGATGAAAATAAAGTCTATGCCGAGATTGCGAAAAGCCTCAATGGCGACCTTTCGTTGGTCGGGCGACTTCCAATAATCCTGACCCGAAAGCATTGACAGGGTTTGGCTGGACTCGATTTCGCCGGCGAACAGTGCAACCCGATCGACTGGCTGAAAACTGAGCGCCCGTAGGGCCCGTTCTCTCCCCTTCATGCAGCCGCCTCCGCTACCCGTACACTTCCCGCTCGGCGACTTTGGGATCAACGCCAGGCAAGATGAAGACAGGGTCGATTCTCTCTATAAGATCAAAGCAGCGATAGTATTGACGAAGGCTGGCTTGCATCGTGCCCGATGGGATATGGTTCATTCCCCAGCGCCCTGTCCAGTTGGCAAAGAAGGGTAACATGTCACCAGCCAGCAGGATCGGCCCCACCGCCGTTTCTATCAACACACTCTGAAAGCCTATTGTGTGGCTAGGCATGGCGAAAGCAGTGATACCCTCAATAATCTCGGTGGTGCCCTTGAGTAACCTGGTTCGGTTGAGCGTCTGCATCCATGGCGGGCGGGCTTCAGGTGGTGTATAGAATGGCCGATGAGGGGCAACCGGGTCGAGTGCCTCCACAACCTCATCAGCCTGAACGTAGATGGTTGCGCTCGGAAACAGGTGATTAGCGTGACAATTGGCCCAGTGCAGATGTGTGTTGATGATGATGTCGATGTCCTGTGGCTCGATGCCGTGCTTCCTAAGCGCAGTAATCGGCACCTGGTCCGGAGCTCGGTCGTAGAAATGGTGGAACTGGCGCCCCCAAGTTTCGGGATCGCCGGGTCCGGTATCGACCAGAATCAGAGAGGAGACCCCCTCGATGAGAAACATCCAATACTCGACCTTGATCTTGACTCCCGCATTTCTGGGATCAGGCAGGTAGTAGTGAAAGGCGAGCTCGGCCTCGTCGTAATGTCCAGTGCTTAGCGGGCGGATTGTGTATCTCGTCATCCAAGTATCCGATTCCAGTGTGAATAAGGAACGCTTGGGTGTACTACGCCAGCGTGACGGGGTTGGCGGTCGTTTCTGTGCCGCCTATCCACCGGCCGGACCGCTGCCAAGTTGCGTGCGGGAGCACCCCACCCTGCTCCGGCCTCCTGCGCGTCGCGTAATCCTGTGCGGCTACGAGGCATGCCACTGCCCCTCCAGCCAGCGCGCGACGCCGCCGCCGATCTCCCGCACGCGGGCGACGACCCTCTCTTCGTCGAGCGTCAAGACCTCGCGGTTCTTCATCAATACCCGGCCGTCGACGATCGTCGCCGTCACGTCCCCGCGTCCCACGGCGTACGCCAGGTGAGAATAGACATCGTACATCGGGACTAGGTGGGGCCGATCGAGGTCGACGAGGATCATGTCCGCCCGCTTCCCCGGCTCGAGCGACCCTACCCGATCGCCGAGCCCTACGACGGCAGCGCTCCCCTGTGTCGCCAGCGCCACCGCCGCGCGGGCGCCCACCGCCGTCGAGTCGCCGCTGACCCCGCGGTGGATCTTCGCGGCCATCTGGATCTCACCCCACATGTCCAAGTCGTTATTGCTCGCTGGGCCGTCCGTTCCCAGCCCCACCCGTACACCCGCCGCTAGGAACGCGGGAAGCGGCGCGATGCCCGAGGCAAGCTTCAGATTCGCCTCCGGGCAGTGGACGACGCCAGCTCCCCGCTCAGCAAGGAGCGCAATCTCGCTGGGATCGAGATGGACGCCGTGGAAGAGCACGACCTGCTCATCCAGCATCCCAAGGTGGTCGAGTAGCCGCACGGGTGAATGACCGGTCCTCGCCCGCACATCGGCAACCTCGTGTGCGGTCTCCGAGGCATGGAGACCGAAGCGGGCCCCGTACTCGTCGGCGAGAGCCTTCGCGCGGATCAGATTGTCGGGCGAGACAGTGTAGGTGCCATGTGGTTGCACGCAAATGGAGATCCGCGGGTGGTCGCAGTACCGCTCGAGGAGATCGCGGGTACATGTGAGCGCCTCGTCGAACGACCGCATCGTCGGGCCGCCGCGGTCGAAGAGAACCTCGCCGAGCACGACGCGCATCGCGCTCTCAGTGGCCGCCTCCGCCACAGCCTCCTCGTAGAAGTACATGTCCATGAACGCGGTCACCCCGCCACGAATCATCTCCACTATCGCGAGTAGCGTAGCCCAGTAGACTGTCTCCGGGCGGATGAAGCGTTGCTCCGCGGGCCAGATGAACCGCTCCAGCCATTCCGCCAGCGGTCTATCGTCGGCCAACCCCCGAAACACAGTCGTCGCCGCGTGCGTGTGGGCGTTCACCAACCCGGGCATCACGATCTGGCCCGAAGCATCAAGCATCTCGCGTGGGTGATACACCGCGCCGAGTTGGGCGGAGCGGCCCAGGGCGACGATCTTGCCGTCCCTGACGGCCACCGCGCCGTCCTCGATGACCCGGCCGTCGCCTTCCATGGGGATGACCAGCCCCTTCGTCACCAGGAGATCCACGACTTCGCGGATGGCGTCCGGCATTGCGCTCTCCCTACTTCTCCTCGGGGTCAAAAGACACGCCCAACTTGAGCGGTGCTCGCAAGCCACCGATGCCACACACGACCAGCACGGTGAGGATGTATGGTATCATCTGGACGAAGTGATTGGGAAGCATCCCGCCCTGAAGACGCAGTTGCAGCGCCTCTGCTGCGCCAAACAACAGACTCGCCCCAAAGCTGCCTATCGGCCGCCAGCCACCGACGACGTTCGCGGCGACGGCCACAAAGCCACGACCGGCGACCATGTTTCGTCCGAATAGGGATAACTGACCGAGTGACAATGCCGCGCCAGCTATCCCGCACAACACGCCACTGCTGAGCACGGCAATGTAGCGGATAAGATTGACCTTGACACCCGCCGTTGCAGCTGCCGCAGGGTTCTCTCCCGCCATTCGCAGCCGCAGGCCAAAGGGTGTGTGGTGAAACACTAACCAGGTCAAGACAACTACTGCGATCATCAAGAAGAAGAGAACTCCCTGACCGTCGAGGATCGGCCCGATCACTGGCATACGGGCCAGCCAGTCCCAGTGCAGGGTAGGCAGACCAGCCACCGCATCAGACCTTCCGCGATTGCCCCATACACGCTCAAGCAACACTGGCGTGGTGCCCAACGCCAGGAAGTTGATGCCGAAGCCGGTGATGACTTGATCTGCCTTCAGGCTGATGTCACACACGCCCATGACGAGCGCTAACAGCAGTCCGATCAGCATAGCCACGAATAGGCCCGCCCACGCAGAGCCAGTAAAGTACGACGCAATGACGCCAGCCAACGCTGCCATCAGCATAATCCCTTCCGCCGCCAAGTGAATCACCCCCGATGCTTCGGAGATAGTAATGCCGATGGCCGACAGGGCAAGGGGTGTGGTCTGTCGCAGTGCTGCGGCCACCAGACTGAGCAGCTGGTCAGATGTTAGATACATAGCGAGACCCTCCTGTTACTAATACTGATCTTGGACTATCACAGCTCTGCGCCTCTCCAAGATAATCTGTAGGATGGCGGGAACCGCCAGGAAAATTAGCAACACGCCCTGGATAACCATCACAAAGTCCGCTGGAATCGAGGTAGTGCGGTCCATGACCAGTGCGCCCGTCCGAATGGCTCCCAGAAGCAGTGCCGCCAGTACGATGGTCACCGGGTTCTTGTTCCCTATCAGTGCGACTGCAATACCATCGAAGCCGTAACCCGGAGAGAAGCCCTCGACGAACCGTCGGTGCACGCCCAGCACCTCTCCAGCGCCCCCCATCCCTGCCATCGCGCCGCCAATAGCCATTGCCACAAGCCACACTCGCGTCTGGCTGATGCCCTTGGCTTCCGCCGCCAGGCGATTCAGCCCCACCGCCCGAATCTCATAGCCGAGCACGCTCTGCTTGAATAGCAGGCCGAGCAATATTGCACAACCAATCCCTACAAACAGCGCAATCGTCAGCTGGCTGCCCTGGACGAGGCGGGGCAGTTTTGCACTTTCTACGACGCGAGCGGTGGCGGGGAGCATCTCACCTGGCGGGTGGAGGGGGTAGTTTGCCAGGTAGCCCGTGATGAGGATGGCGACGTAGTTCAACATGATCGTAGTGATGACCTCGTGGGCGCGGAAGCGTGCCTTCAGAATGGCAGGGACTATTCCCCACAAGCCACCCACAATAGCTGCTGCCGCATATGCGAACAAAACATGCAACCAGTGCATCCGCATAGGGACTCCCTGGATGAGCCCTACCAGCAGGGCGGCCATCGCGCCCAGCAGCAGCTGCCCCTCGCTCCCCACGTTGAACAGCCCGGCCCGGAGTCCGACAGCCACAGAGAGGCCAGTGAAGATAAGCGGTGTGGATCGCGCCAACACGTCGGCGAGAGCGATTGGGCTCCCGAATGCACCGCTCAGCATGGCGCGATAGCCTTCTGGCGCATCGAAGCCAGCGAACTCAATGAGGATGGTCGCCGTAACAAGCGCCAGGACAAATGCCAGGAGCGAGCCCGCAAGGCCCCCGGTCAGGAACTCCACGAGGGTATTTCGCCGGGGCTGATTTTCCTTCCGACTTGCCTGGTTCATAGCGTGGTCTTCAATCGCAACCAAATGATTCCCGCAGACAACGCAAGTGTTCTAGAGTAATACTATAGCGGTTCTGCGCTAGCTTCTGCCTCCGGCTGTCCGCGTAGCATCAACGCGCCCAGTTCGGCATCGCTGAAGGTACCCGTGGGTCCGGTCGCAACTATCTTGCCCTGGTGAATGACGGCAATGTGATCACTTAACAGTTTGACCTCGTCAAGGTCGGCAGAAAGCAGTAGGACTGCTGTGCCCGCGTCTCGCTTTTCGCGCAGCTTGCGGTGGATGAATATCGTTGTAGGGACGTCCAGCCCGTGGCAGGGTTGCGAAGCGACGAGCAACCTCACACGCTCTGTGCTCAGCTCCCGGGCGGTCACCAGTTTCTGCTGGTTACCCCCCGAAAGATACTTGGCCTGCATATCCGGCCTGGGGGGTCGAATGTCGAAGTCCCGGACTAGCTGCTGGGCGCGGTCAAGCACAGCCTTGGCGTCCAGTATCGGCCCCCGTCGAAAATGTGGATGGCATTGCTCGCCCAAGACCAGGTTCTCGCTAACCGTGAAATCGCCGACGAGGCCCCTAGATTGCCGGTCTTCGTGGATGCACACCAAGCCATGTTCCATGATCCAGCGCGGCGGTCGCCCGACCAGCTCAGTTCCATCCAGGCAGATGCTTCCACCGGCGGCTGGGCGCAGACCGGTGAGCACCTCCACCAACTCGCTCTGACCGTTCCCTTCAATACCAGCGATGCCCAAGATTTCCCCGGCCCGTACCTCAAGATTGATGCCACACAATACCTCAACGCCTCGGTGAGGGTCCACTGCGTGCAATCCCTGCACGCGCAACACGATCTCTCCCCTGGTGGTCGAGGCGCTCGACGAGTCGGCCTCGACCAACCGCCCGACCGCCATCTCAACCAGTATGTCCTCATCAACCTCGTCGATGAGGCGCGTGCCAATCACCCGCCCGTGTCGCAATACTGTCACCTGGTCAGCCACTGCCATCACTTCGCGCAGCTTGTGGGTGATAAATATGACCGTCTTGCCTTCCGCCTTCAGACGGCGCATGACCTTGAATAGCGCGGCGATTTCGAGAGGCGCGAGCACCGTGGTCGGCTCGTCGAGGATGAGAATTTGCGCCCCTCGATACAGCGCCTTCAGGATTTCCACGCGCTGCCTAACCCCCACTGACAGGCTCTCTACCCTCGCACGGGGGTCCACGTCTAGCCCGTACTGCTTTGAGAGTGCGCGCACTACTGCCTCGGCCTTGCGCCTGTCCAACAGAAAGCCAGCCTCCAAGGGTTCCAACCCCAGCACCAGGTTCTCGGCGACACTGAAGGGCAAGCCGAGCATGAAATGCTGGTGGACCATCTGAATGCCAAGCGCGGCGGCATCTCGAGGGGAGTTAATCTCGACACGCCGCCCGTTGACATGGATGCTGCCCGCATCGGGTCTGTACAAGCCATACAGGATGTTCATCAGCGTAGACTTACCCGCGCCGTTCTCCCCCAAGAGGGCATGAATCTCCCCCCGGCGAATATCCAAGTCGATGCAGTCGTTGGCCAGGGTGGTGCCAAACCGCTTGGTGATGCCACGTATCTCTACTGCCACGTCTGTCTGACCAGAGGCCATCTCGGTTATGCAGCGTGCCCCCCTACCGGTCGCGTCCTCTAGCATAGTGAGGCCTTTCGAACTCGAGTGTCGTGCCCCCCGGCGGGGGCAACAGATTGGGGAGGCTTTTCGTGCAGAACAGTACTTCTGCCAGCCTCCCCAACCACGCGGAAAAACCTCAGTCTGGCCCCAGGGACACCCACGAGGGAACCGGAAGCGGTACCCAGTCATCAAGCAAGGCTCGAAGAGAGTCCAGACCACTCCGCCAGCCGGCTGCATGGGGCCGCCAAGCTGTCAATGACGAATCCTGGCTTCGGCTACTGTCCTAGCTCGCGCAGGTAGGCGTCCAGATCTTCCTGTGAGAAGGGCGCTACCAGTTCACCAGAAGCTAGGCGCGCCTCATACTCTTCCAGCGCAGCCTTAGCGTCATCCGACACTGGTACGTCCGAGCCCTCCATGTCAACGACCAGGTAGCCTTCGGCAAAGCCGTAATCGAAATTGCCCCCTTCAAAGGTCCTCCCCTCAACAACGGACCGAATCGCGTCGTAAACGGCGTTGTCCATCCGCTTGTAGGTGCTAGCGACGATGAACTCGGGGTGCAGCGGATTCTGGTTGAGACCTTCGCCTATAGCATATATCCCTTTCTCTTCAGCTGCATTGAACACGCCCAGCCCAGCGCCACCCGCCACCTGGTAGACGATGTCGGCTCCCTGGTCGATCTGCGCAATAGACAGCTCTTTAGCCTTGGCCTGGTCCTGAAAGTCGCCAACGACGCCCACCAGAACGCTCACATCGGGGTCAATGGTTCGGGCGCCTGCCTCATATGAAATGGCGTAACGGCGCACGTGTGGCACGTCAATGCCAAGCACAATTCCTATTACCTTGTCTTCATTAACACCCGGTAGGTCAGCCTGCTGGGTCACATAAGCCGCCAGCACGCCAGCCAGGAACGCGTTCTCTTCTTCGCGGAAAAGCACGCCCTGCACGTTGGGCTGTGACGACGCAGAATCGATCAAGGTGATGCGCTGATCCGGGTAGGCCTCGGATATCAAGTTGGCCGGGTCGGAATGCGCGAAGCCCAGCCCAACGATCAGACCGTACTCGCCGCTGGCCGCGGCAGAGCGATACTGCGGCTCGAACTCGGCCATCTCCATAGGCTCAACAACGTCCAAAACGATCCCCAGGTCTTCGCCCGCGCGCTGTGCACCGGCGTAACCTGCGTCGTTGAAGCCCTGGTCACCCAACCCGCCGGTCCCAGTGATCAGAAGTACGTGCACCGGCACTTCCGGGGCCTCGGTCGGAGCCGGTGTCGGTGCGGGCTTACAGGCGGTCAGGACCAAGCCCAGGGCCAGGACCCCCGCCAGCAGCATGAAGGTGTACCGTTTCATTCTTGCCCTCCTCGTGTGATATGTTTGGTGTGGGGGTGCCAGCTCACCACCCAACGCTCTAAGAAATCCCTGCCACCCTGGGAGCTGGCCAAGGGAGGATAGCGCTGTTCTTCCTTGTTGCGCCTGGCAGGATGACTTCTCCAAAAGCATGCGCCCCTTGTGAGATGGATTAACAGTGTACTACTCCGTGAAGGGAGCAGCCCTACATACTACTATATTACCGTATCAGCGACGTACGACGTGGAAGCGGAAGAAGTCAGGGACGAAGTAGTTGCGTGAGAACTCCACCGCCGTACCTTCCTGGTCAAATAATGTCTCTTCCAACAACAGCACTGCCTGCTGAGGCTCGACCCCCAGTTTCTCGGCCAGAAAAGGGTCTGCGTTGAGAGCTATAATGTCGGCCACCGCTTGAGCAATTTGAAGATCTTGTTTCTGTCTCAGCAAATCGAGCACGGAGCCTTTGAAGGTTTCGTCTACATCCGCAGGGGAAAAGATAGAGGTGGGAGCGACATCAAGCATATACGCTACTGGCAGCGTATCGACCACGATCACTCGACGAACGCTGGTCAAAAGGGTGCCACGAGTGACCTGTAGTTTGTCGGCCACTTCCGAGTCTGCCGGCTCTTCCTGAACCTGCAGATCGCCGACGCTAACTTGCATCCCTTGTCGGGCAGCCAAATCCAAGACACTTTCCAGACATTCCAGCCCGCTTTCCAGCCGGCTTCCATATTCGGGAGCGACGAAAGTGCCCACGCCATGCTTGCGGACGATGACGCCTTCTTGTTCAAGATTGAGTAACGCCTCGCGCAGAGTAGGACGGGAGATGCCCAACTGCGCAGCCAGATCGGCCTCGGAGGGGAGTTGCTGACCGGGCTCGTAAGTCCCGTTCTCGATGAGGCTGAGCAGATGTTGCTGCGCCTGGAGATGGAGGGGGCGTCTGTCGGTCTTAAGTCGCTGCATTACACCACCAGTCGTATGATGTCTTACGTCTGACCTTTAGTATACATCAGGTGGGCGTCTTTGTCAAGGGGGTTGGGGAGATTTTTGCCCCCGGCGTGAGTCACGCTTCTATAGCGGCGCGTAGTTCCTGGTAGCGGGTCACGATCTCCGGCTGGTCGAGCGCCCGGGCGAACTGATCAAGCCAGTTGAGGATGTGCTCCTGGTCTAAGGGGATTTCGTGCGCTTCCAGGAACTCTTTCAACCGCCGGAGGGCATCAACCAACGGGTCCATTTCCTATCCTTTGCGCGGCCAACCTTAGCTGCTCATGTAAATAAATGCAATGGGCCTTACGTTGCTCTGCAAAAATGTGCTCCGCCTCCAGGGCCACGCGGCGGGCGAGGGCACGCATCCACAGATACTGGCGCACGCTTTCCTCGACCGTCAGTCGTGGTAGCCGTTCGCGGGTTTCCTCCCGCTCTCGCTCGTTGACCGCCCGGTAGCCGGCCAGTATTTCGTGAATGGTTGGTGTCGGATGGCTCTCTCTTTCAATGCTCATCAGTGTGCAATTCTACCACGCTCCCGACGCTGAGGCAAGCGGGCTTGACAACTTTGCCTGTTCTCTTGTATCATACGCCCACGATGAGACGAGGCGAACCATCGCTGGTGAACCTTGCGCCCTACGCCGGCCGCTGGGTGGCGCTGGTGCGCGGGCGCGTGGTTGGTGTGGGATGGACGGATGAGGAGGCTCGCCGGGCCGCCAAACGCAGCCGGCCCAAGGAAGAGTCACGAGTGATCTTTGTGCCCGCCGTGGAGATGCCCGATGGCGACAATCCGCTTGCCTGAGTGGCCCTGGCAGGTCGTCAGCCGTCTGGCCATGGAGCGCGGTGTGCGAGTCTGGCCGGTGGGGGGCGCGGTGCGCGACGTACTGCTGGGACGGCCCGTGCACGACTGGGACTTCGCTGTGGATCGGGACGCGCTGGGCCTGGCGCGGGCTGTGGCCGATACGCTGGGCGGGGCCTACTTCCCGCTGGACGTGGAGCGGGGTACCGGCCGGGTCGTGCTGACGGCGGCGGACGGCGCCCGGCTGGAACTGGACTTCGCGGCCCTGCGGAGCACTACCCTGGAAGCCGATCTGCTCGCGCGTGACTTCACCATCAATGCGCTGGCATTGGACGAGACGGGCACACTGATAGATCCAACGGGCGGCAAGGCCGACCTCGAAGCCGGGCGCATCCGTGCAACGAACGAGCGTGCCTTCCGAGATGACCCGGTGCGACTGTTGCGCGCGGTACGGATGGAGGCCGAACTGGGATTCGAGATCGAGCCGCAGACGGCAGCCTGGATCCATCGTGACGCAGCGTCGTTGGCCCTTCCGGCAGCCGAACGGGTGCGGGAGGAGTTCGTGCGCGTGCTCGCGATTCGGGGGGCGGCCACCCACTTGCAACAGCTCGATAAACTTGGACTGCTGCCCCACGTAGTGCCGGAATTGGAGTCGCTCAAGGGCGTCACCCAGTCGCCGCCGCACCGCTTCGACGTGTGGCAGCACACGCTGGTGACGGTGGATATGCTGGAGGGAGTCGTCGCTGCCGTCACAGGGCGAGAGGTCGGGCCGCGTGCTCTGGCGGATGCCCCCCTCGCTGCCTGGGGTGACCTGGCGCGGGTGTTAGGCCAGTTCGCCAGCGACGTGATCGCACACCTGGTGGTCGAGGTCAGCGGCGGGCGCGACCGGGCGCTGCTGCTCAAACTGGCGGCGCTGCTGCACGACATCGGCAAGCCCAGGACCTGGTCGCAGGGTGAAGATGGTCGTATCCACTTCTACGATCACGAGCCGATGGGGGCACAGATAGCGGCGGCGCGGCTGCGGGCGCTGCGCTTCAGCCGCGACGAAGTGGAACGGGCACGGGTGATGGTCGGGCAACACCTGCGCCCAGCCCACCTGGCCCGCACCGAACGGGTCACCCGCCGCGCCGTATACCGCTACTTCCGCGCCACAGGCAACGCCGGTGTCGAGGTGGTGCTGCTCAGCCTGGCCGACCATCTGGCGACCTGGGGGCCTAACCTTCAAGAACACCGCTGGGCGCGGAGACTGGGGATGGCGGAGACACTGCTGACCCACTACTTCGAGCGACACGAGGAGGCAGTAGCCCCGCCGCCATTGATCACGGGTCACGACCTGATGACGGAACTGGGGTTGGACGCCGGACCGAAGATCGGGCGGCTGCTGGAGGCACTGCGGGAGGCTCAGGCAGTCGGGGAGGTTAAGACACGGGATGAGGCATTGGCGTTGGCCAGTCAACTCTCGAAGTCTACTTGACAATCTCGCCGGTTGAGATAGAATATTGATGCGCCGAGGTAGCTCAGCCTGGTAGAGCACCTGACTGAAAATCAGGGAGTCGACAGTTCAAATCTGTCTCTCGGCACCAAAAAACCCGCTCATAAGGCGGGTTTCTTGCTGTTTTGGCCTATCGATGGGTCGAAATCGGGCTGGCTTTTGTGCAAAGGCTTTTCGAAACGAGTGACTGACTCGTCATGACATTCACTCGCTTTTCACGTGTCAGGCTCTTGGACCTGCGAGTCGGCAGGTTCTTCGCTGCCTCCGGCGAGCTTGACACATCCCGCGCCCGCACTACAATGCCAGGTATGGACGCGAAAAACAAGGGCCCAAGCGGGCTGGCCGAACGCGAACCCGGCATCCACGTCTCCATTCGCGCAGCCTTTCCCGAGGACGGTAGCTACGATTGGCACGATGCCCTGGCGATCTACGAGCGGGTGGGGGCGGTGGAGGTGGCCTTCTATCGCCTGCAGCTATTCCTGGAACGCGTGGCGGTCGAGGATGTGGTAGCCCCATTCTCGACCCTATCGCTGCGTGCTACCTCCGTACACATGGCCCAGGCACGTATCGGCCAGTTCGACGAGTTCCTGGCCGTGCTGCACAAGACCGTCCCGATTGCCCAGGCGTTGAACTGCCGCCTCGTCGTGACCCATCCCACGAATGCCCGTCTGGTCGACGTGGAGCAAAAGATCGCCAGCGCAGTCGATCCACTCCTGGCACAGGCTGGCGTCACCCTATGCTGGGAAACCTTCGCCGGCCGGCGGCGCTTCCTCTCCGGCATCGAGGGCATCGCCGCCTTCTGCCGGGGCAGGCCACACCACGCGGCCTGCTACGACACCTCTCACCTGCACAAGCCCCAGGCAGAGGTGCTGACCGACGTTGCCAGCTACGCCGACTGTATCCGCTGCTTCCACCTGTCGAATCGAGGGCCGCAGTCAGGGCAACAGCATCTGCCGCTCCGACATCCGCAAGGCGTCCTCGATTTCGAGGCGATTCTCGCCGCCATCGCCGAGAGCAGCTTCAACGGGCCGCTCACCCTGGAGTACCTGCCCCAGTTCCACGATCAACTGGTCGTCGATGCGCTGTGGGCGCAGGCAGCCCTCTACCGCGTTGCTTCTGGATGATCGCGCCCGCAGCCAGGCGCCATCCCTGTCCCTACAGACCAAGACATCCCGTATTTGCATTCTTACCCAGAAGTGATAACATATCTCCATCTATTCGCATCTATGCGAATACTGATCGCGCTTTCCCGATAAGGGAAACAGCGAGCGAACCCTGAAACCGTCCACGGCAGTTCTGCCGGTCAGTTGGGGCAAGCTGGTTTCCATTAACCCTCTATTATGAGGGCAACATGGTGAGGCGTATCAAGCGCAAAAGATCCGGCTCCTCTCGCATCAAGCGACAAGTGCTGAGTCGAGAGCAGGTCAACATTACAAGAGAGACCAGGTGTATCGTCGAACGAGCTCAGAACTTGGATGCTCGTATCGTCACCCTCGGCCCATTGGTTCTGTTTTCCACGGAAACAGGGGATGCCTGGATGCTCGACCCCGAAGATGGGCTGGCGCTCTGTCTGGCACGGGAAGGGAAGGAGCAATCGTTCACGATTGTCGAGACCTCTACCAATTTCGGCATCGAATGGAGCGCCAGCTATCGCATCGATGGAGACAAATTCGTGGTCGTCAGTCAGCCAGATCAAGTCCAGACGTTCTTCGGCTATCCAACTGCAGAGATTTCACGAGCTATCCGGCGAGCAAGATGAACAGAACGAACAAAGAGCGCATCCTGGATTATCTCTGGTCCATCTCGCCCGACTGCGCGACCAACGGCCAGATTCGGGAAAAGACCGGTATCAGCTCGCACCAGCAGGTGTACATGCTGACCCGCGAGTTGATGGGGGCACGCCTGATCCGGGGCGAGCAGCGCGGGCGCGAGTGGGTCTTCTGGGCCGACGAGTCACTGGCTACCCAGCTTGCCTCGCCCGGACAGGTGCGGATGCGTGAGGTACTCGCCCAGGCCGAGGCTCAGCTCTCGCCGCGCGCCTTCGAGGACCTGGCGCGCTCGGTAATGGGCAACTACTTTGGCGTCCCGCTGAAGCCAGGGCAGGTGTCCAGCGTGCCCAAGGAGTTCGACCTGGTTTCGCCGGATGGGTGCATCGTCGGCGACGCCAAGTACTTTACCCTGGTACGCGGGCAGCGTCTCCCACCAGCCAAATTCTCTGTTATCGCGGAGCACGTCTGGCTGCTGGAAAAGACCGGCGCGCCGACCACGTTCCTCGTCTTCGGGAACGACCGGCAGGTACCGTTACTGTGGCTGGAGCGTTACGGCCATCTGGTGGGTGATGTTGCCTTCTACTTCCTGAACGACGAGGGTGAATTAGAGCTACTGACCAAGAAAGCCAATCGATGATGTTGGTTTACAACTGGGAACGACGGCGGAAGCGATCCTCGTGTTCCTGAACGTGGGTGGCGAGGTAGTAGTTGTATCTATCTCTGCTTCAGAGGATGGACGATGATCGACGATTACGAACAAGCAATGGAACTGCTGCACGAGATGGAAGCCCAGCTTCCTATCCCGGCACGACCGACAGCGACGATGGTTCGCGCGCTGCGCGACCAAGGGCAAAGAATCTCCCGTGACCGGGAGCTCTCCATCCAGAGTGTATTCTACGCCGGGGATGAGGCCGGCATCGTGTGCGCCTTGGAGCCTTTGGAAGGGATCGGGATAGCGCTGGTCACCTCTGTGACCCATCTAAAGATCGATCTGCGCCACCCGCTGGCGAAGAAAATCCGCGCCTATCAGCAGGAGCGGAAGAGGCGGCTGACCCAAGCGGGTGGGTCCCGCGAACCGAGTTCGCTCACGCTTTACCCACGCAAGAAGAAACAGAGGCGTTGAATGAGCAGTAGTCGATTGAAAAGGATTCGCCGTTTGACTCAGCGTGATGTGACGTGGCTCTGTTGCACACGCCGCGCCTACCTCTGGATCACGTCCAAAGATGACGGATCTCCCTACCGCCCCTACACGACGCTGGTGATGGATCGGGATCGAGAGGTAACCCGAAAGATCCAGGTGCACGGCGACGAGCCACCCACACCAGAGGAGGTTCTGGAGGTGCTCCACAAGGCCATGCTCAGACCGTCGCTGGGCTCCGGTGGGCGTGGACGGCCCGCGTGTATTTTCCTGGATAGTGCCGACCTGGTTCGAGAGTTGGCTCCTCGACTGGCCGAAATCGGCGTTCGGTGTGAGCACCGAGCATCATTGTCACTGATGGACACCTGGTTTCCCAGGGTGACGCAAGGCTCTTTGAAAGCACAGGATCCTATCCCAGGTCTGATGAGCGTTCCAGGGGTTACGGAACCCATGCTGCGTGATCTCTTTGCTGCTGCGGCGAACTATTATCGCCAGGCTCCCTGGCGATGGATAGAGAACTCGGAGCCTATTGAGGTGCGCTATCCTGCAGAGAGTTCGCCGCGCTACGTGCTGGTGCTGGGCAGCGGTGGCGAGTACTTTGGGCTGTCACTCTACGAGTCGCTGGACGATCTGCGAGTTGCATTGTCTCACCACGATCCGGATCAGACACACGAACTGATCCCGTGGATGAGTATGATTTTCGAGGTGGCCACAATCATGGCTTTCGAGGACCTGGACGCGCTGGAGAAGCACGGTTGGGCTGTGGCCGGCGAGAAGGCCTATCCGTGGGTGTTCAAGACAGTTCCTCACAGCGATCCGCGACTGCCCGGCGCGTCGGACCTGGCGTTCCTGGCGGCGGCGATGCGCGTTCTCCCAGATTTTGTGACCGATCGTCTGAAAGCCAATCGGGGACGCCCATGCCCTGCTGGAGCGGTCTATGCCCTGTCAGGCATTCACGGCGTTCAGGACATTGCCCTGAGCTACCCGGTTAGCTTGATTGATCCAGAGGAGGAAGCGTTGGAAGAGTACATTGAGGATTGGTACTGGGACGAGCCTTCCCACGAGTTCGCCCGGCAGGTGGGCAAGTTTCTGTTCGCGTTTATGGATCACCTGACAACGACGGGGATCACCGAATCGACGCTGCGCAAGCACGAAAGCAACTGCTGGGCCATTGGCTTGCTGGAGTGCGGGTACGGCTACCATGATACGTTTTCTCCAGAGATTTTCACCGGAGGGCCATCATTCCTCTACGAGTTCAAGCGCAAGTTCAGCGATTCGAAGTACGCCGTTACTTCGTATCAAGCCACCTGGCGCAAGTACGAGCGGTACTACCTCTATCGTCGCCGGCCGGATGCGATCTATGGGGGGAGTATGCCGCGCCTGCTGATCGTGACGCGGCAGCTCGGGCGCGCTCGCCAGGTGCAGCGGGTGATCGTGGATCTGGCACGCGAGCGGAGGGAGTCGCCGCTTCGGGCGTACATCGCCACGCAGGACGACATCTGGCGGGAGCCCGAACGGTTATCAGACGGCACTCTGCAGCCTGGCTCAGGAGACGGCTCTGGGCCTGGGCGTCCCACGCGCAAGATGATGTGGCCGGGGCTGCGAGCCTGGCGCAGAGTGGATGACTTCAACACGCTCACCTGGTGTTTCGAGGGGCTGGGCCGCATGCCGCCGGGGACACAGCGCGGGCTGGATCTGGGAGCGTTGAGCCAGGAGACACAGGCCCACTCGCGTCGCAGTGCTGCCCAGCGGCGACGCAGGCTGGCGGAGCGCGCAGGATAAAACGTGCAGCGGTTCATCGCTTACCTGATCTGGGCAGGCTTCCTGGCCTTCCTGTACCGGGGGGTGATTGAGCTACTTGTGGATCGTTTGACCGGTCGGCTGCCGGAGGCTGCGTCTCTCCTCGAAGAGGCCCGGCACTATGGATGGATGGTGGGAGTAGTGCTGGGGCTGTTGACGGCTCGACTGTTGGCCTAGTCGACTTGTGCAAAAGCCGCTCTTGGTTCGCGGACAGTGGTGCCGAATCACCATACGGAGCCCAAGGGGATCGGCGTTTGCGCTCCAATGTGCGTGACCATCAGCGATGGTCTACCTTGTGTGGAGACCAGGTCTTGGCAGCTGCGATCCCGGACCGTCTGCTGTATT
>Ga0315543_1000772_pt1 | contig 37646 bp, 39 predicted proteins | sample SalMarSW160210MG_2_FD_203098 | JGI IMG/M metagenome (GOLD analysis project Ga0315543, IMG submission 203098) | Salt marsh sediment microbial communities from the Plum Island Ecosystem LTER, Massachusetts, United States - Salt Marsh Sediment SW1601-210 ...
CCATGGGGAACCTTTTGACAAACTGCAGATAGACCCGCTTAGTCGATCGGAAACCCCCGATCAAGGTAATCGTCAGGAAGAAATCGATGAACAGGATGGACCTAGGAAAGCCGATAAAGACCGGGGTAGTCCTCAGGATAAAGAGGGCCGTCCCCAGAAGAAGGGAACTGTAGAAGCCCCCCTTAAAGACCGACATTAGTTCCCGAACACTTACGTAAGACCAACTGATGTGATAGAGCCTCTGGAGGTAGAAGATGGGAACCTTCACTGCCAGGGCAATCAGGATTAGAATCCACAGGTCCTCCACATATTTTGCCGGGATTCGTCCCTCAAACCTTAAGAGGAAGGCCACCGCCATGGAGAGAGCAACGAGAGCAATATCCGCGAGCAGGAAAAACATAGCCCGCGTTCGGCGCGTCGATCTGGTCCAAGGTCCAACGTCCAGCGTCCAACGTCTGAGTTTCAAAGTCACCCCCCCTTAGGTAGCGAAGAAAGTCTTCGCGGTCCAATGTCCAATGTCAATTCCTTAAGTACCGGATGAAGCCACTGATCATCTTCTTAACCTCCGTTGCTTGCTTGTATAGATCGTCGAAGTTCCCTTCTGATATATACTTTTGGTCAACAGCAACGTATAAGTGTGATTGAACTTCCGTCCCTGACCTCAACGCATACCTCAAAAAGCGGACAAATTCGTCATCTGAGTTGCTATCGAAACCCCTGCCCCGTGAAATAATGTCCATCTCATGTATTTCACGGGGTAAACGATATTTGCCATTATAGAAACGGCGGCTCGTTGGATCTGATCGCGCAACCCAAAGTCTTTGGCAAACTTTCCCTGAGCCGCTACGCGATAGATCGCTCGGGTTAGCTCTCGAGCGGCTTTCCATGCCTCGATATCTTCAAAACGTTTAATCGCTATGATGTCTCCTATTTCCCCCCGGCTTTCAGACCCTGGACTTTGGACGCTGGACTTTGGACCGTCTCACTATCTCCATCGCCCACCACAACACCCTTTAAGCCAAGAGGATAAGCTACATAGCCTTCAGCGCTCCTTTGGACAATAATCTTGAACCTTCTTTGCATTTCTACCTCCTTTACCCCAGCTAATCTTACAAACATTCACCGCAGAGCACAGAAAGTTCCTTTCCTCCAGCCTAAGCATTTGAAGCAAGCTGCGTTAGCAATGAGAGACGCCGCAATCCAGCTTCACCTTCTTATAAACAACGAGCAACAGCTTCTGCCGTCCACCTCTGTTGCTCCTTTGGATAAAGTCTTCTTCTGAAGCATTACGGAAGAATCAACGAGGAGGAAGTTTGGCAAGGCCAGCCTCGACCGCCTCCTTCTCCTGCTTGAGGACATCGATCTCGCTTCGCAGTTTGGCGTACTCATCGTACGGCAGGGAGGTGGCCGAGGAGAGCCTCTTCTCCGCGCTGGTGAGTTTCTGTTCGATCAGGTTGAGGACCGTCTCGTAGTTCTTGCGCGCGTTAACTGGCATCCCCCGCCCACGGTAGAGGTCGCCTAGGGCGATGTAGGTCCGCTCGAAGCTGGGGTGGGCCTGGGCGAGGTCCTCCAGCTCCTGGGTGGCGCGGGAGTAATCCCCTTCCCGGATAGCGATTACCCCGTGCAGGTACTCCGCCTGGATCCGGATATCAGGGTGCGGGTGGGTGGAAAGGAGCAGCTCTACGGTCTCGCGTGCCTTCTTTGTCTCTCCCAGGTTGACGGCGAGGTTCGCAAAAGTAAGGTAGACTGATTCATCGACAAAGCAGGTGAGGCACGTCTCAAGGTTGGCCATCGCCTCGTCGTAACGTCCCTGTTTGAGCTTGGCTGTTACCAGGTAGTAGTAGGTCTGCCGCGGGCAGAAGTCAAGCCGCAGGCTCCGTTCAAGCGTCGCTTCAGCGAGCCGCACCTGCCCCATCTGAAGCTGTCTCGTCCCTTGACCGAGGAGGAGATTGGCGCGGTAGTCGCGGACCCCGATCACAGAGACGCCGAGACAGATAACAAGAAGGGCCGCAGCAACCACCTTGAGAGGCCAGCCCTTGAGGTGGACGGTCTTCGTTGCCCCTTCCCCGTAGGTGGGCGCAGAGGCAAGACCGAGCGTGAGAACGAGGACGAGCGAAGAAGCAGGAAGGTGGGCCGGAAAGCTGGCCATCGCGTGGGCAAGGAAGGTAACGACCCCGCAGGCGAGAAGGAGAAGGTCAAACCGATCGCCCTCATCCGGGTTCCGACGGAGCCTGACCCAAAGAGAGAGAGGCACTGTTATGAACAGCATAAGGAGCGCGAGGAACCCGAGCGAGCCAAGCTCGGCAGCCGACTGTACGTACTCGTTGTGTGCCTGCGCGGCGCGCTCGATGTAGAAGTTATAGCCAGCCCCCTGAGGGGAGGCGAGGAAAGCCGCCTTGTAGGGAATGAAGTTCAACTTGTAGTTTCCCAGCCCCACTCCCACAACAGGGTGATCCTTGAACATCTCCCAGCCGACCCACCAGTCCCAGATGCGAACCTTGTCTACATTGCGCTCCCAAAGCCTTCCCAGCCACGAGCGGCCATCCGCCGAGAGGCCGACCACCGAGTTGAGCGGTCCGGATGGGGCCTCAACGAGGAAGGTGAAGACGAGAACGAACAACAGCGCGATGAGCCAGGCGCGGTTGCGACGGATCGGCTCGACCGGCCGGAAGATCGCCCAGCCGATGATGAGAGCCGCAGCTGCGACGAGGAGCGCCACTCGCGTTCCCGCCTGATTAACGAGCATTACCATCCCGAAATTAAACGATAAAAGGACTATCGCTAGAGCACGCAGGACGCGTGAGTGAAGACGCACGATCAAAATCACTGACGGGAAAAGAAGATAGGCTAGAAACCCGCCAAGGTAATTACGGTTCCCCATCGTTGAGATGACCTCTCCCAAGCCGTGGCCACCGTGGGCGCCGCGCATCACCCCCAGGTACTGCAACAGACCGTAGAGGGAAGCAAAGAAGGCAGATAGGAGCAGGGAGTAGAGTATAAGGGTGACATCACGCTTTCCTCTTACCACGTTCACTACCACGAGGTAGAATAGGAAGAAGAAGATAACAAGTGTCAGGCTCTGGATCACCACGCGTCCGTTGACAGCGTGGATGAGCGAGAGGAGCGAGACGAAAACCAGTCCGAGAATGGGGAAGGTGATCCACGGGAGGCGGATCTCCCTCTCTCCCTTTACCCAAGCGTAGATTCCCCACAGGATCAGTAAGACCGAGACCCCGACCAAGGCAAAGATCGACTTACCGTAACCGTACTCCGTCACCCCCGGCCAGATGAAGAGCGGCATCGAGAAGACGAACAGGGCGATCAGGTAAACCATCAGCCGCTCAAACGAAAACCTCATCCGCAGTTTATGAGATGCCTTTTTCCTCTTTGGAGCCTTCTTCGCCATAATCCTCGTTTATTATAGAGAAGCAACCTATCAGGAACTGAAGTCACGGTAGTTTACTCACTGATACTTGCTTGTATTGCCTGTAACCCTTCTTTTACCTTTTCCAGCGTTTGTACTTTCTTGCAAAAGCAAAATCTGACTTGGTCCCCTCCCTTACCGGGAGAAGCGTAAAACGACGTTCCAGGAACAGTGGCAACCCCAGTACGTTCTATCAACTTTTGGCTGAACGAAACATCATCCTTTGCTGCCAGCCTGTCCTTCAGGCTGTCTATACCAGCGATAATGTAGTATGCCCCCTTAGGCAACCAAGGCTTGAACCCAACTGTAGATAACGTCTCAAAGAGCATCCTACGCAACTCATGGTACTTGACGCGCAGCTCCTCGTAGTAGGACTCCGGCATGTTATTCAAAGCAAATGCCGCTGCTTGTTGAAAGGGTGTAGGCGCACCAACGGTTAGAAAATCGTGCACTTTCCTTACCTCATTCGTGATCCTCGCATTTGCAATGGCCCACCCAACGCGCCAACCGGTAACTGAATAGGTCTTAGAAATTGAATTGATCGTAATAGTTCTATCTTTCATGCCATCCAGCGAAGCAATGGATACGTGTTGTTCACCATCGTACAAGATGTGTTCATAAATCTCATCGGTGATCGCCAAACAGTCCCACTTCACACAGAGCTGAGAGATCTCCTCTAGGTCTCTCCTGGAGAATACCTTTCCCGTTGGGTTGTTGGGTGTGTTAATAATGATAGCCTTGGTCTGATGGTTAAACGCGGCTGCCAGCTCTTCAGGCCGGTAGTTCCACTCCGGTGGGCGGAGCGTAACATAGCGCGGCGTAGCTCCGGAAAGAATGGCATCTGGCCCATAGTTCTCATAAAAAGGCTCAAAGATGATAATCTCATCACCCGGATTTACAACAGCCTTGAGCGTTGCAATCATTGCTTCTGTAGCACCACAGGTAACGGTAATATCAGTTTCTGGATTACAGGATATCTTGTTATATGCCGCTACTTTCTTGGCGATTGCCTCGCGCAATTCTGGTTCCCCAAAAGTAACTGGGTATTGATTGTAACCATCTTGAATGGCTTTGAGAGCCGCCTGTTTTATTTCTTTAGGAGCCTCGAAGTCTGGGAACCCTTGTGCGAGGTTGTATCCACCAACGGCATCACTAATCCGGGTCATCTCTCGAATTACAGATTCTGTGAAAGTCTGAGTAACAAGCGATAGCTTCTTCATGCTGTTCTTCACCGCCTTCAGCGTCAGAAATTGAGATTAAAAAATTGGCTCCTCACGCTCCGGGCAAGGTAAGGGGTAGAAAATAAACTCCTTCTGACATATTCGTTTTCTCGCTAAGACGCTAAGCTCGCCAAGGATTCCAGCTTCTCATTTCTCTTCTTTCTGATTCTCCTGTATTCCTCTTTAGCCTGTTTTCTGCTGTTCTGTGCGTCTTCGCGGCTTTGCGAGAGGCCAAGCTTTTTCTCTCGCCCGTTCGTTGCACTCACTCAAGACGCAGTGATCGCCAAGAACTGCTTCTCAATACTGTTTTTTACTCATTAACCACAACTGTCCTTTTCTGTTCTCTGCGTTCTTCGCGGCTTTGCGAGAGGCCAAGCTTTTTCTCTCGCTAAGACGCCAAGAATTACTGGGCTTCATCCAGCTTGTTCACCGTTCGTGTGATTCCGTCCTTCATGAGGGCCTCACCAAAATTAAGCAAATACCCAAGCTTGAGTCCAGTCAGCCGCAGGTACGTGAGCAGCTGCTTCTTGTGGGCATTGCTCACCGTCTGTACCGACTTGAGCTCCAGGATGACCTTGTTCTCGATGATTATGTCCGCTCGGAAACCCTCGTCGAATCTAATTCCACAATATTCGATGGGAACGGGAACCTGACGCTCCACTGCCAAGCCACGTTGTCTCAGCACATGGGCTAACACTACCTCATAGACCGTTTCCAGTAAACCAGGGCCGAGATCTCGGTGGACCGACACCGCGGCGTCAACAACAATCTTTCCTATCTCGTTTTCCGTCATTCTTTGCGTTCCCTTGCCAAGAATTCTTGGTTATCATTCTTTGCGTCTCTGCGGCTCGGCGAGAGACTCATCTCTTCAGTCTTTCTCTGGGTTACCTTAACCGTGAGGAACCAAAAAATTCTTGAATCCTCTTTATCACATACTCTACCTGTTCATCCGATAGCTCCACATTCATCGGTAAAGATAGGACTTCTTTGCTGATTGCTTCCGTCTCCGGAAAACCTCTATCACTTAATCCTAAACCTTCATACTGATAGTAAGGCTTCGGCCAGTGGATGAGGATTTCAACGCTATTTTTCTCCAGATACTTTACCAATTCATCGCGCTGGCTGGTTCGAACCACGTAGTTTTGGTAAACGTCTTCAAACCTTGGATCGCTAAAATGCGGCAATGTAAGATCACCGACCCTATTTAAGCCGTCTCTATACCGCTCTGCAATTGCTCGCCGGCGCTCGATCCACTCTGGCAAATGGCGAAGCTTAACGTCAAGAAATGCTGCTTGTAGATTATCCATCAGACACGTAAAACCATGGTGATAGTAGGCACCTGTTTCCTTATCTTCACCATTGTAGCGAAGAAGTCTAGCATACTTAGCTACTTCAGGATCATCAGTCGTAATGGCACCATTGTCTCCGTATCCTCCTAGTATCTTGAAGGGATAGAAACTCCAACAGCCTGTCAGTCCAAACGTCCCTGCCCTCCGGCCGTTGAATGTTGCACCCAGCGACTGGCATGCATCTTCGATCACGACCAGATCATGTTCTTCCGCAAGACTCATAATCGTTTCCATCTCACAAACCCGCCCATTGAGATGAACCGGGAGGATGGCTTTAGTTCGAGGCGTAATCGCTTCTTCAATCTTCTCGACATCAATATTGTAGTCCTTGCCAACATCAACCAAGACAGGTGTGCCGCCAGCGTTGACAACAGCGGATGCCGTCGCGACAAATGTATGTGCGGGGACAATTACCTCATCTCCCGGCCCTATTCCAGCAGCCAACATGGAGATATGTAAAGCGTCGTAACCGCTGTTCAGGCCCACGGCATACTTAGTCCCAACAAACCGGGCAAGGTTTTCCTCAAACGCCTTTAGCTGGTCCCGCATTATGAGATCGCCCCTGGTCATCACCTCCTGGTAGGCAGTATCGATTTCATCCTTTATCATCTTGTAGTTCTTCCCGGGATCCACAAACGGGACTTCATAGACCATTTCATTCCCCCTTCATTGCAAAACCAACCCCTAAGCAGTATGGACTAAGTGTACTCTTCCTTTAATGCTCTGACAGATTAACTCAAGACTTTCTCTACAGCTGCAACAATATGCTTTGCTCTACGGTAATACGCCTCTTCCAAGGGCACACTCATAGGAGCAGGGCAGTCGGGCAAGGCTACCCTCTCAATAGGAGCCTTTAGGTGGACAAACGCCTTTTCGGCCACAAGTGCGGCAATCTCCGCTGCAGCCCCACATGTCTTCCATCCACCGTCGGCTACGACTAGCCGGCCCGTCTTGCTTACCGATTGGAACATGATCTCCGTATCTAGTGGTTTGAGAGATCTCAAGTCAACGACCTCGGTACTAATGCCACTCTCTTCGAGGAGTTCCGCAGCTCTCATCGCTTCATACGCCATATACGAAATGGCTACCACGGTGACATCTTTTCCCTCTCGACGCAGCACGCCTTTGCCAATTGGTATAGAATAGAGCTCTTCGGGCACGTCTCCTATTTCCTCGTAGAGCCAGCGATCGTCAATGTACATCACAGGGTTCTCGTCCTCAACAGCAGCGCACAACAAGCCCTTAGCATCATACGGTGTGCTTGGCATGACGACCTTGATGCCGGGCACGTGCATGAACCAGGCATGCAAAGCTTGAGAATGCTGAGCGGCTTGTTCCCCTCCCCGATTAATGATGGGGCGGATGACGATCGGAACATTCACTTGCCCTCCGCACATGTAGTGCCAATTCGCCGCCTCGTTTACGATCTGATCAACGGCCAGTAGCATGAAATCCATGCGCGGATGTACAACAATGGGCCGCATGCCGGCTATTGCCGCTCCGATAGCTACGCCGGTTGTCCCGTTCTCTGAGACGGGAGTGTCGATAACGCGATCCTTTCCGAACTGTTTGTCGAGATCCTCCATGCTCTTGCCAACATACCAGGGGCTCCAGACGCCTTGGCCGATCACAAAGACGCGCGGATCACGTGCTAACAACTGCACAAAGGCTTCTCGGATTGCTCCAGCATAACTGATCCTGTGCAAGGTGATTCTCCTATCTTTTGTTCTTCCGGAAGACGTAGTCCATGAGTTCCTCTTCCTTGGGTGGCGACGCCTCCCGGGCTTTTGTAATGCTTTCCTCAACCTCTTGTTCGATGTCGGCTGAAAGTCGTTTTAGCTCCTCCAGTGACACCGTCCCGTCTTCAAGTAAGTATTTCTTCAGTCGTACAATTGGGTCTTTGGCCAACCATTTCGGAAGTTCCTGCTTTCTCCTCAACCCTACATCTAGGTCCCATTTCGGTCCAACATGTCCTCGCCAGCGATAGGTTCGGCATTCAAGTAGAGTTGCCCCCTCCCCTTCTCGGGCACGTGCAATGGCTTCAGCCGCAGCACAGTAGACCTCGACTGCATCGTTCCCATCCACTATCACGCCGGGCATCCCATAAATGTCACTTATTTTGACGATATTGTCCCTGACACGCCTCTCGCTTATATGGAGATGGGTAGCAAAGAAGTTGTTCTCGCAGACAAAGATCACGGGCAGCTTCTTGAGCGCCGCAAAATTCACAGACTCATAGAAGATTCCTTCATCCGTAGCTCCGTCCCCAAAGAAAGCGACGCTCACCCGGTCTTCAGCTCGCAGCTTCGAGGCCAGTGCGGCTCCAACTGCTATAGGGATAATTCCAGAGACAAGTGGTGCTGTGCCTAAGAGACCGACCTCTGGGGCTACCAGGTGCATGGAACCGCCACGGCCCTTCGAGCAGCCCGTCTTTTTGCCGAATAGCTCGGCCATCATCTGCTTCATACCTCCGCCCTTGGCGAGGTAGTGACCGTGAGACCGATGCGTGCCGAAGATATAATCGTCTTGCCGTAAGGCGACGCAGACGCCGGCCGCGATTGCTTCCTGGCCAATATAAAGATGAGTTGGGCATTTGATCTCGTTCGCTTCGAGTAGGTCAACTACACGCTCCTCGAAGATTCGAATTCGCAACATCGTCCCATACAGGCGCAACTGAAGCTCGACTGAGATATCGTAGCTCAATGTACTTCTCCTTAGATTCTTGATTAGCAATCTTGCACTAGAACACGCCGGTTGGCAAACTCTAGTAGCTCTTCCAAACCGCTTCAAATGAAAGCGATTACGTTTTCTTGCTTCTCAGAGCCTTTCGGAGAAGCTTCTCAAAGTATGCCTCAGGATCTTGTGTAGTTCTACGGCTCAATATTGCCCTGAGCGTTTCTAGAATAATTCTGACATCCCCCCAAAAGGAATGATTTCGTACGTACGCCGTTTGAAGTTGGATTTTCTTTGGTCTAACTTTTTCCGCATAGGTCTTCTCGGGGTCGGGACTTCCAGCCAAGGTGGCTCCCTCGTCAATATCCCACAAAGAAGCCCAGTCCGTCATGCCAGGACGAACCGTTAAGATAGCTTTCTCTTCTTCGGTAAACATATCCACATACATCTGGACTTCCGGTCTGGGACCAACGATGCTCATTTCACCCTTAAGCACATTGATAAGTTGCGGCAGCTCGTCAAGATTATATTTTCTGAGGTACTTTCCAACTTTTGTCAATCGTGGATCGTCCCCTGCAGTAGAAGATCCGCCGATTTTATCAGCGTTAGCGACCATAGTCCTAAACTTGAGCATATGAAACTTCTTACCGTCCCTTCCGACTCTTGTTCCTCGGTAAAATACAGGCCCTTTAGAATCCAGCTTTATCCACAGCCCTATGAGAACCATTACAGGGAAGACAATTATAAGCCCCACTAGAGACGCACTGAAATCAAACAATCTCTTAAGCATGCTTGCCTCGTTTCTCCTGAACTGGCAATAGTAGCTTTATCGCCCCCCAAATGGACCCTAACCCATAGCAGAAATGGAATGCACTAAATGCGACAGGCAATGTAACCGAGTATAAGGCTTCTCTTTTTTGAATGGCTAGCTTAAGCGAAAAATAGAGAGTCAGTATAGAATACGAACCGAGTATTAGCCCGAATAGCCACAAGAACCAGTAGGAAAGGAATGACAATGCACTTGTAACAAGCAAACTACTCACAAACAGGAGCGGAACCAAATGCCGCCATGATACAGGTGCGTGATTTGCAAATCTTATAGGATAAATAGCCCAAACTCCATTTACAAAAGTATGCTTCACAAAGACCTTAAAATCTGAACGTATATAATAGTAACTGATAATATCAGGTACTAAAAGAATTTTTCTTCCTGCTTTCTGTAGTCTCAGATTAAATTCCATATCCTGACTATGAACAAGTTTTTCATTGAACAGTCCTATTCTTTCGAACACCTCTCTTTTGTAACAGCCTCCGAAAACGGTATCGACCCACCGAGGTCTATCAACACCAGTTCTATAGTACGTTGGTCCCACACACAAAGGGTGTGACATAGCTTGCGCAATTGCTTTGCCAAGGCGCGTTTCATTCCTTGATACAATTCTCCATACTCCCCCAACATTGTCTGCATTGTATTTATGCAAATACGAAACACATTTTGATATGTAGTCTGCTTTATAGGTGGAATGCGCACCCATCAGTATTATGACTTCACCCTTTGCGCGTTTGATGCCGATATTAAACGCACAAGGGGTAATCTTCTTCGGGTTGTCTAAGAGCGCAATATACTCGTGGGCGTCCCCGTAGCTCTGCAGAATCTGTCTTGTGCTATCTTCACTTCTGCCGTCAACAACGAAAACCTCTAGCCTGTCTTTGGGATAATCATTAGCAATAATGGAGTCCAGGCACTTGCTAATGAACTTCTCTTCATTGCGACAGGGAATAATAATGGAGACAAAAGGTTTACTGGTGCTCGGCTTCACTCAACTACCCTCCCGCCCATTACTGTCTATAGCCAATTTATCTACCCCCGCTGTTGCTTCCCGAATAGCGTTACTAATAAACTCTACCTGTTCCCCTGTAAGCTCAGGATACATGGGCAAGGATAGGACTTCCTTTGCCAATCTTTCTGAGACAGGAAAATCAGCGGGTTTATACCCGAGGTAATCATAAGCTTTCAGCGATGGAAGGGGGGTAGGATAGTGGATGCCTGTCGAGATGCCCTTCTCCTTTAAGCATTCTCTTAGCGCGTCTCTATTCGCAACCCGTATGCCATAAAGGTGGTAAACGTGTCTGGCATACAGTTCTTCCTTCGGTAAGACTACCCCCTGTAGATCGGAGAGTAAGTTATTATAGTTTGCTGCAATTTCATGCCGTGCCGCAGTCCACTCCTCCAGATGCCTTAGTTTCACATCAAGAATCGCCGCTTGAAGCCCGTCTAACCTGCTACTCACACCTTCAAAAAGATGATCATACTTTTTCAATCGCCCATGGTTCGCCATCATCCGAACTTCCTCCGCGATCTCTTCGTCATTGGTAACTACCGCACCAGCATCTCCGTAGGCGCCAAGGTTCTTCCCAGGGTAAAAACTGAAGCATGCCACATCGCCGAGAGTTCCAGTCCGTCTCCCTTTGTACTCAGCCCCATGAGCCTGCGCAGAATCCTCAATAACCTTCAGATTATGTCTTTGCGCGATCTTATTTATGGGATCCATGTCTGCGGGCTGGCCATAAAGATGAACGGGTATTATCGCTCTAGTTTTCCCGGTTACCTTCGCTTCAATTTCTGAAACATCAATATTAAAGTTTCGCTCGTCTACATCAACGAAAACTACTCGCCCCCCCGCGGCTGTGACCGCCTCTGAAGTAGCAATAAAGGAGGTAGCGGGAACAATCACCTCATCCCCTTGCTCGATGTTGAGGGCTTTCAGTGCCAAGAACAGGGCATCAGTACCACTAGCTACTCCAACACAGTAGCTAGCCGTGCAAAACCTGGCGAAATTACTTTCGAAATCCTTGACTGCCTGCCCCCCAATGAATGCAGTATTATCCAATATTCCTTGGATCGCATTATCAATTTCAGGCTTAATGCTCTGGTATTGCGCTTTCAAATCTACCAAAGGGATACTCATCCTACCTCCTCTATTCAATATGGCAATTCAGAGATGTCCCTGATAACTCGTGCCGGATTCCCTACGACAACCTTGCCCGCCGGGACATCCTTTGTAACTACTGCCCCCGATCCAATTAGAGCATTCTCGCCGATGATGATTCCGGGTAGCAGGGTTGCATTCGCGCCAATCTTAGCATTCTTTCGTACTGTTACGCCTTTTAGGCTGCTTTTGACCCCCGGGCTCAAGGGATACTTAGCATTCGCAATGACTACCTTGGGACCTATCCAACAACCTGCTTCCAAGGTAGTCTCTTCGGGAATGAACGCCTGCGAATGTATCCTAACGTTATCCCCTACGCGCACGTGGTGCTCCACTACAGAACTTGTCCCAATGCTAACATTATCTCCGATCTTGTTCTCTTCCCTAACCGTGACGTGATGCCCTGTCTGAAAATTATCTCCTATGATGTTTCCAGCGTATATGACTGTGTGCGACCGTATAGTAGCATTCTTACCTATTCTCGTTTTCAACTCCCCCGGTTTCATGCCCCGCGGGGGCTCACCGATTATGACAAAATCCCCAATTACTGCTCCCTCACCAATATCCACGTTTTCGTGTATCTTGTACTTCTCATTCATGCTCATGAGCTAACTTAATCTCCTTGCCGCTTTGCCTCAAGGATCTTTGCGCAGCTTCCAATACACTGGTCACTCTTAACCCATCATATCCATCTGTTCGTGGTCTTTGGTGGTTAACGATACACTGAATGAAGTGAGCGCACTCCACATTGAGTGGCTCGCGAGGGTCGATATTAGGAACGAGGATGCCTCCCCTGCGATAGTCAAACTTACCATCAGCCTTATCTATTCCCTCATCGTAGATCGCGATCTTATCCGCTTTCATATTGTCATAAACTGCCATTTTTTCGCTCCCCACAATCGTCATCCTCCGTACCTTAACGGGATCAAGCCAGCTTACATGGATGTGTGCGCGAACGTCATTCTGAAAGACAAGATCAATAAACACCACATCCTCGATCCCATCTTGAATGTAGCTCGCTCCGCGAGCAGAGACAGCGAGAGGTTCTTGCTGCAAGATGTAGAGGATGATGGAAATATCGTGAGGGGCCAGGTTCCACATGACATTGATGTCCCGACGAATTTTCCCCAGGTTCAACCGGTGAGAATTAATATAGCGAATCTCACCAAGTGTCCCCTTTTGGATCTCACGTTTTAGCAAGTTCACAGCTGCATTGTATTCGAAGGTATGCCCCACCATCAGAACTCTATCGTTCTCTTCAGCTATATGGATCAACTGAAGGCATTCCTCACTGCTCAGGGCAAGGGGCTTTTCTACGAGGACGTGCTTCCCCGAGCTTAGCGCTTCCATGGCAACTTCATAATGCAGCTTTGCGGGCAGAGCCACAACAACAGCATCAATGTCAGGGTTGTTCAGTACCTCTCCATAATCTTCAATTAGTTGTAACTTCGGATAGGTCTTATGGACATGGCGCAATCTTGCAATATCCTTGTCACAAACAGCCGCGACAGCAACTTCTTCTAGCTGATAAAAATTACGGAGGAGGTTTGGCCCCCAATATCCAACCCCCAAGACTGCTAGATTAACCACTTCCACTTCCTCCTTTTAGCTGCCCTCGCCCGACTAGTACGTCACTTCCTCCCCATGCCCACATACTTAAACCCTAGCTCGCTCAGGCGTGTTGGCTCATAAATGTTCTTCAGATCAATTATGGTGGGTGCATTGAGCTGATTCTTTATTCGTGCAAAGTCTAGATTCCTGAACTCGGGCCATTCAACTGCAACAACGAGTGCATCGGCACCTTGCGCTACCTCATACGGCCCTTCACAGAAAGTTACGCGTTCTTTCAGCATCGTAGCAGTATTTGCCATTGCTGATGGGTCATAAGCTTGGATAATACTCCCCATCTCGATAAGCCTGGACGCAATGTAAATAGCCGGCGATTCGCGGATATCATCAGTATACGGCTTAAAAGACAGCCCCAATAGGCCAATCACTTTCCCTGAAACGTCTCCCTCTAGCGCTGACACAACTTTGTCAACCGCGATCTCCTTCTGCCTCTGGTTTACTTCTACAGTTGCACCCACAAGCTTGAAGTCATACCCAAGTTGGCGTGCGATCTCTCTTAAGGCAACCGTATCCTTGGGAAAGCAGGACCCGCCATATCCAGGGCCTGGATGAAGAAACTTTGGACTGATACGTCCGTCTAGCCCCATAGCTTTGGCTAATACGTGAACATCCGCTTCTATCAAGTCACAAACATTGGCAACTTCATTGATGAAGGAAATCTTCATGGCCAAGAAGGCATTAGCAACATACTTGATGAGTTCCGCCGTTTTTAGGTCGGTGATTACAAGAGGAATGTCTCGAACCTTGAGAGGTCGGTAAAGATTTTCCAAGATCCCCTTAGCTCGTTCATCTTCAACTCCGATTACAATCCGGTTAGGATTGAGAACATCATACACTGCAGCACCTTCTCTGAGGAATTCGGGATTTGAGCAAACACTGAATTGGACACTCGGATCCACCGTGCTTTGTATGATGCTTCGTATTTCCGTGCCTGTCCCTACAGGCACGGTACTCTTAGTTACAATCACCTTATACTCATCAAGATGCCCGGCGATCGAACGAACGACCTCTTTCACCGCAGAAGTATCTGCCTGGCCATCTTTTCCTTGGGGAGTCTGTACGCAGATAAACACAACCAGCGCATCTTTTACAGCCTGTGCAAGATCTGTAGTGAACTCTAGCCTCCCATCCTTGATATTGCGGCTGACGAGCTCTTTCAGTTCGGGCTCGTAGAAAGGAATCTTGCCCTTACTCAACAGTTGAACTCGCTCAGCATCTTTGTCTACCGCAATGACATCATTGCCAAATTCAGCAAAACCAGCAGCCGTAACAACACCAACAGGTCCTAAACCAATAACTGTGACTTTCATCGAACCATCTCCTTAATTCGAAAGTGCTTTGCTATGTTGAGTAACTTGCCAACTCCAACCTTTATTTGATCAACTCCTCATAGGCGCCAACAGCTTCCTTGCCTCACTTCCCCAGTTATATTCTTAGCCCGATGCATAGTCGGAGGAGAAGTCTAATCGGATGGGCAGAGAGGTGATCGGACTCATGGAGATCTCCCATTTGAATTTGGAATATGTCAATGACTTTGAGACACTCGCTCCTGATCTCTCCTCGAAGTACCCATTCCCGATACTTGGGTGTCCACACCAAATGGTACTTCGTATCATATATACAGTCGCTGGCTCTTCTTGTAACCAACCATTACTCTACATCATTCTGCTGCCTACGGCAGCAACCATCCTTATCCCCGCCCCTCCGGGCGGGGCACGCGAATGCTATTTTTCGTCATATTTATCTAGTTCCTTTTCCAGAATCACGGTATCATCTTTCTCATACACTATCTTCCATTCTGAATCTTCAGAAAATAGTTGCTGATGGAAATCAAAAAAGCTTTTTGCATTGTCATAATTTCCTAATACTAGGTTTCTATCAGAAAATTTTGTCCCTTCTTTTTTCCAAGACCACCTTCCACTAGACATCTTATTGATTATCAATAAATCTGGATTGAAAGCTTCTATTCCTTCTTGGTTCACTCCGCAAAGGAAATAACGTTCTTTGAAATAACCTTGGGGAAGATAACTGTATGTATCTGCCATCACTCTGGTTGATGGTGGATAGTTGCTTTTCACCCAGATCCCAGCTTCTACGTATGGGTGCTCATATCTTCTTGATGCCTCACTGCTTTTGCTTATTGTGGCAGTTGACAATAATATTACAGGGATAACTAGCAAGATTGAGACCAAAAGTCTAATAGTGTCGTGACATTTTTTTAGACTTATTGATATCCCATAAGATGAAAGCATGATGAGAAAAGGGATTAAGGCAAAAAGATGACGAGCTCTACGGAAATTAACTCCCAACATAAGGTACAACAACACGATGACACTATATATGATAATAGATAATACAATAATCCGATTTTTGTCGGATAAGAGGTATCTAAGTCGTTCATAAAACATACTTCGCGTTTTGTCAATAAAGGTTCTTACCAAATTAAAAAGCAATAACAGCATTCCTATTACTAGAATTGCAGATCCACCGGGGGAAACTTGATTATTAAGCAAAGGAAACCAAAGGAATGGATTTGTTGGCACTGCACCTCCATACCCCCTTGCAAGTCCAGCACGCATCTGAGTGAACTTACTTAAAAAATCGCTAAAGTTAGGAATAACATACGGGTTTGATATGAGCCACGAAAGTACAAAAAAGAAGACAATACAGCTTCCTACAGCAAACATTATAGAAAGTTGTTTTTTATAGTTATTAAGAGTTAGTTGGTTTGCTTTCTTGAGAAAATACACTGAGAATATAAAAATAAGCAAGAAAGCTCCTTGATACTTTGTCCCAAAAGCCAAACCAGCTATTAATGCACTCAAAATTATTCTCGTGAATGTTATCTTGGATAGAAGAACATAGAACGAAAGAAAGATTAAAAATATCTGGAGCAAATCAGGATGAACCCTTTGACTCCAATAAGATAAAGAGGGAATTGAAGCAAGAAAAAGGGTGAAGATTAGTCTGATAGTTAAATCCACATTCAATCTCTTTAGGGAACGTTCAAATAAAAGCAGAAGCCCAATAAAAGAAAATAGCGATATGGCTCTTAACGTATATGCGATGAAACTGATTTTATCAATATTATATCCAGAAAACAAATATATTTTCAAAATGAAATAACCAATAGTTTGGTAAAGATAACCATACGAGAAAAAGCCCCGAGGGTTTATATCATTGGCATACAAGTTTTTTAACAGCATTCTTATATTCTCGGGTTCGTCATTAGAAAAAACAAACATTATATTTAAATCTTCAATACCGTAACTTATATTTATAAAAGACACGAAAACCAAGACGGAAAGAGGTATTAAAACAGCACAAGCAATTGCTTTCTCGAGTAGGTTATTTAGCTTCGGGATTATATAATGCATTTTAGCTCCTCACACACACAAAGGCAGGGAGGAAAACCAAGCTCAAACAAAAAGTGACAACATAGACTGTTGAAAATCTCAAAAACTCAGCGATTATCGCCTGGCATTTTGCCTCGGACTTAAAGGCGATGTACTTATTGCAGATATAGGCGTTGATAACCGCCAGCATCTGTGCTGGCACTATGGCACACATATATGCCGCAGATCTTGTTGATAATAACCAAGGGAAAGATGTATTGAGCAAGAAGAAAACAGCATAACCAAAGATCCCATTCCAGATGCCGACAAGCACAAATTTCGCCTTTACGTGATACCTGACTTTCAATGCAGCAAAAGAGTGTATTAGTTGGGACACTCTTCACTCCTTACCGGATTCCGAATCATCGGGGTCAAAATTAATCCGCTCTTTCTCTATGACGAGCGGCCTCTTCTGGACGTAGGTGTGTATCGCACCGACATACTCTCCCACGATGCCGAGAAAAATCAACTGAACAGAGGAGAAGAAGAAGATTCCTACGATAAGCGGCGCCAGACCCGCTGAAAAACTATTCCAGAATACGAGCTTGTATACAAAATAGACGATTGCCACCAATAGGCTGATGGTAGCCGAGACGAAACCAAGCATGGTGGCAAGCCGCAACGGAATCTTTGAATAACTCGTCATGCCGAGCATGGCTATATCAAAAAGGGTATAGAAGTTGTTCTTGGTGATTCCTCTATTTCTTTTGGGTTGTACATATTCTATCGTTACGATCTCAAAACCTATCTCGGCAACCATACCCCGAAAGTAAGGATAGGGATCGTCCATCCTTCTCAAGATCTCAACAACTTGTCTGTCATAGAGACCAAATCCCGTAGCCTGCTCTACCAACTCAACATCCGACAACCGACGAAGCACACGGTAATAGAGCTTCCTGAGACCAAAGATGACGCGTGATTCTTCGCTTTGTGTCTTGACACCCATAACCACCTTGTAATTTTCTTCCCACTTCTTGATAAAATCTTTGATCAGATGTGGTGGATCCTGCAAATCAGCTGCAAGTAAGACAACAGCATCGCCGGTCGCCTGAAGCATGGCATGAACCGGTGAACGGATATGCCCAAAATTCCTCGCGTTGACGATAACCTTTACCCGCTTGTCATCCTTCGCAATGCCTCTCAAGATTGCCAAACTCTTATCCTTGGATGCATTGTCTATAAAAATGTGCTCATACGTGTAACCATTAAGGCCATCAAAGACGCTCTTTACCTGTTCATAAACCTCTCTAATGTTTTCTTGCTCGTTGTAAGTTGGAGTGACAATACTAATGAGCCTCATAGGTACTCCTCCCATGTCATGGCCGACATCTGAGTTATCTCACCAATGTTGTATTAGCTCTTGGCTAGTAAAATTATGCCCAAAATGATGATCGACATAGATATCATTCTCATCATTGTCAAATGCTCTTTAAAAATGAGGCAGGATAATACTGGCACTAAAACATAGGTAATTGCCACCATGGGATAGGCAACAGACAACTCAAGTTGACTTATAGCGACCAACCATAAAAATGCGCTTATCCCCAAGAATATCAGACCGAGAATGATAACAGGAGTGGAAAAAATCCTAACCGCTGTTGCAAGTATATTGCGTGTATGTAAGGTCAACTCTCCTATATGCAACATGCCCAATTTCATCAGGATTTGTCCACCGACTGCTAGGAATATCGCAATAAGCAAGGCCTGCATTGGTTTCATTATTTGCTTCCCTTTATGGACCTATATTCTTCTAAAATTCTATTTGCTATCTGCTCAACCGACAATGAGTTTTTCCTCCACAAATATTCCTGACTACCAACATCTTTGAGATATTCATCAGGGAGCGCGAATCTTCTAAATAGAGCTTTTTTAGAATCTGTCCCTGCTAAAACTTCCGCCACTGCGCTTCCCAACCCACCGATGATGCTGTGCTCCTCGATGGTCATGATGGCATCGGTTTCTTGGGCCGCTGCCAACACTGCTCCGGTGTCCAGCGGCTTGATGGTGTGCATGCTCAGCACGCGCCCCTGTACCCCTTGCTGTGTCAACTGCTCTCCTGCCTGCATAGTATTATAAAGCATCCCGCCAGTAGCAATTAGAGTGACATCACTCCCTTCCCGCACTGTAATTGCCTTGCCGATCCGAAAGTCGGGCGGCGTTTGGTGAACAATAGGTTCCCCCGCCCTGCCCAATCGTAGGTAGCATGGACCAGGGCGCTCAACAATCGCTCGCGTCGCCAATGCTGCCTCTACTGGATCCCCCGGTGCTACCACCATCATGTTAGGCAACGCTCGCATGATCGCCAAATCCTCGGTGCCATGATGCGTCACTCCCTGCGCACCGTAGACTAGTCCGCCACCTACAGCCACGATCTTTACGTTGGCATTGTGATAGCAGACATCATTGCGGATCTGCTCGACGCAGCGGAGCGTGGGGAAGTTAGCGATGGAGTAGGTGAACACGATCTTACCGGCCAGGGCAAGACCGGCCGCAATGCCGGTCATGTTCTGCTCTGCTACACCAACGTTGACATAGCGCTCTGGGAAGCGGTTATAGAATCGTTCCAAGACCGAGAATCCCAGATCGCCGGTCAGGAACCAGACGCGTTCATCTTCTTCTGCAATTTCGCATAATGCATTGATGAAAGCGGTCCTCATTTGGTAACCCCCAATTCATCCAGTGCCTGATGCAGTTGCTCATCATTAGGCGACTTATAGTGCCAAGCAAGCTGATTCTCCATGAAGCTGACTCCCTTGCCCTTGATTGTGTGGGCAATAATGCAGCTCGGGCGTCCTGGCTCGAAAGGAATGGAAGATAGCACTTTCTCGATTTGCACGAAGTCATGGCCATCAATCTCTCGCACCGCCCAATTGAAAGCTCGCCACTTATCGGCCAGCGGCTCCAGGTCAAGCACTTCTTTTACCTTACCAAAGGCTTGGAGCTTATTATGGTCTACGATAGCGACCAGATTGTCCAACCGGTGATGCGGTGCGAACAGCACTGCTTCCCAGGTCGAGCCTTCATCGCACTCTCCGTCGCTGAGCATCACGAATATACGATAGGACCGGCTATCTCGTCTTCCAGCTAGGGCCATGCCACAACCGATTGGCAATCCATGTCCGAGCGAGCCTGTGGATGCCTCCACCCCAGGAACACCATGGTGTGTAATGTGTTCAAACAAATGCGAACCATCCTGGCCGTAGCTCTCTAGCCACTCTTTGGGGAAGAAACCTCTTTCGACAAGCACAGCGTAGAGAGACGCACAGCCATGACCTTTGCTCAAGATAAAACGGTCACGGTCAGGCCAATCCGGTCGAGCTGGATCCACGCGCAACACATTTCCATAAAGCACTGCTAACAAGTCAGCCGCGGAAAGCGCTGTACCAACATGGGAGCTGTGGGCGTGATGAGACATTTTCAAAACATGTGCCCTGATAAGCACGGACAGAGCCCTATAATTCCCCTCCATGTTACTTCTCATACAGCCTCCTGTTCTCTCGGGACCATTCCACAGTGCGTCTCAGTCCCTCATCTAAACTTACCCGTGGCGACCAGCCAGTAGCTTGCTGCAACCGCGAAATATCGGCCTGTAGATGCATAATCTGGTCAGCTCGGTAAGGTACCTCACCAAAGCCAAGTGGCAGACTGGGGTCAATCAAGTCCCGAATGCGTTCAACAATGGTTCTCACAGTGTATGCCTTGCCGGAACCCAAATTGAAGATGCCCTGTACATCAGACCTGGTTGCTACACGATAGATCACCTCAGCAGTATCTTCCACGAAAAGATAATCCCACCGTTGCTCACCAGTAGTAAGGGCAGGGCGTTCGCCACGAAGCAGAGTCAGAATTACGTAGGGGATCAGCCAGCCAGGATTATCTGCAGGGCCGTAGGCTGAAAAGAGGCGCAACCAGACAAAACGCATATTTAACTGAGCACATAGATACTGGGAGAGCAGACAAGTACAGAGTTTTGTTATACCATATAGTGTAGAAGGTCGAGTAGGTGCATCTTCGTTGATTCGGATGTTCAAAGGACCATACTCAGCTTGTGAACCGAGTCCAATCCATGTTCGACAGCCAGCTTCATTAGCTATTCGCAGCAGCGCCAAGTTACCGAATAGGTTGTCCAACTGTAACTGTTCGTTGCGATAGCGATTCAGAACTCCAGACCAAGCCAGATGAATAACTGTATCGGGTGCAAAATCCTTAATAGCATCACTGATGCCTTGAGGCTGTCTCAAATCGCCGATGATCTTAACAAAGTTCATGCCAAGGTGTTCAATACGCCATCGGTTGCTTTGAGGCCGAATCAGGATGGCAACAGTAACATCTTCGGCTGACAGCCGTTTAAGAAGGTGCCCTCCCAAAAAACCAGTAGCGCCAGTGATTAAAATGCGCATGCCCATTCAGCTCCAACCTAACGATTTGAGCCTTTCAAGGCCCTTTTGTATCCTCAGCGATGCTGGTGGTCTGCCAGGACGATCAGGGTAACGAAATCGATAACGATGCACCGTCTTGGACAAAGCGATACGTAGATAATAAAGCCAGTACCTCGTGTCAAAATCCTTAGGAAGTAGCCTAACTGCACGGTAACCTTGGAGAAAGGGATCAAGCATGTAATCCCGGCAAAACGTACCCCAAAAAGCTATATCAAAGACAGGATCCCCGCACAGGCAATCTTCCCAGTCAATGACTGCAGTGATACGCTCGCCATCTGAAAAAACGTTATGGTTGCCCAAGTCACCATGTAATAGACAAGATGGGGCATCCTCCAGAATCCAAGAAGCACGGTCGAAAACCTCAGCTATTCTTGCGCCTTCCTGCCGATTTATTGCTCCTATGTCCAGGCATGTTTTAATATGTTCATTCAGGTTGAAGAGGATATACTCTTTCCATGTTTGAAGCAGCCCTTTGCCCCGAGCGTTTTGTTGGCCTACTACCGATCTCACATCTAGCAGTCCAAAGCCATCCATCTCGATATCATGTATTTTGGCAACTATCCGACCAAGTTCCGACAAAAGCTGTGGGTCAATATACTGAGTATTTTTATCTTCAAACGCCGTCAGCGGTTTCCCTGGAGCTTCACTCAGAATCTCATAATCGAACGGGCATATTTCTCGCGATAAATCAACGCGGTAGACTGCAACCGTCGGTACTCCTTTCTGGTTCAATACTTTCGTAACCCAACCGTCAACGAGAAACTCAAACGCACGGCTGGAATGAACTAGAATGTTGGCTCGGGCTATGTAGCGCTCAGCATCTGGAAATACAATCCTATAGAGTGAGTGGAAGGTACCCTTCCGACGGAGAGGAATCACAGTAAGGGGGCCTCTCCCAAAAAAACTTGAGCATATATCGATAATAGTTTGCCGATTGTATTCTGTCTCCTTCTCTTTTCTGAGGAGACAAGAGCTCACCTCTTCATCGGAAACATTAAGATCTGTCTTCGGATAGAAGGTCCATTGCCTCCGTCGACAGAACTCCTCCAATTCCTGAACCATCACTCCACTAAACCTGTAACCAAGACTATAAGTGTTCATATCCAAGCAACTTCAGCATAATAGCAGAAAGAGACCTTATTTCAGCACGTTCAGTCTCTGATAGCTCATACATAGCTGCCATATTGGCTTCTTGGGTAGGTACCTTAATAGTTCCCCAAGGATAGATACTTTCCAACCTGAGACCATTCCAGGAGGGATAGAGTAAAGCATCTGAATATGAGAGCCCCAATCTCTTGCAAAGCGCCGAGAGCTGTGCCTTGGGATCACTGACCAGATCCTCATAGCGCAGAATGTGGAAATTCCTGGAGTATCGCTCTACAAACGTGATGCCCATATGTTGCACGAGGTTCCAAGTCCAGACATATCTGTGGAGGGAAAGAGGGAATGGGCGTTTCTTTGTATCTGCATATCCTGAATAGGGATTCCGAACCACATGAATGATATGTGCATCAGGAAAGTCAGCGAGAATCTTTTCTGTATCCAGAACAATAACCGGGCTATAACCCGCGTATGCTTTTTCTATACCAGACCGGTCTAGATTTTTCCAGCTTTCGAACGTGGCTTGGAAAAATGCAGCTACAATATTAGCTTTGGTTCGAGGTTTATTTCTCAGTAACTTCAGGAAGATTCTCTTACGATCAGACTCGTCTAGTTCGAGCTGGACATCTCTAAATTTACTTCCTAATGGAGTTCTTAGCCTGACTTTCATCTCCTCATCATAGATCAGCTCATAGTCCTGCTCATAGCTGCCGGACATTGGGAATTCCGGCCATCGGTACTTAAACGGGACTAGCGAGGTCAAGTGGTCCGCAACAAGACACGTTCCAAGCTGCGACTCAAAGGGATAAACATATAACTCTGGATGCCCATCAAACATACGATGAGTTATGTTACCCCCATTTTCGTACATTGCAGAAACGATAATTATTTTCAATTTAAAGTGACCCTTATTGCTCATATTCTTACCCCCCTTATTTCTGAAAAGAATTCCTTATACCATTTGATAGTCTTCCGCAACCCTTCCTCTAAGGTATAACGCGCCTTCCATCCTAAGAGTTTCTGCGCCTTTGCAGATGAAAGGTATTGGTCCTTTATCTCAGCTTGAGCCTCATTGAGGATAACAGGCTTCAGGTCTTCCCGATCCATTAAACGACGAATGGTATTGACGATCTCGATAACGGACACGTGGGATTCAGAGCTGAAGTTGAATGCCTCTCCGCAGATCTCAGGATGGTCAAGGGCTTGGGCTAGGTCGACATACCCCTGTACTGCGTCTTTCACGTAGATATAATCCCGGACAAAAGTTCCGTCACTGCGAATAATCGGAGCTTTGTTCTCGATAATGCTTCGAATAGTACCCGGGACGATTCGGCTCCAGTTTAGGTCTGCTCCACCATAGATATTACCACAGCGGGCGATGCCCACAGGTAGTTGGTAAGTGTGCCAGTAGGCTTGCGCCAGTAGATCCGTGCAGCTCTTGGAGACATCATAGGGGTGACGACCTAATGGTGGCATATCCTCAGTGTATGGGAGCATGTCGCTCTCCCCATACGCCTTGTCACTCGAAGCAACTACAACCCGCTTGACCAGTTTCTTGTGAATTCGGCAAGCTTCAAGGAGATTGTAGCTGCCGTGGATATTGCTCTCGAAGGTTAGCAGCGGAGAACGGTTGGCAACAGTCACAATCGGTTGCGCACCCAGATGAAATACCGTATCCACTTCGTGTTCATTGATGGCCCGCTCCAGGGTTGCATAATCCTCCAAGGCACCGTTCACTACGTGCAATTGGTTAATGATACCGGTGCGGATGAGCTCGGATTGAGGATCCCAGTCATGAACAAGCGCAACCATATATGCACCGCTCTCCACCAATACTTCTGTAAGCCAGGAACCGACGATCCCTGTTGCTCCTGTGATGAAAACACGTTTGCTTTTCCAATAGTTGTTTATCATTTCCACACCTTCCAAGGTGTTTCTCGGTTATCCCATAACTCATTCAGCAGCCTTTTTTCCCGCAAAGTATCCATTGGCTGCCAAAACCCCTCATGTCTATAGGCCATGAGTTGCCCATCCGCTGCAAGGCGCTCTAGAGGTTCTCGCTCCCAGTAAGTTTCATCTCCCTCGATGTAGTCAAAAATCTCGGGCTCAAGAACAAAGAAACCACCGTTGATCCATCCTTCAGCCGCCTGTGGTTTCTCAGTGAATTCTAACACTCGATCACCATCAAAGACTATTTTGCCAAACCGGGCCGGAGGGCGGACAGCTGTAATGGTGGCAAGCCTGCCGTGGCTTTCATGAAAGGCGACCAAGCGTTTTATATCAACATTTGCCACAGCATCACCATAGGTGAGCATGAATCTCTCCTCCCCAATCAAAGTTTGCAAGCGCTTGATGCGCCCCCCAGTCTGGGTTGCGACTCCTGTGTCAACCAGATGGATCTTCCACTGAAGCTGTTGATTACTACGAGGTTCTGTATAGCCATTGCTTAAGTCAATACTTAAATCATTGTTGAGCATGTAGAAGTTGAGAAAATATTCTTTAATCATTTCCCCTTTATAACCAAGAGCAATAACAAACTCTTCAAAACGAAACGCCGCGTAAATACTCATGATATGCCAGAGAATTGGCTTTCCACCAATCTCAACCATCGGTTTTGGCCTGATCGAGGTTTCTTCAGCCAACCGTGTTCCTAAGCCACCAGCAAGAATAATAGTTTTCACCGTAGCATCCCCCTCCCCTTAGAGTACTCTCCACCCTTAAGGTTATAAGCAACGAGCCCTGAATCCTGCGCTAGAACGCCAAGGCGCTTAATTGCCATATCTTCCACCACCGAGGACGCAGTTGTAGACCTGGAGGATCTTGTCCCTTACCGCAGTGGCCGATAGTTCGCGGATGACCTCTCGGCCATTCGATCTTCGGCCCGATAACACGATCTCGGCTGCTGCTGATCCAATGACGCGAGGATCGCGTGGGACGATTCTCGAAGGGTGAACTCCCTTGAGTCGCTCCACTACATCACCAACATCTACGCTAACAATCGGCAACGCACACGCGAGCGCCTCCTTGATAATGGTAGGAGAGCCTTCGTAGTCGCTCGTCATGAGCAGGCAGTCAGCACCACTCAGGTATAGAGGCATCTCCTCGTGGGGCACCCCACCGCGTAGCACCACGAAACGTACTTCACCGATGAGTCCCCTCATAACGGCGACCGCCGCCTCTGCAAGATCCAAGCGCTTGCCTGCTGTCGTTCGCCCAGCGGCATTGAATAGCACGATTCGTTCGCCATCTCGCCAACCCAAACGACTCCTGGCCTCCGCCCGTGGGATCGGTTGAAAGAGGTCTAGGTCGACACCGCAGGGGATTACTACTACCTTTCCACGGCACCACCAGAGTCTATTCCTAAGCTGGTGGCTAACGCAGATAATAGCGCTTGCACGCAGCGCGGCAAATTGGGAGAGTAACTTCTGCACAGTGCTTCGCAGAGTTCCGTCGGATGGCGAAGGGTTCAGGTCGCTTCCATGGTACGTGATGACGAGGGGCACACGAGGGACCAGAGAGATCAGTGCGCACGTAAATGCTGTCAGCGTCCCATACTGAGCATGCACAATGTCTGGTCGATAATCCCGCACGAGCTGCCGGAGGCCCCACGCTTCTCTCAATGCGCGCTGTAGATTCGCACCCGCGCTGAAAATGGAAGTTCTCGTCTCCAATCCGGCCTTCTCGAGATGGGTAATCTGCTCGTGGACGAAAACCATTGACAAGGACGAACTGCCTGGGGACCCAGGAACGACATATAGCACCCGGATCGGCCGGTCGTCTCGTGCAACCATCCTACCATACTTTTCCAACCGCTTTTCTGCACCCCGACTCATCCGATCTACTTTCTACCTCCAACTACGTCACTTCCAACTTAGGTTCTTAATCCACAGCCAATCGTATGCATCAGCTTAGTTAATCAGGGGCGTCTCCATATAGTTGTTTGCCAAAAATAACGACCATACGGTCCAGGGCCAAAGAAATCCTTTCGCTCCCAATCTATTAGTAGCTCTTTCCCAAATGAATAATAATTTCTCTCTGAATTATCAAGCATTAGAAACCTCCCAGGTTTTACCTTATTCCGAGCATGGAAAATACAAGAAGACCTAGCTCTTCCATCAACAAAAATCAAATCAAAACTTCTGTCTGGAAATGCATCAATACTCTTCACATATGCCTCAAAACTCATGCCAGGGTATTCTGCAGATGCAAAACTCCGCGGATTCGAAAAGCCTGAGTTACTATCAGGGACAGGTTGCGGTTCCAAAAGTATATATTCGCAGTTTAAGATATTTCTTTTTTTGCAAAATAGTAGACATATATCGATGCCAATTTCGATTATGCTCTACAGAAATCACCCTTTTAACTTTCTCTGAAAAAAATATTGTAGATCCGCTTGATCCATATTCAAATACAATCAAATCTTTATTTTGAGTTAGAAAACTCTCCAGCCATTCTTTAGCTTGAAAGGTAATCCACGGTCTTTCGTCTTTAATAGGACTTCTATTTGGATCCAAATTAGAAGAAATCCATGGAATAGCAAATCTAATTAGTTCCGGACTTTTCATCGAACGACTCAAATATATAAAAATTGGAATGATCAGCTTGGCGATTCTATATGTAATTCGGAATATAAAAATAGATCGTAAAGTCTTTATTATTTTCCTTGTCATATTTCATTTCTCGTCATTTTTCACGGCATGAATAATCCAAAGACCTATGTTTCCCTCAGGTTGAGTTTTAATTTCGTAACTAAAGGCCGCCTTCCTTAATCTTTCCTCCATCATTGAAAGAGGAAAGCCAATTTTATGGACTTCCATCTCTATTCTTCGTATTCCTTCCAGCTCTTCCGGTTTTATATCCCACTCGCAACCCTCACAATCTATCTTTAAAAAATCACAACCGCCACATATCTCCTTAATTGCAGTTAATGTTTCAGTTTCGATATTTCTACTTTCACCCAACCATTCTAATCTCGTTGTCCTCCCATCTCCTAAAGCAATATCTAAAACATCTATGTTTTCTCTTTCATTAAGTAATATGTTTGCCTTAAGCATGTCTGAGGTCATGGGCTCGATTGCATAGACATGTTTTGCTTTTCTTGATGCGGGAATGCTAAAACCACCAATGCTAGCACCCACATCAATTACGATGTCAGTCGGCCTCATATCCTCGTAGCAATAGTCCCGTTCTGCTTGGATCATAGTGTTGAGCAGCCTGGACATGTAGAATTTGTCCCCCTTCTTTGTAACAACATACTCGATCACGCCCAGTTCAACTATGATCTTGTTTTCATCGTGGAACTGCTGGTTGATTGCCTCGCGCAAAGACCTTGTCTGCACGAGAATCCGGATTGACGTCGTTGCAATGTTCCAGAAACTTCTTAGTCGCGTTTGTATCAGCACTATGATTCTCCGCCAGCTGCTCTTCAGACCCTTCATCCCCCTAGACTACGCTATCGAGAAGCCCTGCAAATGCCCTTGCCATCTCCCGATAGCTGTACCTATTACACCTTTCCATGTCTCCTGTGTAAGCTGTTTTACCGTTGCGTTTGAATTCCATATACATCTCCCTGAGTCTAGCGCGAATCTCTCCTTCTGTTGTGCAGTATACTCCGGCCCCAGTTTCATCTAGCAGCGCTTCGACTACATCATCGCCTGCTCCCCCGGTGACAAGTATAGGACGCTGTGCAGCTAGATACTCAAACACCTTTGACGGGTACCATCCCTTAATCCTCGAGTCATTCCAATAGAATACCAGTAACACTTGGGATTCCCTCTGTCTTTCAAAAGCGGACGCCCTACTAACGCTCCCGTATTGCTTGACAACAGCAGTCATCCCGTAGTCCCTTACCTTTCTGTTCACTGCTTCGCTTGGAGGACCATAAAACCGGATACGAACATCTTCAGGACTCATCGTGCCGTCGGAAATAAGGTCATTCACCGCGGCAAGAAGCGATTCGACATCTTGCTTTCCCTCATAGATGCTGCCTGTATATGTTATTGTGAACTCAGGTGTAAGATCAGTGTCTTTGCCCTTCACCTGATCAGGATCGAAACCGTTAGGAATCGAGTACACGAAATCCCTTCCATGCAGCGTTCCCAGTTGCTTAGCCCAGACTGGAGAGACAGTCACTAGCGCATCCGCCTTCCTAAGGACCTTCAATTCCAGTCTTCTGTCAAGAACCTGTCTCAACCTCCCGTAATGATAGTTGTGGTTCTGGCTCCAGAGATCTCGGAGATCAGCAGCCCATGGAATTCCATACTCATGCTTCAACTCACTAGCAATAACATGGCTTGTAACAGGCGATGAACTGCTAATCACGGCATCCACATGTTCTGTCTCGATTAGTCTGTTTGCAGTCTCTACAGCAAACCGCTTCCAGCCCCTATGTTGATCTGGATAGGCAATCAGAAGCTTGCCAATGTTCACAAGACCGGAGGTGACCGACGTTCTGCTCTGCCTGATCGAAAACGGAATCCCAAGCTGCTTCTGAAAACCAGCGTTTGGGTCCAAATGTAGCCTTCTCTTCCACTGAGTGAACGCATTAGGAAAAGGGGTTTGAACAAACTCGAACTCCCTTCCAAACGTATCTTCAGGTGAACTACCTGTGAGAACAATCGGCTTCCACCCAAAATCTGGGAGGTATTTCGCCAGTCCTGGTATCCGAGGAGAGGCATGGGACAAGTCTGCAACGACAAGGACTTTCCTCATGGAATGACCTCCTTGTGAGTAGAGATTGATAGACGGAGCCCTATTGACGAGAGGAGGCCTATGACCATTAGACTCATTCCCCGAAACAAGAACCTATGCTCATCTTGCTGCAACCTCTGAGCTTTCTCACGGCTCCTCGCTCTGTGTGCACCCTAGCATGCTTTTGGTTCAGAGCATCACAGTGATTAGGGAGCCGTAGTCCTTCCAGCGCCCCTCCGGCCAGACATCTGCAGGGATCTTCTTGAACGTGATGGAATCATCGCTGAAGAAGCGGCTGAGGAGCTTCCGATAGTCCCTAACCCAGCCATCGCGAGTGAAGACACCAAGGCCTGTGGGGTCCCGCCGCACACCAGAGCTATGCAACTCGACAAATACCAATGCTCGTTGAGAGATCCGCTTCATCTCACTGATGACCTTCCCAATCTTGTCGGGACCGATGAGGCATAACACGGCATCCGTAAAGACAACATCAAAGCTTCGATCGGCGAACTGCGAGAGATCATCCGCCTTCCCGATGATAAGACGAGCGTGCTCGATGCCGAGTTCGGCTAGACGCGCGTTCCCCCTCACGCACCGAAATCGGGTTGATATCAATGCCCCAAACTTCGATATCAGGGAGCCTCGTCGCAAGGAGTTGCACGTTCGGCCCGCAGGCGCAGCCGACCTCGAGAACAGAATTGAACGGATAGAGAGCATCGAATTGCTCCATCAGCCATTTTCGATGGGGATGATCGAGACTGGAAAAGTACTTACGAGCCTCCGCAACCCCGCGTCTCCGCCACTTGTGCTCAAAATAGGCTGTGCCAATCCATCGAGCGATTAGACTAATGACGGCCCGATATAACCGTCGCAGGAGTCGGCGAGCCAGGACCCCAAGCTTGCACGTTTCTTCTTTACTGCTCACGATATACTCCTTTACACCTCGGTTAGTCGATGCTATCTGCCACAACCGCAAATCGGTCATCAGAATAATGTAGCCTATCATAGCACCGCTATCACCTTTTCTTGCCAATCACTATCGGTCGACTATAGCCCTTGGGCGCTATGAGTTCAAGCGCGGAAAAGCCAGCATGCTGCAACAGTTCTATGACATACTCAACTGATGCTTTTTCATAACTGTGAGAGTCAGGGCGACCTATGCTTCTCCTGATGTTGCACTGAACGACAAAGGTATCGGTGATGGTGCTTATGTGTTGGGCCACTCTCACCATATCTTCATCATCGAGGTAATACAGAGAACATAGAGCGATTGCCGTATCGAAGGTACCTAAATCCATCGATGGAAGTTTGGCCATATCTGTGTGTATGTACTTGAAGTTATATGGCCTATTATCTGCCCATTCAAACGCTTCCTTAAGGAAACGCCCCTGAGCAATCCATTGATCGTCGATCTCCACGCCAATCACTTCAGTCGCCCCATGACGCAGCATCTGGATCTCGTTAGAACCATTGTTCGCGCCAACCGAAAGAATGCGTTTACCATCTAATGATGGAAGAGCATCCCTTAATATAAAATACCAACGGCCGCAGCCAACGTTCACATCCCAAAGTTTACCGATGCGTAGACCGTAACCGAAATAAACAGGGGCATAAAGGTTTGCCATGCCGGGTACGTCCTTGCGCGCGATCCTGTCCTTGATGCGCTTATAAGTGAGCTTGTCCGCGTTGAAGAAGAGGTTAAACTTCTCGGTGTCTCGGTCGCGCATAACGCTGAACGTTTTGCTGTCAGGACGAGGGTAGCTCACCGCGCTATCAAAATCTACTAAGAACGGCTTACTAGTAGTTCTCTCGATCATTACGTTACCATACTTGATGTCGTATAACTCGATGCCAGCTTGATGAACTTGCTTCAATTGGCTATACAAGTCGTCTATGAACGCTGAATCGGCTACCGAGGCTAAAAGGCGCTTGCCTTCTTCAAAATAGAAACGTACTCTTTGTTTTGAAGATAGTGACATGAGGTGGGGATCGCTGTGTATGTCCTTATCTCGGACCATAGCGCCGTGCTGGGCTAGCATTTCCTGTAGAGTGCATCCAGCTATAAATGACATTGTGATAATTAAGTTATCAAAATCAACACCTACTATTGCAGGTACGTTACAACCTGCCAGGGTGAGATGGTGTAGCACACTAAGTTCATTTATGAAAGACAATCTGTTGCACTTGTATTGTTTCCTCAGCATTACTTTGTCAGTAATGGCCACCACTTGTAGCACAAACCTTTTCCTTGTTAGGAACTTGTCTTTCGAAACTGTGGGAACGCCTTCAATAGGTCCAAAGTGTGACATTAAGAAACCGTCCTGGTCTATATCAGCCACTACGACTTCAGGTTGGAATCGCAAGAGCCCCTTGAGTTTACCGAGCTCCTCTTCCTCCAGGCCAAGATCATCTATATGCAATAAAGATCCTCTTTTGCCAACTTTTAACACTTCTTCTTTTCGAGACGACCAATAGGCAATCTCTTTATTGAGGTTAAGGTACTGTTGCAGATAGCGACATCGTCTATATACTATTGCGTAAAGTGGCAGAACGGCCATTCCAATGGGAAAGACGAAGTAGGCAAATATCAACCCTAGAAAATACCTAATCCCCAGTCGACGTGAGAAAGAGACAGCCTTCTTTATGTTTCTGGATGTCATAAAAAGCTTGCTTATTAAGCGTCTTATCCCCGCGATAGTCAATATTTGATCACACAGAGCGAGATAACTGCTCATACATCGTCTCCATCCGGTCCATTTCCGTAACGTAGTTATTGCGCTCTCCAATAACCCGCCGGTTGAAGCGTCCGAACTCCTGTCGCATCTCTCTATCCTTCAATAAGCGCACCACGCGGTTCGCGAGAACCTCAGGTTCCCCCATCGGAATAAGGAACCCACCGGCGCCTTCCTCTACCCATCTCTTGTTATCGGCATTATCTGTCACCACTACCGGTAACTCACAAGCCATCGCCTCAGCGGTGCTGGCAGCGAGTCCCGCATCGGCTAAGGAAGTCGAGACATAAACGTCCGCAACATGGAGCCATCTTACCATTTCATCCTCCTCGATATACCCGATGAACCGAACAGAGTCAACAACGCCGAGGGATTCACCGAAGGATTCAAGACTTTTCCGCGCTGAACCATCGCCGACGATAACAAAGCTGACATTAGGGAATACTTGTTTGATAAGGGGGATAGCTCGCACAAAAGTTCCGACATCATGTATCGGCGTCAATGTCCGCGTGCTGATCACAATGTGTAACTCCCCCAGCCCATACCGCTCTCGAAGCTCGGCATCATCATCGGTGCGCGGAGCAAAGCGGGTGATATCCACCCCAAAGATCACGATCCGAATCTTATCCGCAGGCACCCCGTAGTGAATCATCTCGTCCCTGATGTGGTAAGCATCGCACGTGATCAGGTCTGCGCGGCGAAGAGCCATCGCGGTGATGAGGCGGTTCCATCGTGACCTCTTAGAGTCGATAAGGATGTCGGTCCCCCAGGGGGTAACCACATATGGGTGGAAGCCAGCTAACATCGTCAGCCAAGAGTATCCACCGGCAGAGTGTGCATGAACCACGTCCGGGCAAATCTCCTGGATAATCCGCTTGATCTTGGTAAGAACGGTTGGCAGGTTGCGGATACGCGAGAAAACATCACTTGAACCTGTAGGCTTCTGGACCACGTGAAGGTGAACAGGTTCATAATCAGGAAGGATGTTCGGATTCAACGTGATCAGATCCACGCGGTGTCCTTTCAGAGCGAAGTATTTTGCCCAGCGCCGAGTGTGCTCGGCACGTGCATCAGCAAGAAAACAAATCTTCATCGGAAGTTCCTCATTGACCACCACGTATTTTGTTTACCGTTTCGTAGGCTTCACGCCAATACCTAGCGAAGGCGGCCGCTAAGCGGAGTGTCAGTTGTCTATACATCTCAAGGTCGGAACGTCGCGGAACCAGTATATCCGTCAGATGATTCCCTGATAAGCGGCAATACGCGATGAGAGCGATAAGCAGTGCCACGGTATAGGAGACGGAAGAGGCATATGCCGCTCCGATTATCCCGTGTTTAGGAATCCATAGTACGTTCAGCCCGATATTCATCACGACGGATACGGCAGTTGTCACTGTGCTCCAGATCGGCTTGCCACGGCCTTTGAAGTCACTCTCGAGAATACTCCACCCGCTGAGGGCAACCGTGCCGAAGAGCAGAATCCGAAATGGGCACACGGAGTCGGCGAAGGCATCCGAATAGACTGTTATGATGAGCCAGGGGCTTGCCAAAGCCAGCACGGCTGCGGTGGCACCGACCAAGAGTAGCACGCTTCGCAATACAAGTGGGGTGAAATCTTTGATCTTAGACTGATCGGCTTTCGACGCGATCATCGGGAAGAGTACAGTGGCAGTTCCGGCAGAGATCAGAGATAGTTTCTCTGAAAGGCCTGCGCTCACCGAATATAGTCCTACCATCGCCGGATTGATAAACAGATTTATGAGAAACATATCAGCTCGATAGTGCAAGAAGACAAGCATAGTGCCCACATGCACAGTTAGCCCGTACCGTATAGAATCCCTCAGATAACGGGGGTTCAGTTTTATCGAGACGCCACCAATACGATGATATATGAAGATAAAGGTAATCATAGCTGCAAGCAAGAAGGCACCCGCTTCGGCGAGTAGAAGCGCCTGAACCCCGACGTTCAACCAGAGCAGAAGCACTACAACTACCATCAGTAAAGTTGACACGCGCAAGAGCTTAACAACGTTGTAGTGACGAAACTCCTGCAGCCCAAGCAATATCTGAGCAAGAAATCCGAAAAGTAACTGAGCGGGAACCAGGAGCAGGCTGACGAGGAGCAACCATGGAGCCACGTTTGGGAAAAGCCTCTCTCCGAACCAGCGAATAATCACAAGACCACAGGCAATCGCTAGCATGCTGAGTATTAACGCATAGAGAAGACCATGGCCAAACATCACCCGCTCAGGATACTCCTTTCTTCCTAGGTAATACACCGCGGCTTGGTGTAGTCCGAACGTCGTGTAGTAAACTAGAAATGAAGCAAAGAACAAGCTCAGCGAGTATACCCCTTTTCCTTCTGGACCGAGGATGCGCGCTATGATGATCGACGTGCCAATACTCAGTGCTAAGGCACCAAGCTGGGAAATCGAAGTGATGATCGCATTCCTAGTAAAACCTCCGCTCATCCCGTCGAAATTCCCCCCCTGCTCATTCGGTGCTGAGGCAACGTGGGTCGGGACAACAGAAGGAGAAGTCCTGACGGCATGATCGCCAAATAGAAGAGTATAATATCAAGCATATTGATCACGAATAGCCATAGGAAAAGCATAACGGCCGACAGCAGGATGACATATCGATACTTACTGTGTTTCTTGCGCAAAATCTGCCATGCAACCAGCACGAAGTTGACAACAAGCAATAGAAGGCCGGTAAGACCGGTATCAACTACTAGGGCGGTAAAGCCTTCTGTTCCCGCATCATCCGAAACACGCGCGGCGAGGTCTGGTCGGCCATATTCTTCATATAGCGCCCGAAGATGCGGGCTGATCACCCACCCATGGGTTCTGAATCCATATCCGAACAGCAATGTCTTCCAGTTAGCCGCAATACTCCGGAAAGCTGCTTGCATCTGAACATAGCGATCGATGTCACGCATACTGCCTAGCTTCCCCGGTTGCTGCCATAATGCGCCGCCACTGGTGAACAGGTCCTCTGTGAAGAACGCCAGATCGCGGTAACTGGGCCAGAGAAAGGAGAGAAACACAAATAACACTACAGAGAACAGCAGCAAAATCCTTATGGACCGCCTGATACCAAGTATTGGCAACGCGACGACGATAAAACCAAGAATGGAGAGGAGAGCAACGCGCGAATCATAGTAAAACGCTGCTGCGATTGACACGAAAAGGGTGCTCCATCCGGCTCTGCGGTATCGTTTACTTGTATCCCTCAGGCAGATGATAATGGCGGGCATCACTACTACAATTGGAAGCAGCGAGTACGCAGTTGTCCCCCACCAGACCAACTGGAGGTCAAACCGGCTGATGCCTCCGAAAAACTCGGCCATGAGACCGTGGATGATATAGACTATCAAGTACACGAGTGTGCTCAACGTGATTGTCAAGACCGTTTGTCTCCTTGAGGGAATGGGAAACTTACGGGTATGTAGCACTATGGGAAGGAGCCCCAACATAACGTAAAAGACGACCCATCGCATCTTCCGCAGACTCTCCAGTTCGATGACGCCGCGCATACTTTGGAAGATCATATATGCGATCATCAAGAGGAAGAAGAACCAGTGGAGTCTGGTGACGCCGAAGCCGTTCATCCTTACACGAGTTTCCGCACTGATAGCGAGCAAGAGAAGGACGCCGAACAGCAAGCAAGCGGTCAGATATTCATCCACAAGTGTGTAGCCTCGTGGCATCATTCCAGCGGTGACAATCGACCCGGCGATCAGCAGCAACCATACACACTTTGGCCTTGTCGCAGCAATGGCTGTTACCGCGAGGCCGGCTAGTGCACCCACCACAAACACGAACAAGTAATTGAACAAGCTACTACTTTGCATCAATAATCACTCGAGCTTTCGGCATTCTATAATAAAGTGAATAACTGTCTTCAACAACTTTTGATTACTCCCGGCCTCATACCCAGAGGTTTCCTTACCTCAACTAGATGTGAAGAATTGAATTCAATTGGGGGACACATACCTTATTTCCTCCGCTTCCGACCAGGCTTTCGCCTGTGAAGGAAGCGCCCAGTGATAAGTCAAAAGTCCGGAGTCTTCCAAGACCCGTTGCTCCCCAACTCTAGGCTCCTGACTCAGGACTAGAAAGAGGGCATCGATCACCGTGTTGCCCGTGACAAAGACCTTCTCCTCGGAGACCCCTTCTCTAAGCAGGTTCTGCCGAGCCCTGGCAGTCGGCGCGAACCAGAGGTCGGATAAGACGTCCGCGAGCCTCCGGTTGATCTCCTCGGGAAAAGGGCTGTACTTATCACTTGTTCGCAGCCCTGCTTCGACATGCCCGATCTTGATCTTCAAGTAATAGGCGGCTAAGCTTGCCACAAACGCAGTCGTGGTATCCCCCTGAACTAGCACGATGTCCGGTTTTTCCTCTTTCAAGACGGTTTCCAACGCCCGCAGGGCATCAGCAGTAATATCGAACAAGGTTTGATCTTTGCACATGAGATCAAGATCCCAGTCGGGGTTGATGTCAAATAGACTTAGGACCTGATCAAACATCTCGCGATGTTGAGCGGTTACACACACCCGAGAAGTAATCTCTGAATGCCTCTCCAATTCCTTGATCACCGGTGCAAGCTTTATCGCCTCTGGGCGCGTACCAAAAACTGTTAGGACTTTCATAGCTCTGACTCACGCACCCGCTCGTGAACCATCCGATAGACCCTTCCCCGCTCCCGCTTGCCGATCCATACCAATCTTAAGATAGTTCGCCACCACATCCTGGGTGTCCCCGTCTTGATGCACACTGCCAGCATTCAGTAGGATTGTGCGAGGGCACAGACGCTGAATTGCAGACATATTATGACTTACAAACAACACCGTTCGCCCCTCGCTTGCCACATCCCCCATCTTCCCCAGGCACTTCTTCTGGAAGGCCACATCTCCTACCGCCAGCACCTCGTCGATCAACAGAATCTCTGGCTCCAGGTGCGCTGCTACCGCAAAACCTAGTCTAACTCGCATGCCGCTGGAATAGCGTTTGACCGGCGTATCAATGAACTTCTCCACTCCAGAGAAATCGACTATCTCATCAAACCTTCGATTGATCTCCTTTCGCGTCATTCCCAGAATGGCACCGCTCAAGAATATGTTCTCCCGGCCGGTGAGTTCGGGGTGAAATCCGGTCCCCACCTCCAGCAGACTTCCCACACGACCGTTCAGCTCCGCCCGCCCTTCGGTCGACTCGGTTATGCGGGTCAGGACTTTTAAAAGCGTGCTCTTGCCCGCACCGTTTCGACCGATGATGCCGAGAACCTCTCCGCGTTTGACTTCAAAGGAGACGTCGCGGAGGGCCCAGATGTAGCGGTCGGTAGACGGCTGACCGGGGCTGGAGGACCGGAGACGGGAGGCTGGAGACGAGGCATCGGTCTTCCGTCTTCCGTCTCCTGTCTGCCGAAGCCTGCGGAGGGGCGCGGAGACAGCATTGGTCAGGCTCTCGCGCAGGGTCTTGTATTGCGCACCGCTGCCAACGTATTGGCCGATGCGGTAGCGTTTTGATAACTTTTCGACTTTGATGGCTGTGTCGGTCATGATTCGACCTCCTGATGGGAGACTGAAGACCGAGGACCGAGGTCGAGAGACCGAGGACGGGAGACCGGGGTCGAGAGACCGGAGACTGAAGATGAGGGATCAGGGTTGAGAGACCGAGGACCGGGGACAGAAGACTGGGGTTTTCGTCTACCACCCAGCGAACAGCGCAACGCCTGCAACTTTACGAACAACCGGTGTCCCAACTCCCTCACTTCCACAAGCACATCGCTGGATAAATAGCCTCGTCGCTCCACAATATCTAAACACGCTATCGTCTCCAGGTAAGATCTCAACGCCATGCCAAGAAAGCGGTTCTGTTCTGCATCGCTTTGTCCCGTTGACCCTTCTGCAATGTTCAGCACAATAGAAGTTGCTGCTCGTTCCAGTTGCGATCGCAGATTAAAGCGCTCCGACTCTGGCAGTCTTCCGCTCAACTCGTAC